>Ga0209521_10000798_pt1 | contig 24901 bp, 19 predicted proteins | sample Rifsed19ft4_FD_184016 | JGI IMG/M metagenome (GOLD analysis project Ga0209521, IMG submission 184016) | Soil microbial communities from Rifle, Colorado, USA - sediment 19ft 4 (version 2) | ecosystem: Environmental > Terrestrial > Deep subsurface > Rock core/Sediment | place: Rifle, Colorado...
GGTGGGGTGACCGTAGCGACCCGCACTACGGCTCATGTTCGACGAGTTTCGCCGTGGGCGCCAGGATTGAGCCGACTATTGAGAGTGGCTGATCCATTTCGATGACGGCAGATTGACGTGGGCCCCTGCCATCGCTCTGGACCAAGTGCCAGGGAGTTAGAGCATCACCCCTGGCATCTATCCCTCTTCAGGAGAAGCCGAGGATTGAGCCCGCTCAGTCCGACGTTCTCGAAACGCGAGCCAGACCGAGAGCCCAGCGCCGACAACGAAAAGCACGATACCCAGTGGGACATCCCAAGGGCGGTATCGGAAGGCATACGTGTGCGAGCCTTCTTGAGTATTGACGGAAAGCCACCCTCCATCCAACAGCTCCGCGGGCTTTCCATCGACCTCGGCCCGCCAACCCGCCCAGCTATTCTCTTCTACGACGAGCGCCCCGCCTTGGGTCGCGGCACAACTCACATCAATGTCTCCTCCCGTCCCACGGGCCGTGCACGCCGTGCGGCTCCCGTCGGCGTGTACGATTGCGGCATATTCCTGTCGCTCGACCGGCGCGTGGATGTGGATCCCCTCAACGATGGATTGTTCCACCATGCCCCCCGGGGGCCCATTTCGATTCGCCTCGAGCACCGGCTGAGGGATCGGTCTGTCCTTCCAATGCCAGGTGCGGAAGAAGTCGCCACTCAATTTTAGATCGGCCCCGATAGCCGGCGTCACGAAGAAGTGTTCCCCAAAGGGCACATTCACCCACTCGAGGCCGGGTGTCTTGAGTGCATTTACCACGCTCGTGATGTACGGATCGATGCCCTTTGTCCCTATCCACAAGGAGCTGAACGTCCGTGCCTGATTGACCGCGATCAACAGCGGGACCAGCAGAAGCCACCGCACATCCAGGGAGATCGATGCCGCGACACTCGCGCCTTCAAGACTCAGGCGGAATCGTCGTTTCCGTGCCGAGAGCAGTCGGTCCAACCCGATTGCTGACAGCCCGAGGATCGGTGGGACTGCAAGGCTGGCAATGAACGAAGTGTAACGGATGCCGCCAATGAGCTGGGTGAGCCAGCTGAGCTTGACGATCTTAACAAGCCAGGCCAGCGGCACACTGCTGGCGGTCCACAACGCCAACGCCGCCGCGATGGCAAGAAAGGCGATCGCCCGCCTCATACGCGGGTCGCGGGCGCTGAAGACGCCATATGCCGCAAGGATGACCGGTATCCAACCCACGAAGTTGACAAAGTGCGAAGGCCAGGGTGGCTTGCCAAGCGCGTTACTCAAATAGAAGGTGATGTCGCGGATTACCAGATTCAAAGGTACATAGGCCAGTGGTTGTGCGTTGCTGAATGAAGTGTCGAAATCCTTGGCGATTTGGGGAAGGAAGTGGACGAACGGGACCAGGAAGGGCCCGGCGAGGAGCATCGCCAGTCCCACGGCCTGGGCGAACCGCCGCACGAGCCGCGTGAGGTTATCCCGTTCTAACGGGACCAGAAAGACGGCAGCCGGCAGCACGAAGATGAGTCCGATCTGCATGTAACCCGTCCCGCCGACGGCCAACAGCGCCAGAATGACCGCCAGAGGGATTACGCCTCTCCAGGTCATTTCCCTGGTCAGGTAGAGCATTGCCGGGAACACGGCCACAGCCGAGGCCGTCGAGAGAACCAGGCTGAACGCCCCGAGCTCCATTCGCGCCGCCAGGTAGCCTGCGACGACGGCCATTGCGGCTCCCCACAGCCTCGACGGCAACCGGAGTCCCAGAAGATGCCCCAGCCACCATTGGGAAAGGCCAGCCAATGCAAATACCCCGACGAGGGCCACCTTGGAGCCATTGACTATGCCCCAGATCAGCGTCGTCACGATCACCAGCGGGTGGAGAGTGCTGGCCACGGGGTCGGCAAACGCCGGGAAACCGCCGCGGACGTTTCCGTACCATAAGCCACACAATCCGCAATCCTCGAATCTCTGCCAGACCGAGTGAGTTTGAATGGCCGACAGATACTCGCGGCCGGCAGGCACGATTGCCGGATCCATGTCGAGATACGGCCGCGTGAAGTAAACCGCCCACAGCACGATGGCGGCCAGCTCGACGACGAGAAACCCCCTTGAATCGACTATCCTGGACCATCTTCCCTTCTTCGCCCAATCCAGAAGAGCGTGGCCTGTCAGGGCATCGGGATCATCCCCCGGGCTGCCTGGTCCGTTTGCCGCCGCCGGCCCACCGCCTCCCATCTCAGCAGCAGGCGAGGACTGCATCGACCCTAGATCTGTCACGCGTCTTCCTCCTGAAACGGCGTGCAAGTGCATCAGTGTAGCCCACGATACAGCGTGCGGTCTCGCGGGACCATCACGCCCAGCGTCCATTCGAACGCAGGCCCGAAACCGAGGAATAGGGCATCAATGTCGCGTGAATGCCGACCATGATGGCGCTCGATTATAGGCTGTGGCCCAAGTCGCCGCCACTAGCAGCGTGCGGGGCGTGGCGGATCGTGGGAGGGAGACCATTGGCCCGCTGATGTGGCCCATGGCCGGGATTGAGTGCGTGCCGCCGCTCCGATCTTGCTCCGTGGGCGAGAAGGGGCCGTGAAAATTCGCTTGCCCACCATGAGGATCAGCGCTATGCTGGCGCCACCGGGAAGATCATGGGCATCCCCAGATACGGAATCTCAACCAGGGTTGAGGCACACCTCTGGGATCCGGCCCGACAGGAATGCCGGCTGGCGAACCCCGAGACAAGCGAGCAAGGAAGAATCTCGTGGGCGTGACAAGAGGCAATGGGCTGCTCGAGGGACTCCTGGCCCGCCTTCGAGCAGGGAAGGCCAACAGTTTGATCCCGGAGCCGCTGCGTCGTGGCCGCATCCTGGACATCGGTTGCGGGAGCAACCCCTACTTCCTGGCCCACACCTCCTTCCAAGAGAAATTCGCCATCGACCAACTCCCGGCAGCAAACACACCAGACGAAATCGCCTGGCATTCGCTCGATCTGAATGCCGATCCCCATCTGCCATTCGAGGATGGATTCTTCAGCGTCATCACAATGCTGGCCGTGGTCGAACACCTGGATCCAGCCAGGCTGGTTGTGCTGTTCAGCGAATGTCGCCGAGTACTCTCACCAGAAGGGATGGTTGCCCTCACGACCCCTTCAGCCTGGTCCGATAGATTGCTACGCTGGATGGCGCGATTCAGTTTGGTGAGCAAGGAAGAGATCGAAGAGCACGTCTTTGCGTACACTCTCCCTCTGCTCGGATGGTACTTCGGCACGGCGGGCTTTCGAATGGACACGCTCCGGTTTGGCTACTTCGAGTTCGGCTTGAACATGTGGGCCACGGCGCGCAACTGAACTTGGGCTTCAAGCGCACGTTGAACGCCGCTCACGCCCCCGATTCAGGCACCGACCCTACCCTCAAGATCCGGCGCGTCGGCCCCTGTCAATCGAGTCCAATTCTCGACGATCCGACGGGGCGCTCGATCTCGAAAGCGCGGGACCAGGCCAAACCACATCACCCCGCAAAGGGCCATGCCAAGCATCATGAGGAACAACCCCAGGGGCACGTCCCAGGGCGCGTAACGGAATTCGAAATTGTGCTCCCCCGCCGGGGCCTCGACCTCCAACCACTGTCCCCTCATAAGAGACACTGGCATGCCGTCGAGCCGGGCCCTCCAACCAGACCAGTTGTTCTCCTGGACGACAAGTCGGCCGGGAGCCGAGGCGTTGCAGGCCACATCAATCCTCCCGCCGGCCCCGGTCGCCGAACAGGGCTCCTGGCCCGTGTCGGTCACCACGGCTGCGTAATGCACTTCCGGTCTCAGGTACACGAAGATCCCGTATGACTCTCCGATGCTCACTGCGCTGTCAGCAGGTGAGGGGCCGCGGATGGCTTCAAGTCGCGCCGCCGGCACCGTCCTGCCTTTCCAGCCCCAAGGTTTCAGCCCGGGGGAGATCTTGAGGCCCGAGACGATCGCCGGGGCGATGAAGTAGTGCTCCCCGAACGGCGGTGAGACCCATTCAAGCTCTTCAGTCCGTAGTGTTTGCTGGATCCAGGGAACGTCGTCGCCTTGATGCAGCATCGTCAGCCACGCGTGAGCATAAGCCGCATCCGATCTCACGTTGAACACCAATGGGATCACAAGTGCCCACTTGAGGGAGAAGCCCCGAGTCCCGCCCATGGCCGAGCTCTGGAGCCCGAGCATCACCTTCGGCCAATCCATCTTGAGCAAACGGTGCAATCCAAATGAAGCCATGCCCAGGATCAATGGAATTGCCAGTCCAGCGGTGAAACTCGGAAATCGAATAGCCGCAACTGCCGGGATGTACTTGACAAGCGACTTCAACAAAGGGTCGCTGGCGATCGCAAACACGAGAACGACCGCGGCGGCCAGAAAGAAGATCCTGCGCCGGCGCTCGCCGCCGGCCGCACCCAGCCCAACAACCGCCAACACGACGGGCACCCATCCAATGAACAGCGTGTACGGTGCCGGCGCGGCGATCATACCCAACGTCCCGCTTCCGCGGTACACGGCCGTGTCGGCGATGACCAGATTGAGGGGCAGGACCTCGAGCGGAGGAGCGGATTGAAAGCTGGGATCGAGGGGCTTCGCGAAGTTCGGAAGGAAATGGGCCACGGGAATAAGGAACGGGGCAGCCAGGAGCGCCGCCAGCCCGCCCGCCAGGGCCATATCCTTCCAGACTGCCTTCGGCTTGAGTTTCTCATCCAGGAGTAAGAAGGCCAGTGCCGGCGACAGGGCCAGCAGGCCAAGTTGCATGTACCCCTGTCCTCCGAGGATCGCCGAAGCGAGGACAACCCCCAGCAACACCACCGATCTTCGAGTTCCGCGCCTTTCGACCGACAGGACAGCCGGGATGACCAGGCTGGCCAGGGCCGTGGAGAGCAGGATGGTGAAAGCGCCGTCATCCATTCGGCCGGCAAGATGCCCACCCGCCACGGCGATCAAGGCGGACCACACCCGCGGGAGCCATCCGACCTCCAGTTCGTGCGCAAGCCACCACTGAGCCAGGCCGGCTATCGCCAGGGAAACGATCAGGGCGACCTTGGTGCCGTTGATGACCCCCCACAGAAGCGTGGTCACGGCGATGACGGGGTGGAGCGGTGCGCCAAAGAGCTCGGCCGCGGCCGGATAACCTCCGCTTGTGGATCCGTTCCAGAGTGCACACCATCCGCAGGTCCTGGCCACTTCCCAGAGGTTGTTCGACTGGATCACCATCATGAACTCGCGGCCGAAGGGCACTTCCCTCGGATCGAAGTTCAAATAGTTGCGTCCGATCCAGACTGCAAACAGCGCGATCAACGTGAGCTCGACGATCGCCAACAATACCCTCCCCGGCCATCCCCCCCATAAGCCACCCTCGGAAGGTCGGAATACCGCCTCTAGAGCCTCTATGCGCCGCCTCACCGAGCCTGATCTCACGGCTTTCTCCTTTCTACCCGGACCGACATATTGTATAGGTCAAGGACCTTGGAAGGAAAGCCGACTACCCGCCCGTAGGCCGCGGCCTGGATCGACCAGGGAAACGCGAGAAGGATTTCACGTGCTGCAGCTCGCGCTTGGATGATGGCTCGGAGGTTGCCGGACTCGGGACGCCGTCCACGGATCTGCGGATCGCCGCCCCGGACTAGGGCGCCGGGCACAGGCGCCGGCTCTCATTGATGCCATTCCGGACAAACGGGAACTTGTGGGAATAAGTAAGTGGTGCTATCTATACGAAGCATCGAAGGCCAACCGGCCCACAGCGCTCAAGTCGATTCCTTCCCCGCCCGCGGCTGCCGAGTCGCAAAGGGGCATCCATTGAAAACATCGATCCGCAAGCGGTCGTCAAAGACCGGAAAGAAATCGGTCCTTCCCACACCGGACACGTCAGAGCTGGCCGCCCCGGCTGCACCCGAAGCGGCCGGTTCCGACTTCGCGATCTTGCTCCTTGCCGGAGCCGGTCTGGTGTTCGTGGGCCAGTCACTGAGCGCCGTCCTGCTGGGGCCGGACAAGTGGAAGTCCTATCCCTTCACCGTTTTGGGCCTGGGCTTCTTCTTGATCGCCGCCAGAGCGTTCTCACGTGGCCGGCTCGATCGGTGGCTCGGCCAGGCAACCGGACGCCTGGCCTACTGGTTCGCCGTCCGCCCGTATCAGGTCATTCTCTTGGCGCTCGCGCCGCTGTTGAGCGTGGCGGCTTGGGTGGCAGCCGGTGATGGCCCGCTGATGAAGTCCGCCTGGTTGGCCGCCGGTACGTGGCTATTGGGGATTCTCTGCGTGTTTGCGGCGAACTGGGATCGGAAGAGCCGGCTGGAGTTCTCGGCCGTGTCACGACCGGATCTCCTGATCGCTTGTCTCGTGTTCGTAGCGGCCCTTCTCCTGCGAGGTCTGCTTATTGGACAGATCCCGTGGCTTCTCACCGGCGATGAGTCTTCCGCTGGATTGAGTGCGGTTGAATTCGTCCGCGGTGTGCGCAATAACCTGTTCGGCGTTGGCTGGTATTCGTTCCCCTCCCTTTACTTCTTCGTGCAGTCGCTTTCCATACGAGTCCTCGGGCAGACCGCGCAGGCGCTGAGGATCACCTCCGCTCTTGCGGGTGCCCTGACCGTCTTCGCACTCTACTACTTTGCCCGCGAAACATTGGGGCGAGGGGTTGCCTTGATTGCAGCCAGCTACCTGGCTGCATCTCATTTTCATATCCACTTCAGCCGCATCGGACTGAACAACGTTTGGGATGGGCTGTTCATCGTCGGCTTCTCGGCTTTTCTGTGGCACGCCTGGGACTTCGGAAATGAGAGCTCCGTCGGACGTCGATTCTCCTTCGTCATGGCCGGCGTTGTGCTTGGCCTGGCACAGTACTTCTACACATCTACGCGGGTGCTTTTCCCGATGCTGTTTGCATGGCTCATCGTCGCCGCACTCCGGGAGCGCAAAGCCGTATTCCAACGCCTCCCCGGGTTGGCCGCCATGCTCCTTGCCGCGGCGGTCACGTTTCTCCCGCTCGCTCTCTACTTCAACCGCCACCAAGAAGAGTTTTTCGCCCCCTTCAAGCGGGTTGCCGTTCTTGGTCCCTGGCTGCAAGACGAGATAAGCCGAACCGGATTGCCGGCCTGGAGAATCATGGCCGAACAGTTCAGGATCTCCGCGCTGGCCTTCACGCATGTCGAGATCCGCATGTGGTATCAACCAGGGACGCCGATGCTGCTCCCTGCAGGGGCGGCATTGTTCATCCTTGGGCTGGTCCTCCTGGTGTCCAACCTGCTCGACTTGCGCCGGCTCTGGCTTGCCTTATGGCTGCTCAGCGCAGTAACCATCGGCGCTCTCAGCCATGGATCGCCAGCCGCCCAACGTCTGACTGTCGCCGTGCCCGCTGTGGCCATCGTACTCGCGCTGCCTCTGGCCGAAGCTTACCGCTGGCTTGTGCATTTATGGCCGGCCCGGGCTGCGATCCTGCGCGCGGCAGTCGGCGTTGCGCTAGCCGTAGTTGTTGTCTGGGACCTCAACTTCTACTTCCTGCGGTATTCTGCCGAGAGGAGATTCGGGGATGTCAATACTGAGACAGCCGATGTGGCGGCTTCATTTCTACAAGATGCCGAGAGCGGGCATCAGGTTTTCTTCCTTGGATCTCCGCGAATGGGCTACAAGAGTATCTCTGCTCTTCCCTACCTCCTACCCCAGGTCGAAGCAAGGGACGTCCTCCAACCGCTGAGCGATGCGCCTCTTCAGGCCCTCACTATGCCGACGACGTTCATCATCCTCCCCGAGCGGCAGGCTGAGCTACCGCTCCTTCAGGAGAGGTATCCTGGCGGGGTACTCACGGAGCATTCCGGCAAGGATTCGAGGCTCCTTTTCGTGGCCTACTCCTTGGGTAGGCCTCCGTAGAGAAACCGCATGAAGAGAGCCTGGACTGGATTAGGGCCCGGCTGGCACGCCTCCCCGCGCAGCGGTCAAGTCCCGGGCAGATCCGTTCAGCGTCGACCTCCCCTCCCCCCGGACAGATGCCCTGCAAACGCGCACTCGCGGATGAGCTAACCCGGGTCGAGCCAGGGCCAGTGCCTTCCTCGGCATTTCGGCGCTTGTCCTATGACAGACTGACTACCCCGATCCTCGAATGCCCGGCAAGCCGCTCGGGCGGCCCGGAGTGCCATGGCGGTCTTCCGCGGGAGTCCCCTTCACCTCCCCGAATGACCTGCCCCACCCCCTTTCCGGAGAGCTGATCGCCTGGAAGACTCACAACCCCGAGTGCGAAGACGGTCTCACTATCCACTTCGCCCCGAATGCGGCTATCCTTAGGTGGTCTCATGTCCTGGAACACGATGGAACCCTTTGGCTGGCTGTTACTGGCCCTCGTCCTGGCGGTCGTGGCTGACGTGGTGTTGATCCGGCTATGGCAGCGGCACCAGGCACTTCGGCGCCGTTCGCCCGAGCGGAGAGGGGCTGCCGATGGTGATGGGGACGGGCCTGAGGAACCGGCTGCCCCCGGCGGTCCGGAGCCGCTCCCGCCGGGCGTGACAGTCCCGCGACCGCCCGTGGCTGTCCGTGGCGCGGAGCCTGAGCCCATCCCGGCCGCGCCCTTTCTTACCGGCTGGGTCAGTCGCCGACTTCATGAACTGGAGGCGCGCCTTCTGAATGCGCTCTCCATGCTGCGTGCGACCATGGGGAAACTGGAGCTGGCGCTCTTCGCGTTGGCCATCGGTGTGTACCTCATCACTCGCTTCATTGGTCTGGATCGGTTCCCGATCTATTTCTTCACCGACGAAGCCGTCCAGACGGTCCTGGCTTCCGACTTCGTCCGGGACGGGTTCCGGGACTTCAACGGCGCGGTCTTCCCGACGTACTTCCAAAATGCTTCGCTCTACAACCTCAGCCTGTCTGTCTATCTTCAGTTGATCCCCTATCTGCTCTTCGGAAAATCGGTTCTGGTCACCCGGGGGACGGCGATGCTGGTGACGGCCATCGGAGCTATTGGGCTCGGCCTGACGCTGAAGAATATCTTCCACATCCGCCACTGGTGGGCCGGTGTGCTCTTCCTGTCCATCACGCCCTCCTGGTTCCTGCACTCTCGAACCGCCTTCGAAACGACCCTGATGGTCTCGTTTTACATCTGGTTCCTCTATCTGTATCTCCTCTATCGCACCCGCTCACCCCGCTATCTTTACGCCAGCCTCATTCTTGGGGGATTGGTGTTTTACAGCTACAGCCCAGGCCAGTTGATTATCTTCGCCACGGGATTGTTCCTGCTGTTCTCAGATCTACGCTACCACTGGCGCAACCGCCGGACCGGTTTCAAGGGGCTGGCACTGGTCGCTCTGTTGTGCGTTCCCTATCTCCGCTTCCAGCTCACGCACCCGGGCGAGACGGTATTCCATTTGCGCATGCTAGATTCCTACCTCTTCCACGATATCCCGTGGTGGGAGAAGGCGCGCACATTGCTGGACAACTACCTCCATGGTCTCAGTCTAGCGTATTGGTACTGGCCCAACACCGAGGATCTCCCTCGTCACGTCATGAAGGGATACGGCAACATTCTCTTGGCGACTCTGCCTCTTGCCCTGACCGGGCTGGTCAGTTCTCTACGCCGCCTGCGGGACACCGAGTATCGGGCTGTGCTGATTGCCCTGCTGGCGGCTCCAATGGGCATGGCACTGGTCGGCGTCGGACTCACCCGGGTCCTGGTGTTCGTCTTTCCGGCAGCACTGCTGACGACATTGGGGATCGAACCGATCGGCCGGCTCGTTTCGCGCAGGCTTCCCAGCCCGGTTTTCGCCGTAGCCCTTTTCGCCTTACTCACTGCTTACAACCTGCACATGCTGGATGACTCCCTGACCGACGGGCCGACGTGGTTCACCAATTACGGCCTGTACGGAATGCAATATGGGGGAAAGCAGGTCTTCGGAGAGGTAGAAGCCAGCCTGAGGCAGTCTCCCGACACGCTCGTCTTCGTGTCCTCGATATGGGCCAACGGCGCCGACATCCTGGAGCGCTTCTTCCTACAGGAAGATGATCCGGTCTGGATGCTCGACTTCGACGGACTTGTCTACGCCAAGGTCGAGGAGCTCGATCGGATGCTGTTCGTCCTGACGTCGGAGGAGGTCACCAAGCTGTCGAATGACCCGAAGTTCGACGATCTCCGCGTCGAGAAGACAATCCCCTACCCCGACGGGAGTATCGGCTTTTACTTCGTCCATCTGGCATATTCTGATGAGGCCGATGCGATCTTGGCGGCCGAGAGGGCCGAACGGCGTCAACCGGTTCGGGACAAGGTCTCGATCAAAGGGGAAACTGTCACGATCGATCATCCTGCCTTCGACTCAGGCCAGGTGGAGAACCTCTTCGACGGTGACCCCTTCACACTCGCCCGATCTCGCAAGATCAATCCGGCGGTTCTCGTTCTGACCTTCGAGCGGCCCCGGAGCGTGCAAGGCCTGCGATTGACGACCGGGACGATGGACATGACGGTCATCGTCCGAGTCTATGCCGGCGAGACGGCCGAACCGAGGGAATACTCGGCCACGTACCACGACCTCCCCGAGGATCCCACAATCGAATTCGTGTTCGACAACGCTCCCCTCAAGCTGACCAAGGTTGAGATTTCAATTCAGAACCTGAATGACGGCCCCGACGGCAACGTACACATCCGCGAGATCGTCCTCGATTGATTTTCGCACCTCGCCCGGGCGAGGCCCGCACAGCACCGTCGGTATGGATCGGCCCGCGATTCCGGCGGCCGTTTATCCGACTTGTAACTCGCCTCAGCGCTCCTGGCCGAGTCCTGATTTCTTTCTCATCCCGACCTTCGACTCCGAGAGGCTATAATCCTTACGTGAGTACTTTGGCCGTTAGGGCACCGATCGGAGTTCCTCTCCAGCCTCTTCGGACGGGGACGATCCCTTGAAGGCGATCTACATCAACAAACACGGCGGGCCGGAGGTCCTTGAATTCGGCGATCTGCCCGCGCCCGAGCCCGATCCGGGTCAGATCCAGGTTCGCATACATTGGTCCGCTCTGAATGCAGCCGACTTGTGGACCAGGGCGGGCTGGCCGGGCTTAAAGCTCGAGTTCCCGCACATCCTGGGCGCCGATGCTGCAGGGGAGGTCGCCGGCCTCGGCGATGGTGTGACCGGTTTCGGGCTCGGCGACAGAATCGTGATCGACCCGAGCATCGCCTGCGGCCAATGTGAGGCGTGCCTGTCCGGGAGAGACAATCAATGCCAGAGATGGCACCTGCTCGGCGAGACTATTCGGGGGACATACGCCGAAACGGTCTGCGTCCCCGCTGTCAATGTCCTCAAGATCCCCGACGGATTCGAGGCCAGAGCCGCGGCAGCCGCCGCTCTCGTGTTCCTGACCGGATGGCACTCCCTCATCACGCGTGGGGCGCTCCGGCCCGGCGAGAGCGTCCTGATCATCGGTGCCTCCGGGGGAGTGAGTACGGCTTGCATCCAGATCGCCAAACTGGCCGGTGCGAAAGTCATCGTGGTCGGATCGGATGCTGAGAAGCTCGGCCTGGCGGAATCGCTCGGTGCGGATGTCCTCATCGACCGATCGGCGGTCGAAAACTGGTCCTCGGCGGTCTTCAAGGCAAACGACCGGCAAGGGGTAGACGTTGTGGTTGATAACGTCGGGGCAGGTTCAATGCCCATGAGCATGCGCGCCGCGCGGAAGGGCGGCCGCATCCTGACCGTCGGGAACTCGGGCGGAGCGGTCTTTGAGATCGACAACCGGTACGTCTTCGGGAAGCATCTTTCGATTCTGGGTTCGACCATGGGCACACACCAGGACTTTGTCTCGGTCATGGCCTTGGTCTTCGCCGGCAAGCTGCGCCCGGTCATCGATCGAGAGTATCCACTTGCGGAGGCCGGAGTTGCTCAAGACCGGCTCGCTTCCGGCCGGCAAATGGGGAAGATCCTCCTTGCGATCTAGACGTCGGCCTGTGATCGTAACCCTGCTGAGCCTGGGGGTTTTAATCCTCGCAACCCTCTATCTCATCCGGCTGGCGGCCAGCCTGCGCTCACCCTCTCTCCCGTTCACAATCCCCACCTGGTATCTGCCGCTGACCGGCGCCGTTTGGGGAGTGGGCGGATTGCTGCTTGCTTGCGGCTTGTTCGTCGGCCACGGCTGGGCGCCAACCGCTGCCCGCTGGGGCAGCCTGGCTTTCGTGGGATGGTACTGGGCGGATCGACTTCTTCTTGGCCGGAGCGACTACTCTACCGTCACCCGTCCTGCGGGGGCGGTTCTGAGTCTCACGGCAGTGATGATCTTGCTTCTGGGGCTCAACCGAGAGGGTGCGCGTGAGTATTTCGGGGAGAACTCCTCATGAGCGATAGCTCAAGGCTTGAGCATCTACGGCAGCTCCGTGAACAGGCCATGGTCGGCGGCGGCGAGGAGCGGATCGAGGCCCACCACGCGCGCGGCCACCTGTCCGCTCGGGAGCGGCTGGAATTGCTCCTGGACAAGGGCTCGTTTCGAGAGACCGACATGTTCGTAAGCCACCGGACGACGGATTTCGGCCTCGACCAGCGCAAGGTCCTCTCCGACAGCGTGATCACAGGTTGGGGCACGGTTGACGGACGCCTGGTTTATGTGTACTCGCAGGATTTCACCGTCTTCGGCGGGAGCCTGGGTGAGGTTCACGCCGAGAAGATCTGCAAGATCATGGACATGGCCGTCAAGAATGGAGCACCGTTGATTGGGTTGAACGACTCCGGTGGCGCTCGAATTCAGGAGGGGGTTGTCTCGCTCGGCGGCTACGCCGACATCTTCCTGCGCAACACGCTTGCCTCGGGGGTCATCCCACAGATCAGCGCCATCATGGGGCCGTGCGCCGGGGGCGCCGTGTATTCTCCAGCCTTGACCGATTTCGTTTTCATGGTTCGGGAATCCTCGCACATGTTCGTCACCGGCCCGGACGTGGTCAAATCGGTCACCCGGGAGGAGGTCAGCTTCGAAGAACTCGGAGGGGCCGAAGTCCACGCCAGCACTTCCGGTGTCTGTCATTTCGTTGCCGAGAGCGAGGCGGATTGCCTGTACCTGATCCGTGTTCTGCTCTCCTACCTCCCGGCCAACAACATGGAGGACCCGCCCTTCGTACCGACGACCGATGATCGTCTTCGGACGGACGAAACCCTCGACCAAATCGTCCCTGAAGAGGCCAACCGGCCATACGACATCCGCGAAGTGATCCGCAAGGTTGTGGATGACGGGGTGTTCCTCGAGATCCACGAACGGTTCGCCCAAAATATCGTCGTCGGCTTCGCCCGGATGGGAGGACACAGCCTGGGCATCATCGCCAATCAGCCGGCAGTGCTGGCAGGTGTGCTCGACATCAATGCCTCAGACAAGGCCGCCCGATTCGTGCGGTTCTGCGATTCCTTCAACCTACCGATCGTCACGTTCGTCGACGTCCCCGGCTTCTTGCCGGGCACCGCCCAGGAACACGGGGGAATCATCCGTCATGGGGCGAAGCTTCTTTACGCCTATTGTGAGGCGACCGTCCCCAAGATCACGGTGATCACGCGCAAGGCCTACGGCGGCGCCTACGACGTGATGTCCTCCAAACACATCCGAGGCGATCTGAATCTGGCGTGGCCGACGGCCGAGCTGGCGGTGATGGGCCCCGAAGGTGCGGTGAGTATCATCTTTCGCAAGGAACTGGCCGAAGCCGACGACCCTGAGAAGCGCAAGGCCGAGCTCGTGGCGGAATATCGGGAGAAGTTCGCCAATCCTTATGTGGCGGCCTCGCGAGGCTACCTGGACGATGTGATCGAGCCGCGCCATACCCGGCCGCGCGTCATAAACGCCCTTGAGATGCTCTCAAACAAGCGCGATACCAACCCGGCCAAGAAGCATGGAAACATACCACTCTAAGATCGCCAACCCGGCTGGGGCTCTGCGGGGCGGCCGCCCACCAGCCAGTCGGAAGGCCGTCCCCGGGCACGAGCATACCCGGACAACCGACCCTGTGCGGGATCGACCTGGGCCTCCGGCTCCCGTCATGCCAGGAACCGAGACGAGAGGGGCGAGCCATGTTCAGTAAAGTTCTGGTCGCCAATCGAGGCGAGATCGCCGTGCGCATCCTGCGCGCCTGTCGCGAGCTGGGGATGGACACGGTCGCCGTGTACTCAGAGGCCGACCGTTCGTCTCTGCACGTCCGCTATGCGGATGAGGCCTACCTGCTTGGCCCGGCCCCGGCGCGCGAGTCCTATCTGCGCGGGGACAAGATCATCGAGATCGCCAAGCGCTGTAAGGCCGGCGCCATTCACCCGGGTTACGGCTTCCTGGCCGAAAGGGACGACTTCGCCCTGGCTGTCGAAGAAGCCGGCCTTGTCTTCATCGGCCCGAGGCCAAGTGCCATTGCTGCCATGGGCGATAAGGCTGTGGCCCGGGCCACGGTCACCGCCGCCGGCGTCCCGATCGTCCCCGGCACAGAAGGCGAGGGCGACCTGCGCGACGAAGAGATCATCGCCATCGCTCCCAGGATCGGTTTCCCCTTGCTGATCAAAGCGACGGCCGGTGGCGGCGGAAAAGGCATGCGCGAGGTGACCTCGCCTGAGCAGATGGGCGACCTCCTGCAATCCGCCCGCCGCGAGGCCGAATCGGCTTTCGGTAACGGGAACGTCTACCTGGAAAAGCTGCTCACCAATGCCAGGCACATCGAGTTCCAGATCCTGGCCGACTCGGCCGGAAACGTGATCCACCTCGGTGAACGTGAATGCTCGCTCCAGCGTCGTCACCAAAAGCTGCTCGAAGAGTCGCCCTCGCCGTTCATCGATGATGCGCTTCGACAACGCATGGGCGAAGTGGCGTGCACGGCAGCCCGGGCGGTCGACTACCTCAACGCCGGTACCATCGAGTTCCTGGTCGACGCCGACCACAACTTCTTTTTCCTCGAGATGAACACCCGGCTCCAGGTTGAACACCCGGTAACCGAGATGGTCACCGGGATCGATATTGTCAAGGAGCAAATCCGCATCGCCCGCGGCCGGAAGATGCGCTATTCCCAGGATGACGTGCGCTGGAGTGGTTCGGCCATCGAGTGCCGAGTCAATGCCGAGGACCCTTACAACAACTTCTTGCCCTCGACCGGGACTCTGAATCAGATCATCCCGCCGACGGGCCCAGGAGTGCGCGTCGACACCGGCGTTTATCCCGGTTTCCAGATCTCACCTTACTATGATTCGATGATCTCCAAACTCATCTGCTGGGGGGAGACGCGCGGCGAGGCCATCTTGCGCATGCGCCGCGCCCTGGAGGAGTATCGGATCTTGGGCGTCAAGACGAACATCCCCTTCCACCAGAACATCATGGATTCGCACCGCTTCATGGGAGGCCAGTACGACACTCGCTTCGTGGAGGAGCGGTTCTCGATGGACAAGGCCGAGGAGGGCAAGCCAACGCGATCCGATATCGCCGCGATCATGGCCTCGCTGGTCGCCCATCGCCTCAGCCAACAGGCCTCGCAGATCGTGCGGCGCGGCGAGCGAGACACCAGCAACTGGAAATGGGTCGGCCGTTGGGAGCGCATGAATCGATGAGAGGCGTGACTGCGGCTGGACGTCCCTTCAGCTTGCGGCCTGTGTCCTTGGCGTTCGATCCGCCCAAGTCGGAATCGACGGCCTCGATCTGTGCCGCCCGCTCCTCCTGAGGATCTGAGCCCGCATGCGATACATCACGACGGTCGATGGCGAAACGTACGAAGTCGAGATCAACTCCGAGAGTGAGATCACCGTCTCCGGCCGCAGGCTGCAGGTGGACTTCCAGTCTGTCGCCGGCCAGCCGGTGTACTCTCTGATCCTCGATGGCCAGTCGTACGAGGCCTATGTCTACCCTTCTGAGCAGGGTCTGGATGTGCTTCTCCTGGCGCAGCTGTATCACATCACCGTCGAGGACGAGCGACAACGACGCCTACGCCAGGCTTCGGGCATGCAGATCAGCGGTTGGGGCGAGTTCCATCTGAAGGCCCCCATGCCGGGACTGATCGTGGCCGTCCCGGTCGCCGAAGGACAGGCGGTAGAGCAGGGACAGGACCTGGTGATTCTCGAGTCGATGAAGATGCAGAACGAGTTGAAAGCGCCTCGAGCAGGGAGCGTTTCAAGGATCCGCGTCAAACCAGGGGACAGCGTCGAGCAGAATCAGATCCTTGTGACCCTGGTGTGAGATGACAGGCTCTGAGGCCGAGATCGAGGCCAAGTTCTACCTGCGCCACCTGGCCGGTGTGCGCCGGCGACTACTTGCCCTCGGCGCCCGCATGCTGGCGCCTCGCGTCCTGGAACGAAACATCCGCTTCGACACCCCGGACCGGCGCCTCAGACGGGCGGGCGCCGTCCTCCGGCTCAGGCAAGATCGCGCCGTCTTTCTTACGTACAAACTCCCTGGTCCCGTCCCAGAAATCAGGCAAGAGATTGAATTCGAGGCCGGCGACTTCACCGCCGCCGGCAGCTTTCTTGAAGCCCTTGGCTTTGAGCGCGCATTCTCCTATGAGAAATACCGGGAGGTTTTCGCCCTCGATCCGACGCACGTCATGCTCGACGAGTTGCCCTTCGGGTGCTTCGTTGAGATCGAGGGGGGCTCTCTCCCGGCCGTCATTGAGTGCTCCGGCAGGCTTGCGCTGGATTGGGAGCGCCGCCTCCCCGAGAGCTACCCGGCACTTTTTGAACGTTTGCGCAAGGCATTGGAGCTGCCGTTCGTCGACGCGACATTCGCCAATTTCACAGGACAACCCCGCATCCAGGCCGAAGATCTTGCAGTCCATGATGCAACGATTTCCCCGGCTCCGGAGGGAAGACCGTGACCGAACGCCTCCATCAGGCCTTTCATACGTGGGAAGAAGAATCCGTCTTGCCGATGATCGAGCGCTTCCCTGAACGGCGGGCTCCTTTTGTCACGTCTTCGGGGATCCCGTTGGATCGGCTCTACCTGCCGGGCGATCCTGATCCTGACTACCTCGAGCAATTGGGCTTCCCCGGGGAATATCCTCTGACGCGCGGGGTGCATCCGACGATGTATCGCGGCCGCCTATGGACCATGCGCCAATATGCCGGATATGCGACCGCCGAAGAGACAAACCGTCGCTTCCGTTATCTGCTCGAACAGGGGCAGGGTGGTTTGTCGGTCGCCTTCGATCTGCCAACACAGATTGGCTACGACGCCGACAACCCCATCGCTTCCGGCGAGATCGGCAAGGTCGGGGTTTCCATTTCAAGCCTCGACGACATGGCCCGTCTGTTCGAGAACATTCCGCTCGACCAGGTTTCAACGAGCATGACGATCAATGCCCCGGCGGCAATCCTGCTGGCGATGTACTTCGCCGTGGCCAGGCGCCAGGGCGCCGACCTCAACCGGCTGCGCGGGACAGTCCAGAACGATATCCTCAAGGAATACATCGCACGCGGCACATATATCTTCCCTCCCGCGGCAGCCATGCGTCTGATCACGGATGTGTTCAGCTTCTGCCGGGTGAACGCACCCCGCTGGAACACAATCTCGATCTCGGGCTACCACATCCGCGAGGCCGGTTCAAGCGCCGTGCAGGAGGTGGCCTTCACCTTGGCCAACGCCATGGCCTACGTCCGGGCGGCCATCCAAGCCGGCTTGGCCGTCGATGATTTCGCCCCTCAGGTGGCATTCTTCTTCAATGCCCACAACCTCTTCCTCGAGGAAGTCGCCAAATTCCGCGCCGCCCGGAGGATGTGGGCCCGACTGATGCGGGATCGCTTCGGCGCCGCCGACCCCGACTCGTGGAAGCTCCGCTTTCACGCGCAGACGGCGGGCTCGACCCTTACCGCCCAGCAGCCGGAGAACAACGTTGTCCGGGTCACTCTCCAGGCGCTGGCCGCGGTCCTGGGAGGCACTCAGTCACTGCATACCAACAGCATGGACGAGGCGCTTGCCCTGCCATCCGAGCACGCGGTCAGGGTTGCCTTGCGCACCCAACAAGTGATTGCCTTCGAGTCGGGCGTGGGTGACACGGTTGACCCCCTGGCCGGATCGTACGTGGTGGAACATCTGACCGACGAGATTGAGCGGCGGGCCACCGCCTATCTTGACAAGATCGAAGCCATGGGGGGAGCCCTGGCCGCGATCGAGGCCGGATACATCCAGCGCGAGATCCAGGAGTCGGCCTATCAGGCACAGCAGTCCATCGAGCGAGGCGACACGATCGTTGTCGGCGTGAATGCCTTTGGCACGCAGAACACGCCGCATTTGGAATTGCTCAAAGTGGATCCGACCATCGAACACATACAACGGCAGCGGCTGGCGGATCTGCGCCGTCGGCGCGATGAGGCCGCCGTTCAGGCCATTCTGGTCAGGTTGGAAGAGACGGCCGCCGGCCAGGGAAATCTGATGCCGCTTCTGATCGAGGCCGTGGAAGGCGATGTAACATTAGGAGAGATCTGCAACCGGCTCCGACAGGTCTGGGGTGAATACCGCGCTCCTGCGACCCTTTAGCAACTCCGTGCACCCCGGGCGAGCGATCACAACCCATTGAGGTCGATCATGGCGACAGTCCAACGCATCAATCACGTGGCCATCGTCGTCGATGACATCGACGCAGCCCTGGGGTTCTGGCGCGACGGCCTCGGGCTTCAGGTCACGCATGTAGAAGATGTCCCCAGCCAGGAGTCAATCGTCGCCTTTCTCCCTACCGGCGACTCGGAAGTCGAGCTCGTCAAGCCGACCTCCCCCGACAGCAGCGTAGCCCGGTTCCTGGGCCATCGCGGCCCGGGGATCCATCACATCTGCTTCGAGGTGGACGATCTCTTCGGATACATCGACCGCCTGCAGGAGCTGGGGGTGCGTCTCGTCAACAACGAGCCGGAGGTCGGGACCGGCGGCAAGCTGATCGCCTTCATCCATCCTGAGAGTACACACGGGGTGCTGGTTGAACTCTATCAGCTTACACGACACGAGCCGGAGATCAGGCTGGAACGCGCCCGGAATCTGGCCGATCGGGCCATGGGACAAGGCCAGGTCATGGCCGCCGGCGTTCTGGCCTTCCTGCGCGCACTGCGCGCCGAGAGCGACGGAAAAGGCGCTGGAAGGCTGGAGGGCTGAGTTACGGAACGGGAATGTGGAACGCCGATTGCGCCCTTCCTCGATCAGGTCGCCAGCCACCCGCCGAGGGACAACCGACCGCTGCGCGGGAGGGGCCGGTGGGAATGGCTCCCCACGCGGGTGTGTGTACCTCCAAACAAGCTCTCCGTCGGTCTGCCCCAAACCCCTCGACTTGTCATCCCCCTATGGAGTCCACCTTCGGCTGGCCTCTTGCTCTGCCTGTGAGCTCATCCGGTTAGGTCTGCATAGCCGGTGATTCGCTTCCCGACTGGCGAGAGGAATTGGCCGCCATGCATTAGAGTCCCCCGCTCCCAGCCCGTATGGCGACGAGAATCCACAACCCTGGGACGGCTGCAACGGTCACCGTGGTCGACGGAAGAACCGATGCTAACGCTCCCAGCCAGGCGTGGAGTAAGACATATGGGGACAAGCAGGGCGAGGCCCCTTTGAGGCTTGATCGTGACAAAGAACAGTCCTACTTAAGGCGGAAGAATCACGCCCATGAACGGCAGCCACTCAATGTTCCTCGTCAAGCGACATTGTGACATGCAGTCATCAGGAGCTGACATCTTGTTGGTCTCAGGTGGGCACAACCGTCCGGTGTACCCGCCGTGCGCGTAGATGCCAGGCCAATACTGCAAGTGGGATCAGCGTGAACGGAATGAACGTTTGAGTTGCCACAGTCAAGGCCGCGGCAATGATGCTTACAGGCACCAAGAGCCACGCAGGTGCGCACGCGAGTAAGGCCAGCGTCTGGTAGAACAAGCCAATCGGGGAAGCGAGCACCGCACCGGCACGGGCGATCTCTTTTGATTGCCGTATCCCCCAGACGAAGACCGCTAGAGCACCCATGGCTACCGGAATCCGCAGTTGTGGCCAGGCCTTGAGCAGGCTGAACAGGCCCGGTGAGTTGCTAAATGTGAACTGCGTCAGTCTCGGAACCACACTGATCCAATCCATAACCCAGTTTGGCTGCCAGAGTAGCGGGGTCGCCCAAAGCAGAATCGTGAGGATGGCCCAGCGGACCAGGACTGACCTATCGTGCCGCAACCAATCGTACAAATGCCAGGGGAGCAAGAGGAAAGCGGCCTGGGGCTTCAGGGTCAACAACGCACCTAAGAATGCCCCCCGCCAGTGGCGGCCCACCCCGCGTTCCATGGTCCACCATAACAGGTCGAAGTTACCCGATGAAAGCATATGTAACACTGGGACAAAGAGAAGCCAATGCCAGAAGCGTCTTCGGAAAACGACGATCAGAAGCGCCACGTTCACTGCGACCCAGGTCCAAAAACTCACCTGTTCGGGTAGAACCGCGAAAACCACGAGAGCATAAGTAAACGGCAGTGGATAGTAGAAGAAGAGTACGCAATAGGGATTCTGGCCGGCGAGGACCGCTTGGCCGGCATGCCAGAGGATTGAGAAGTCCCACCCACCCATTGGACCTCAGGACGGAGAAGCTAAACGAGGCAATACAGCCGCCCCAGACAAGAAATCGATTCTACTCCCACAGCCTCCCAACGGAACCACGCTCGAGCGCCCCGCTCAAAGAGGAGCCCATCGTTCCGGTTCCACGCAGGTCTCGCCGAGAGAGCATGCCCCATTCTGATGCAGCTTCGGCGCCCAGGATTGCGGCGACGAGAATCGAGTTGAAGGATCGCTGCAATCCAATGAGAGTTTGGTGGCGTGCGATTGGTGACACGGTCTCTGGTCGATCGACCCGCGAACACCTGGCCGTCGTCGGGCCAATCTCAGGCGGCTTCACGAACGAAAGGCTTGCTTCAATCCCCTACCCACTCGAAGATAGTGGCCTCCCCTTGACCGACGCCGACGCAAAGAGTTGCCAGGCCGTAGTACGGCCGGGCCTCCGACGGAGCGCGTCGACGCATCTCATGGACCAACGTGCAGACGATGCGCGCCTCGCTGCAGCCGAGAGGATGCCCGAGCGCCACGGCCCCGCCATTCACGTTGGTGATCTCCTCCCGCATGCCTAGCTCGCGCATGACCGCCAATGCCTGGATGGCAAAGGCTTCGTTGAGCTCGACCAATCCGATGTCGTTCATTCTTAGACCGGCCCGCTCGAGGGCTTTGCGCGTTGCCGGGATGGGTCCATAGCCCATCGTGCGCGGCTGAACTCCGGCGGCGGCCGACGCAACCACACGCACCCAGGGCTTGAGGCCCAAGTCCGCAGCCTTCTCCGCCGCCATGACCAACACAGCCGCCGCCCCATCGTTGATGCCCGAGGAATTGCCCGCGGTGACGGTCCCGTTCTCTCGGAACGAAGGTTTCAATCGAGCAAGTGCCTCCAATGAGGTGTCCTTTCGAGGCCGCTCGTCCGTGTCGATCACGATAGGATCCCCCTTCCGTTGAGGTAACACCACCGGGACGATCTCCTCCGCAAAACGGCCAGACTTAGTCGCCTCGACCGCCCGCAAATGACTCTGCAGAGAGAATGCATCTTGTTCTTCGCGTGAGATCGGGTGTTCGTCGAAGATATTCTCAGCGGTCTCACCCATCGAGTCATTCCCGAAAGTGTCTTTCAACTCCGGGTTCGGAAAGCGCCAGCCTAGCGTCGTGTCCCACATCGTGACATTGCCCCAGGCGAAAGCGCGCTCGGTCTTTGGGACCGCCCATGGGGCACGCGACATTGATTCCACACCGCCAGCCACGAACACATCGCCCTCGCCGAGCTTGATCGCCCGGGCGGCGGCATTGATCGCCGCCAGCCCCGAGGCACACAACCGGTTGAACGTCACACCCGCTACCGAAGTCGGCAATCCAGCCAATAAGAGGGCCATGCGCGCCACATTTCGGTTGTCTTCCCCGGCCTGGTTGGCGCAGCCGAAGTAGACCTCTTCAATCGTCCCTGGATCGATGCCGGCGCGCTTCACCACCTCGGCAATCGCAATCGCCGCCATGTCATCCGGACGCACGTCCTTGAGGGCGCCTCCGTGGCTCCCGATCGGTGTGCGCACAGCCTGTACGATCACAGCCTCTCTCACGGGTCATACCCTCCATCCGTCATGACGGACCCGGCCGGCGCCGTCAATTCGCCCATATCGAGGGGACGCAATTCCGGCGCGTGGGCGCGCCGTTAGCCTGTGTACCTCGGACACCCCATCCTGGATTGCGGGACGAGATAACTGCAAACTCGAACCCAGATCGGGAGAATCGGCGCCGGCACGCTTCTCACAGTTCCCGGATAGGCGCCGCGTCATGGCTTCAGCGGAAGACGACGACTTGCGGAGTATATCATCGGCCATATGCCGAAAGAATCATGGGCGTATGACGATTCAAACTGCAGAAACCTGCCTCAGCGGCGAGTGGACCCTCCAATGTGGATTAGAATTGTCCCGATGTGAATAATCTGCAGGGATCGATTGTGCCTCTGGTGACACCCTTCCGGGACGGCCAGCTTGACGAAGATGGTCTGGCCGGGCTTGTGGAGTGGCAGATCGCCAGCGGCAGCCACGGCCTGTCCGTGACCGGAACGACCGGAGAACCTGCCTCTCTCTCCACGCAGGAGAGGGAGCGGGTGATCCAGGTCGCGATTGAAGCCAATGGCGGCCGCGTTCCATTCCTGGCCGGGACAGGATCGAGCAATCACGACGAGAGCCTTCACCTGTCGCGCTTTGCACAGCGCATCGGCGCCGACGCCGTCTTGCTCGTCGTCCCATACTATGTGCGGCCCAGTCAGGAAGGGTTGTTCCGGCATTTCAAAGATATCGCCGATCAGGTCGAATTGCCGGTCATCCTCTACAACATCCCTGGCAGGACGGCCGTCAACCTCGAGATCGAAACCGTCGCCCGCTTGCGTCAGGCCTGCCCGAACATCGTCGGCATCAAGGAGGCCAATCCGGATTTCTCTCACATCACCCGGTTGCTCGGCCGCCTGGGCACGGACTTCCTGGTCTTCTCCGGGATCGAGCTGCTCTGCTTTCCGGTCCTGGCGATCGGTGGGGCCGGGTACGTCAGCGCAACGGCCAACGTCCTCCCCTCGCCTGTCGCCCGGCTGTATGATCTCTACGCCGCCGGGTTGTGGAAAGAGGCGCGCGACCTCCACTACGAGTTGATGCCGCTGAATGAGGCCATGTTCTTCGAGATCAACCCGGTTCCGGCGAAGACCGCCCTGGGCCTGATGGGCAAGATCGATCCCGAGGTCCGCTTGCCCCTTGCGCCCCTTTCGGCCGAGAACCTGGCCAGGTTGCGGGAAGTCATGATGTCTTACGGATTGCTGGAGGAATAGGTGCCGACGTCGCAGGACGGCTTCGTCGAGGTGGGCGGCATCCACCTCAGCTACCGTGAATGGCCTGGGGAGAGAGGCCCGCTGATCTGTCTACCAAGCCTCACCGGACACAAAGGGACATTCGACGGACTGGGAACGGCGCTCTCTCCGACGTACCGCCTGATTGCCATTGATCTAAGAGGGCGTGGAGAGAGCGACAAGCCCGCTGAAGGATACGGCTTCTCCTATCACACTCGCGATATCCTGGCCCTGGCCGACCGGCTCGGGATCGAGCGCTTCGGGCTCATCGGACACTCCTTTGGTGCTACCGTCGGCGTCTACCTGGCCTCGATCCGCCCTGATCGAGTTCAAGCTCTGGTCCTTATTGACGGAGGGGCTGACCCGAAGGAGGAGGTACTGGGGGCCATGCGCCCTGGCTTGCGGCGACTCGCGGGCGCGTATCCGTCGATGGAGGTTTATCTGTCGGCCATGCGCTCGGTTCCCTACTACCGACCGTGGAACGCCGCGCTGGAACAGTATTTGCGGGACGATGTGACCGTGCAGCCGGATGGGAGCGTCCGCCATAAAGCTTCGGCCGAAGCCATCGAACGCGATCTCGACATCCATTTCTACTACAGCATGTGTGTTCACTTCCCCACTCTGCAGTGCCCGACAGTTTTCATCCGTCCAGAGCTGGGTCTCTTGGGCGATCGTGCCCACGTCTTGGATCCTCGGGAAGCGGCGGCGTTCGTCGCCTGGATCCCGAAAGGGCATCAAGTTGACCTGCCGGGCGTGAACCACTACACGATCATCCTTTCCGACGACCCGCCTATCGTGACGCCCATCCTGTCATTCCTTGCGCCACTGATGGCCGAGCCGGTGGGCGAGAAGGCGGAATGAAGCGAGCGCGCTTCGCCGTCGGCGGCCGAGTCGAGCACGGCACACTGGCCGACGACGGCCATCTGGTCGGCGCGGACGGGAAGTGCTATGCCGCCCGTGAGGTGACCTGGCTGCCTCCGGTCGTCCCGACCAAGATCATCGGCCTCGCCTTAAACTACGCCGAACACGCCGAAGAGCTTTCGGTACAAACGCCGCAGGAGCCGGCCTTGTTCCTCAAGCCGATCAGTTCGCTCATCGGCCACTGCGAGCCGGTCGTGTATCCGCCCGGGGTCGAGTACTTGCATTACGAGGTGGAACTGGCCGTGGTCATCGGCACACGTTGCCGAGCGGTCCCCGCTTCCAGCGCCCACTCCGTGATCGCCGGCTACACGATCGCCAACGATGTGACCGTGCGCGATTTCGTCGGCAACTTCTATCGCCCTCCGGTGCGGGCCAAGGGTTATGACAGCTTCGGCCCAGTCGGGCCTTGTCTGGTGACACCGGATGAGATCCCCCACGCGGATGATCTCGGGCTCAGAGCCTTCGTCAACGGAGAGCTCCGCCAGCAGGGGAATACTTCGGCGATGATCCGCTCGATCCCCGAGTTGATCGCTTTCATTTCAGCCATCATGACCCTCGAGCCGGGCGACATGATCTGGACGGGGACACCGCGTGGCATCTCCCACGTCCGCCCAGGGGACACGATGCGGCTGGAGATCGACCATCTGGGTGCGCTCGAGAACCGTGTGATCGGGTAGGCTGGATTCATGA
>Ga0209521_10000799_pt1 | contig 24877 bp, 27 predicted proteins | sample Rifsed19ft4_FD_184016 | JGI IMG/M metagenome (GOLD analysis project Ga0209521, IMG submission 184016) | Soil microbial communities from Rifle, Colorado, USA - sediment 19ft 4 (version 2) | ecosystem: Environmental > Terrestrial > Deep subsurface > Rock core/Sediment | place: Rifle, Colorado...
CGGGGGAAGTTGTCGGGCACGCTGCTGAGCGGATTATGGCTGCCGGAGCACGCGATGTGAGCATCACGCCCGTCTTTATGAAGAAGAACAGGCCCGGCCACTTGATTTCCGTCATAACGGACGAGGGAAAAGTCGAAGAGATGGCCGGGATTCTCATGGAGGAAACAGGCACCCTTGGGGTGCGGGAAATTCCAGTCCGACGTCACATCGTGCTGAGGACCACTAAGAGGGTCTTAGTTGACGTTAAAGGAAAGAGATTTCCAGTTTCAGTCAAATCCGCTCTTGACAAGAAAGGAAGGGTACTGCGGGGGAAGGTTGAGTACGAAAACAGACGAAAAATCGCGACCAAATTGGGTCTGCCGTTGAGAGAAGTCACTAGCAAATTTGGAAAGAACGGCGCCAGGAAATAGCTATGCACAAGCTATATTCGAGACGGTTTGACACACGAAAGCTTGCTCTCACCGCAACTCTGGCGGGAATCTACGCTGTCTTCCGACTTATTCCTCTGTCCAAATTCGTCGGCCTACCAGGGACCCTTACCGCTAGCGGAATGGCCGTACCCATTCTAGCACTTCTTCTCGACCCCGCTCTTGGAATTCTCGCCATTATCATTGGTACAGTGATAGGGTTTGTTTCACCCAATAACCTGGTCCGATTTGCAGGGCTGGACTTTCTCCCCGGAGCCGTGAACCTTCTGATCGTCAGTCTTGCGATCAGAGGCCGACGGGGCATGACCTCGCTGCTTTTCTTGGGGGTGATTCTGGCCTTCATAGCGACTCCTCACACCACTGTTTTTGTCGGCAGCGACCTTTGGAGTCCTCCGCTCCCCTACTTCTGGTTGCACCTAGCTGCCTTCTTTCTGCTGATTTCTCCTCTATCAAAGAACATTCCCGTCCGACTAAGCTCCGAACGCTACCGGGACGTGGTAATCGCAATAGCCACGGTTGCCTTCGCGGGTACAATGGCTGAGCATTTGACAGGAGGCGTGTTATTCGCTGTTTTCTATCCATCTCTTGCTGAGGCATCGTGGCGCTTCATCTATTTTCCATGGTATCCAATTGAACGGGCGGTCATGGTGGCAGGTGCGGTGCTAGTATGTTCTCCTGTCGTGAGGAATGTGAGAACCATCAGAGAGAGCGTGGTTCTTGAGAGGATTCTCTCAAAGATTTCCCGTAGGGAAGCACGATAAGCGAAGGTCTAACTGGAGCGAGCTAGAGCAATTTTCTTGCACGCTTCGGTTTTGCCCTTTTACCCGCTGGTTTCGATCTGCTTGAAACAGCGCTAGGTCTTGAGGACGCTAGGGCTTCCTTCCTAACTAATTCTGAAAACCTGTCAGCTCCAGTTGCAAGGGAGGCGAGTGCAAGGCTCGTGGTCTTTGCTGCAACTGACCCGAAGGCAGCTGCAAGTCTCAGGCCAGAGCTGAAGGCAGCCAACGCTACTTCTTCCGCAGTTTTGATGGGGTCGCTTGAAGCCGAATCGTTTCGTCTGCGGGGTGGAGAAGGTGTTTGAGCCGCCAAGTCGGGCCTATTCGCCCTCCTTCTTCTGCGAGCAGACTTGGCCAACGAGGTCACGATAGCTGGAATCCGACTCTATTTAAAATGGGAATAGCCACGTGCACATGCTAGGATTAAGTAGTCGAGCATTCTACCGAGAATGCTAACAGGGAATTCGGGGAATTTCGACATTGCCAATACCGAAACCCGGTTCTGAAGTAGAAGCGGAGATTTTCGACTTCTTCAAAGAATACGACCCATCGTCCGCGTACATCGCCGGCCTGAAAGACTACGCTGGAAAACTCTTCATTCCTTCCAGGAGAAACCTGGAAAGGTTCTCACGAAGGGCGGACGAGCTAAGGCTGAAGGCAGAAAACGATGCTCAGCTCAAACTTCTAGACTCGCTTGCCGCGGCGTACACTCTCAGCGAGCCCCAGGCCACCCCCGAAAGCATTCTCGGTGCCTACTTCGGCTACATGATCAAGGAGGGAATCATACCGTCCCACATGCGGCCTCTGACCCGTAACGCAGTCAAGGCGATGGAAACGGCCGTTGCAGAAAACGCGGGAAAGGCCTGGCCGGTAGGTCTTCGCATGCTGACGCTCATACGGTGCAATGGTCTGCAAGAGATTATTCGGACTATCAAGAAGGAGACCAAGGATAAGCAGCTGAAGGAAGGCCTTGACGACCTAGCCCAGCTAACGAGAAAGTACGGCTCCATATTCCGCGTCAAGGGGTTCAAAGAAGGATTCGACGATGTCTACAAGGTCATCAAGAGACAGGGCTGTGAAATGGGACGCAGCAAGGTCTACGCGGCCGCCATACGCAGGCTCTGGGACTATCCAGAGACTCCGGGAGAGGTGGAGGAGAAGGGCCTCAAGTATCTCGACAGGGAACTGCCCCGCTTCCAGAGGCTCACCAGACAGCTAGCTGGCAAGTATGGCGTTGCGGCCAGGGCTGAGGTGGTGTCGAAGGCCATCAAGGAGAAGCGAGCCATTAAACCGAATGAGATTGTTCCCTTCATCAACGAGCTGCGCAAGAAAGTTGTCAGAGTTGTCAACAAGACGATTGTAAGAGTGAACCCGAAATACGACACTAAGGTCATCGAAACCCCCCCGTACCTTTCAGGAATATTTCCCAGCGGGGGCGCCTTCTTCTACGATGCTTTCACTGAAAAGCCGAAGGAGATCTTCCTGACCACCACCGACCCGCGCCGCGACCCCTCTGCGGTGCCAGGTGAGATTCTCAACCTTCTGATCCACGAAGAGTACGGCCACTGCGTACACGCGTCCAACTCGACAGAAGCCTACGGGGCAAAGCCCACCCTGATAGACCTGCTATGGTCCCCCCTTGGCTGCATGTCAGAAGGAATTTCATTCCAGAGAGAACTGGAATTCCAGAAGGTGATGGAAAAGCTCCAGGACGGCAAAGGGCTGGACAAGGACGAAAAGTCCCTCATGCAGTTCTTCGAGAAACACGGCGGGCTAAAGGCTTGGGCCGAGGAGTACGAGTTCTACACCTGGATGTGGCGCATAGTAAGGTTCCTGAGGATAATCGGAGACGTCAGGATAAACACGGGCAAGCAGGGCCTGAGGGACTTCATAGACTGGGCCAACAAGAAGACCGGGCTCGCCAAGAGCACCGTCTACTACCAGCTCTTCCCGGCCCACCAGGGAATAGGCCCAGGCTACGCGTCAACCTACGCCATCATAGGCGAGAGCATACGCGATATCCAGAACAAGGCCCTACGCAACGGGAAGAAGCTGATTGACCTCAACACGTACGCCTGCTCGATGGGATTCCCGGCCAGAACCATTTTCGAAAAACGCTTGACGGCGTTCGCGAACAGCTAGCCGGCCTGACGAGGGTCCGTGCTAGGACCCAAGGTTTCTCATTTGAATTGTCAGCCTCAATCCACGTGCCCTGAGTCGCGACAGGATGAAGCCGAACAGCTGTGGGTCCTGACCGATCTTCTCAGGCGTGACCACTCCCTTCCACGGGACCCTCTTCTGCCCTACCAACAGGGCGGTGGAGGTACAAGGGTAGGCAGTTGTTCGTGCCATAGCCGACACTCCATTCTTCATGTCAAACCAGTCCAGCATCTGATACCTCAGAAGGACCCGTTTTCCGCCCAAGCGGCCTTCTACCTCCACGAGGAAGGCTAACAGATCCTCTGGTGCCCCTACGCCGAACGCGGACCTGAGAAGCTCGATACTCAGCATCCGCGGTTCAACCTCGCCTCCATCAACCCTCACCTTTCGCTGGTTGAAATAGCCCAGAGTTCTCAGAACATTCATCATCTCTGCATGTCCCGGATATCGCAGCGTCAACTCGTGCATTTCCCTCATTCGCGGGAAGCTCCTAGGAAGGGTTCCCAAGCCGTCAGTGAGAAAATACTCTAGCCTTCCGACCTTGGGAAAATTCAGGAAGCCTCTCCCGGAGAGCGGTTCTACCATCTTCCGCCTGCCTCGTTCTATCACATGAACAGGCCTTGTGTACTCGTTAACCACGTCCTCAAGGGAGAATACGACACGGTAGTTCAGGGGTGGAACAGGTTTCTGCGGTAGGCCCCCTACGAGTATCCGCACCGTCCTTACGTTCTCAAGTCTCCTGAAAGCATCCCCTACGCACAGGTTCGTGAGACCAGGAGCGACACCGCATTGCGGGACAAGCACGCAGTTACCGGCGACTGCTGATGCGTGGAGGGTAAAAGGGTCCTTTGACGTATATGAAATGTCCACAATGTCGCATCCCTGCTGTACAGCCTCCTGGAGCATTTCGAAACCAAGCCTGCCAGGCAGTGCGCCGCAAACGATGTCTGCAGCGTTCATTAGCCGAACCAGGGTCTTTCTCTGGCTCAGGTCAGTCCTTACCGTTTCGACCTTCGGCCACTTCTTCACTCGTGCGAGGCTCTCTCTACTTGCATCTGTCGCAGTAACAGAATCAACTTCGTTTGCCCGCGATAGGTCCCGAACGATCTCTGATCCCACTTTGCCGCAGCCAACCACGAGCACTTTCAACGACGGTTCGACCCGAGCTTTTTGCAGCGTTCTTAAACTATGGTAGACTGCTGTGCTCTCGGTTGGATAGCCCTGGCGAACATGGACTTGATGCCCTCCGCCGCAACTCTAGGGAGAAGCGAAACGAATTGTCTCTTTCTCAGGAATCGGGATATGATCTGGCCCTGAAAGTCCATGTCGGCAAATTCCTCGATTTCACCGACGTGATTTCTTACAGCGTCGAACAATCGGTTAAGAGTATCGTCGGAAAGCCCAGCGAATATTCTCCGTGCAAGCCTCATCCTTCGAAGATCCGAGCCAAACATTTTCCTCCACTCCACATCGTATTCCCTGAGACTCTCTGTGTCCTCGCCTTTTGTCTCGGCGAACCTGGACGCGGCTCTCCCCGCCAGCATCCCACAACATCCACCAATCACGATTCCTCCACCGGTCGTCTGCTTCACTTGGCCTGCTGCGTCACCGGCTACGAGAAAGCTTTGCGACCAGCATCTGCTTAGTGGTCCCGAGACAAGAACAGCCCCTGATTTCGTCGCGTCGACCGTGGCACGGGGCCAGTTGTCCCGGACAAGTTCATCCAATAGTTTCTTGACATTTCCCTTCTTTGAGGCCAAGCCAACCCGGACGCTCTTATCGCCTGTCGGAATGCTCCAAGCGAAAAATCCCGGTGCCCGTCGTTCTCCAAAGAACAATTCCACAACATCCCCCTGCGGTTGTGTGTCTACCAATTCATACTGGAGCCCTGGCAATAGCTGAGACCAGTCAGGGGACTCAAGCCCGGCTTGTTCAGGGAGACGGCTGCCTGCGCCGCTCGCGTCAATGACGGCGCGACAGGATATCTTCTCTCCATTCTGCAGAGTGATTGCAGCGCTACGGTCGTTAAACGGCTGAAACTTTACTGCCCGGGCGTTTGTTCGAAGTTCAACCCCTCTCGAGATAGCTTGCTTGGCCAAGAACTGGTCGAAGCGCATCCTATTCAGGATGAGAGCGACCGGTTCTTTTCTTCGAACCTCGAACGGTTCACCGTTGGGGGGGTGGATTCTTGCGCCATGGATGAGTCTCTGGGCAAAACTGTGATGGGGTTCGAGGCCGAGGAGCCTCAGCCCATTCAGGCTTACTACTCCCGAACAGTGAGATGGGACTCCAACCTGTGGATGTTCTTCTAGAATCAGTACTTTGGAGCCGTGGCGGGATGCCTCTAGCGCGGCCTCGCAGCCTGCTACTCCAGCGCCTACTACTACGACTCGGTATTCGGGTTCGAAGACTTCCCACCTGGAGGAAGACTATTCCTCAAACTCGATTCGAAGGGTCAGACCTTTCAGCTCCCGGGCCAGTTTCTTCACGACTTCGAAGTCGACGCGGCTGTGCCGCGGCCTACGGCCGGTAAGGATGACTTTGGTTTCCCTGCTACCATCCGGTAGCCAGATCGTGTTTATGGTCAAGATTGCGAAGGGTATGAACAGTTCTTCGAGGAAGTCTCTCTCGTCTCCGCCGAAGCCAAGGACCCTGATTCGTTTCCCAACCCGGTCGCCAAGGGTCTTCGCGAGTCTTGCGCCTGACGAAAGGAACGTGCCCATTCCCTTCCGGTCTACCATCAATGCCATCAGGTCGCCTGCTTCCACAGCCTTGTGGAAGGTCACATCTTGAAGTGGAGGGTTCTCCTTTTCAAGCTCGGTAAGAGTCCGGATGATCCTGACATCCAAGTCTGAGATCTTACCGGTCTTCACCTTCTCCTCGCAGCGAGAACACAATATGCCGCTCTTCACGCAGAAGTTGTCAAGGATCGTCTTCACCAATTAGTGATGCTCCCAGTTGCCCTGCGTGTCGAGCCAAACGAGGACTTTTGCCCAGACGGAGTATGAACCGTGGAATCTCCCGCTCCGCGTCCCGGTCCAGTCGACAACAAGCCATGGGGCTCGTCCGCTTCATAAAACCGTTACGGTAGAACAATGTCCGCGAAAACAGCCATATAGTATCACGTTTCGTGGTTCGACTGTCCCAGGCGTCACCTTGAAGCTCTTCGAATACGAAGCCAAGTCTCTCGCTCGAAACCTGGGCATTCCAACTCCGAAAGGTGGTGTCGCCTCGAGTCCCGACGAGGCAAAGGACATTCACAAGCGTATGGGAGGCGAGGTCGTAGTGAAAGCCCAAGTTCTCGTCGCGGGGCGCGCAAAGGCTGGGGGCGTCAAGTTTGCCTCGAAACCGGACGAGACCCGCGATAGAACCAGCGAGATTCTGGGGCTTGTCATCAAGGGCGAGAAGGTCAAGAAGGTCCTTGTGGAGCAGAAGGCTCTCGCAAAGAAGGAAATTTTTCTTAGTATTGTCCAAGACCGGGCGAACAAGTGCCAGACGGTTCTCGCATCAGACCAGGGTGGAATCGACATTGAACAGGTAGCAAGGGAACACCCGGAAAAGATCGTCCGACAACGACTCGACCCGATTTTTGGAATGAGAAGTTTTGACGCACGGAGCGTAGCCCTGAAACTTGGATACGCGGGTCCGCAACTTCTCTCGCTCGCAGATTTGCTCTCCAACCTCTACCGGCTCAGCGTAATCTATGATGGAGAGCTTGTCGAGAGCAATCCGGTGATCGAGACCCAGGAAGGAAGGTTCACAACAGCAGACCTCAGACTGATCATAGACGATAACAGCCTGTTTCGGCATCCCGAATTCCAGGAAAGGTCCAGAGAGCCCAGCTCAGAAGTCACCCCGCTGGAGTCTAAGGCCCGCGAACGAGGCCTCGCATTCGTAGAGCTCGAAGGCGACATCGGCATAATAGGCAACGGGGCCGGGCTCGTCATGGCCACCATAGACCTTGTCAAACAGTACGGAGGAAACCCTGCCAATTTCTGTGACGTAGGAGGAGGGGCAAACGCGGACCAGGTCGCAACCGCGCTAGAAATCGTACAATCTTCCGAAAGGGTACGGCTGGTTCTCATCAACATACTCGCGGGCATCACTCGGTGCGACGAGGTTGCGAAGGGCATAGTTGAAGTGAAGAAGGTGGTGGGTTTGAGAAAGCCCCTCGTGATAAGGATGGTCGGAACCAACCAGGAAGAAGGCCGGAGCATTCTTCACTCCGAAGGAATCAGTGTGCTAGACGGGATGGACGAGGCGGGAAAACAGGCGGTTCTCGCGGGAGCAGGTTAAAAGTGCCGATTCTCGTGGGCCGTCAGACCAGAGTAATCGTTCAGGGAATAACTGGAAACCAAGGGTCCTTCCACACCCGACTCATGTCAGAGTACGGCACCAGAATTGTAGCAGGCGTAACGCCCGGTAAGGGCGGCACAAGGGTCAGCGGAATACCGGTCTTCGACACCGTAGCCTCAGCACTCGAGGCCGGAGACGCGGACGCGTCAGTGGTCTTTGTCCCGGCAGCCTTCGCAAAAGAAGCCGCCATGGAGGCAATTGACTCGGGGCTGAACCCAGTCGTCATGATCACCGAGGGCATTCCCTCTAGAGACGCTATGGTAATCATGGCGTACGCGAAGGAGAACGACACCACCATCGTCGGCCCCAACACGCCAGGCGTCATAACTCCGGGCGAGACCAAGCTCGGAATAATGCCGGGAAACGCCTTCTCACCCGGCAAGGTAGCTGTCGTGTCGCGTAGCGGCACGCTGACCTACGAAATATCGGCCTCGCTGACACACGAGGGAATTGGGCAGTCTACGTGTCTGGGAATTGGGGGAGACCCGATTACCGGGCTTGATTTCGTCGACGTTCTAAAGATGCTCAGGGAAGACCCGCATACGGACTCGGTGGTTCTCATCGGAGAAATAGGCGGGTCGGCAGAAGAAGACGCGGCCAGATACATAAGAGAAACAAGGTTCCCGAAACCTGTCGCCGCCTACATCGCGGGGCGAGCCGCTCCGCCTGGAAAGAGAATGGGCCACGCTGGCGCAATAATCACAGGGTCCGAGGGGACAGCAGCAACGAAGATCGAAAGGCTTACTGAAGCTGGTGTAAGAGTTGCCGAGGTCCCCTCAGACCTCCCTAGGCTGACAAGGGAGCAAATTCCCCAGCTACGTCAATGAGCACGACGTGGGCCTACTTGGCCCCTAGTTCACGTTTCTTCCAGCGGAGGTTGTCGCCCCTGCACCGACGGCACCTGTAGGCGTTAGGGGAATTTCTGGAGCCGCAGGTGCGGCAGATCTTGTAGAAGAGCCGGTGGCGCTGCGCAAGCTGCTTCTTCATCACATCAGTAATAGGCATCGTAGTTCAGCCGGGTGGGACGAGCTGCCGTAATATATTCCTGCCGCCGGTTCCTATCGTGGGTAAAGCCAGTGTCTTGAGTGTCAAGAATCCTATGAAAGCCCCGCATGACTGCCCTCAAAACTGTTTCTCGCCAAGCCTTTCAGGCTTTAGCCAAGGCCCTAGCTGGACCGCTAAGTCTTCAAGCTGGCCGGGCGACAGCTGGAAGACTCTGGCATCAGGGAGCGTCAGCCCTTCTAAGGCTGTTTTCGCACTGCTCCGGCCCAACCTTCTCTCCAGATAACGGAGAAGGACACCTTTCACCACCCTTCTTCTCTGGCTAAAGACTGCTCGAACGAGGTCATCGAAGACTTCGTCATGCCCTTCCCCAATCTGCTCAGGCTTAGGTGTCAGACTCAACAGCAAAGAATCAACCTTGGGCCTGGGGTCAAACGACCCACGGGGAATATGCAACAGTGGGGAAATGACCAGTTTTCGCTGGGCGGTCACGGATAGTCGCCCGTAGTCGGCTGTTCCTGGGCGAGCCAGCAGCCTCTCTCCGAACTCTTTCTGGAAGACCAGGTGGGCAGCTTCAAATTTTGACGAGAGTAGGAAGAGGATCAGCTTTGATGAAACGTTGTAGGGCGGGGTTCCTACAACCTTGTTGAAGGGAGGAAGGTGGACCTTCAACACGTCTCCTTCGACTACTTGGATCGAAGGGGTGTTTCTGAACCTCGACCTCAGGAAAGCAGCGAGCCATCTGTCTTTCTCGACCGCGACTATCCGTGCGGCTACTGCCTGCAGCTGTTCAGTGATAACTCCGTACCCGGCTCCCGGTTCCAGAACAGTGTCATTCTTGTCGAGTCTAGCGAGAGAGACGATTCTGGAGACTACGTCTGGGTCCTTCAGAAAGTTCTGGCCTAGTCGCTTGAGTGGACGATGGAGCCTGACAGGGTCCACAACACTATACGGTCCTTGTGAATAGCCGGTATTTCGACTCGGCACTCAGCTCTTCCATTACCCGTTTTGACAGGATTCTAGGAATGTCGGTTATGCCAGTCCGATCTTGAATGTCCTTGTACGCCGTGAACGGTTTTTTCTCTCTCAAGTTGACTATTGCCCACATCGACTTTTTCCCGATGCCCGGCAGAAGCTCCAGCGAGTGCATTCGCGGCGTGACGGGTTGAGAATTGTTGAAGAAGTCGACGAACCGCTTCTCATGGGTCTTGACGAGCTCTTCGACAAGCGGTACAAGCTCTGCTTTCGCGTTTGCGGTAAGCTGCTCGTAGCTGATCCGGCTGATTATCCGGTCTACCTTCTCCCTTCTCTCTCGTCCTATGTAGATTCGTTCAGGTACGACGACAGTCGCCCCTATTTTGAGTTCCGCCTCCAGGAGCGTGAAGTGTTGCTCCCCCATTACCTGGACCGTCGGAACTGCCAGGTGTCTTGACCTTTCCGAGGTCCGGCCGTGTGGCAGATAGTCTAAGACGTAGGCGTATTCCTCGTAGACATGTCTTCTCTGTATGTACTCGTCTTCGTGAATTGCCAAGAATGACCCTTCTCCTCTAGAAGATTGGCTTGACGAACGCCCAATTCCACCAGAATATGGGTCCTGGAGGGCGGAGAGTCATTTCTGTTCATACTGAACAGTCGTGTATCTGCTTAATTCTATTTCGGTCCAAGGATTCCCGGGTTAGAGGTGACGCTTCATAATCTCCAGAATACCCTTCAACTGCTCCGTGCTCACGAACCTGCCCTTGACGGTGAGAACGGCCCGCAACTCCTCAACGGTCTGGGGAAGACAGTTGACAATCTGAATCGCGTCATTTCGGTCAAGCTGGAGCTTAGAAGCCAGTTCCTCTGTCAGTTTCGAGGCCTTGTCCGAGGGGAGTTTTGAAAACTTCCGCGTGAACTCTAGGGTTCTCCGTTGAAACTCACCAAGCTCATCCTCCTTAACCTTCTCAAGAACGGCCCTAGCCTCAGGGTTGCTGATCGTCTTCTCCTCCAGAATTTTCCGCGCCATCTCTACGACGCCTCAACAGGCTCGATATGTTCCGGCCGGGCGATGATTGATCTGGGGGTCTTACCGGTCGCGACTTCAATCACATAGCTTCGCCCTCTCTTCTCCGCCACAACCCCGATCCGTCCGTGGTATCTACGGTGCGGCATGCCCTTGTGAATGGCCGGGTTTATCGAAATCTTGACCTTCTGTCCGGGAGCGTAACTAATCAGAAGCCTGCCCAAGGCTATCTTTCCCCTGTCACGGGGGTGCCTTCGTAGAATAGTCCTAGTCTTGTTGCGATAGCCTTTAGAATGTCTCACTTTCGAACCCCGGAAAGACCCGTCAACCGGGAGGTTGTGTATATACTTGTTTCGTGGAGTTTGCGCCTATGAACGGGGACGCTTCGAGACTGTATTTCGTAGTATCGGGCGAACATCCCACTCTTCCAAAAGCCGAGCTACTGGCAATTCTAGAGACTCTTGGCGTTTCACACAGTATTGAAACCACTTCATACAAACTTGTAGAGGTGGAGGCCCCCCCGTCATGTCTTCAAGAGGTGGTACGCCGTGGAGGCTTCGTAGACGAAGGTGGAACGGTATTGCTCCGTTCCAGAGCCACCTATGATGCAATCGCCGACTCAGTAAAAATGGTAGACGTAAACGGTCGCCTGTCTAAACGGGATAAATTCAGCGTTCGAGTCGATAGGTTTGGAGAGGATACTGACGAAGTCTCAACGGTCAAGCTAGAATCAACCGTGGGCGCATTGCTGGCAGATAAGTCGGGCGCGAAAGTGGACCTTCAGAGGCCCAGCAAGCTGTTTCGAGGGATACTCACTGGCGGAGATTTCTACTTTGGACAGCTGATCCAGAGTCGGGTAAGAGGCTCGGTGCGCAGTAGGCTTCCCCGAAAGAGGCCCGTGTTCCACCCGAGCACAATGGTCCCGAAGCTGGCCCGGTGTATGGTAAACCTCTCCCACGCCCGTGAGGGACATGTCCTTCTGGACCCATTCTGCGGAGTAGGAGGAATACTCATCGAGGCATGCCTAGTGGGCAGCCATGTCGTCGGCGTCGACGCCCTGACCAAGATGCTGAGAGGAGCACGCCGGAACCTAGCCCATTTCGGATTCACCCCATTGGGACTCATCAGAGGGGACGCGCGTAGCCTTCCATTGGAGCGGGCCGACGCCATCGCCACTGACCCTCCCTACGGGACGGGAGCGTCGACGTTGCGGTCGACGACGCGGAAGATTCTAGAAGGCTTTCTCCCCCATGCACGGAACATTCTCAAAGCCGGGAACAAGGCCGTCGTCGCATCCCCGCTCGGGACACGGACATCTGACCTTGCAGAAGCAAACGGGTTTAGGATACTCGACCGGCATCAGGTATACGTCCACAGGAGTCTTACGCGGGAGATACTCGTAATGGGAGCAGTCTGATGTCATCAGGCATTGACGTAGTTTTCCTAGGAACAGGAGGCAGTCTTCCAACTAAGGAGCGAGGGCTTCCGTGTGTCGCGCTGCGACGGGATGGAGAGTTGCTCATGTTCGACTGTGGGGAGGGGACACAGAGGCAGATGATGCATGCCGGGCTCGGGTTCAACCGGTCCACCATCATCATGATCTCGCACCTCCACGGGGACCACGTTCTAGGATTGCCCGGCCTCATACAGACCATGTCGTCATTAGCCCGTGACAAACCGCTGGACATAGTGGGACCCAAAGGGCTTTCGAGACTTTTCAAGTCCCTGTACGGAACGCTAGGCTTCGCCTCAACCTTTCAGGTTAGGCTGACCGAGCTAAACCCTGGGGCCCGGCTCCGGAGAAACGGCTACTCAGTCTCCACAGCTCTCGCCAAACACGATATTACATGTCTGGCCTACGCGCTGGAAGAAGGGGAGCGTCCAGGCCGGTTCCACCCTGACAGGGCGAGAAAGCTGGGGGTCCCAGAGGGTCCGTTGTGGAAGGCGCTTCAGCAGGGGAAAAGTGTCAAGGTTGACGCAGGACAGGTCGCCCCGCGGCAGGTTGTGGACCCTCCTCGTCGAGGTCTGAAAGTGGTCTACGCCATAGACACCCGGCCGTGTGTCGGGGTGAGGTCTCTGGCGAGGAGAGCCGACCTTCTGATTCATGACGGAGGTTTTGCTGAGGACCGAAGGGACAAGGCCAGAGAGTACTTTCATTCAACCGCCCGAGAGGCCGCAACGCTTGCCAAGTCTGCAAGTTGCCACAAGTTGGCTTTGGTTCACATTAGCGCTGTCACGAGGGACGACTCCATTCTGTCACGTGAGGCCAAGAGGGTCTTCAGGAACACGCTTGTTCCCAAAGACCTGACAATCCTCCCTCTAAAGAGACCTTAGGATTTCTCTAACACGGTCATAGCTGGCAAACGGACCCTTCACGGACTCTACCACGATGTCCTCCGCGAACCCAGTGGCCATCAAAGAACTGAGAAACCTTCTCCACATTACCGTGCCAGACCCCACAGCCAGGTGCGTGTCAATGTCGCCCATGTTGTCGTGGACATGAACATGGCGAATCCGTGCCGCCAGTCTCCGCAGGTATTGCTTCGTCTCATGCTTTACGTGCGAATGCCCCGCGTCAAGAGTGATTCCAGGCGCCTTGGGCCATTCCTTGTATAGCCGAAGAAAGTCTTTGACTCCTCCGAGTATTGCGTGCCCCGCGGAAATGTTCTCTATCACGACCTCCACCCCAAGCTTCCTACCCAGGGCGGTGAGCTTCTTCATACTGTCCATGTTGACCGTCCAGTCTTCCCCCCGACTGATCCAACTAAGAGCCCCATGAGTTCCAGGATGGAGAACCCACTTCTGCGCTCTTAGGAGTGCAGAGAGCTGCAGAGATCTCTCCATCCTCCTAAGCACCTGTGGCCGTAACTCTGGGTTCAGGGTCGCTAGGTTGAGGTCGCAGATCGGGCCATGGACCGTGAAAGTTATGCCCCTGGACCGGGATATTCTCGCGAGCTGGCCTGCTCTTCGCGCATCGAGGCTGTGCAGTCCATCATCGAAAAGCTCCCAGTTCTTGACCCTGCTCCTATTCAGCGTCCGAAGAACGTGGTCGAAACCCTGCCCCAGAAGGTAGAGTGTTGAAATCCCGAGTTCTACCGTGCCCTTCGTTCCGGCGTTCCTCCAGTCAGCCAGTCGATAACGCCCGTGGGATCCTCGGATTCAATTTCCAGCCTTATTGGGCCCAAAGGGGATTCTCCCACAGGTTCGCAGAACGACACGTGGCCCGCAAATGCGACCTGCTTGTTGAGATATACAACAATGCGTCCCTCCTCCATGTGTCGAAACAGGACACCTCGCGCGGCGGCGCGGATGCTGTCCCTTGAGAGAATCAGACGAAACTTCTCTAAGCTAGCCGGACCGTTACCGTCGACCCGGACAAGGAATTCATCCTCACCAGTACTCGTCTTTGACACTGTTCCGGAAAACAGGTTTGTTATTGCAGTGGTCACTTTGTCAGGGTTTTCCGTCGGGCGGACTTCCGCCTCTGCGAGGGCGCGGATTCTGAAGGGTTGAGGGTGCTCGTTAGAACTCGTTTCATCCGCCTCTTGAGATCCTCTTTCGTATCCTCGTTCTCAACCATCCTGTCCGCAAGCGCAATAACCTTTCCAACGCCGACCCTGAGCTCTCGTTGGTCCCGTTCTGAAAAGTCCTTCGAGTTGCGAGGCCTATCGCTCCTCTTCCTTTTCAACAGGCGTTCGAAGCGGCTCTGTTGCGAAGCGTGTATCGCCACGATAATTACGCGATAGCGCTTCCTCAGCTCATCAAGTTCCTCTACGTTCCGAGCCCCCTCATACACGACGAGGCGGTCCTTCCTCAATTCAAGGATCGGGACAAGCCTCTTAGCAACCGCCCCCATTCCCTCCTCCCTGCGCAAGGCTAGCATCAACCGGCCCAGGTTCTCCTTACTGGGCTTCAGCGCCCTCTTCTTCGCTTCGGCCCGTATGATGTCACCAGAAACGAAGACTCGTAACCCTATACTCTTCGCGACACCCGACGCTAGGCTCTTTCCCGCGCCGGGCATTCCCACTATGACTAGAACCGTTTTCCCCAAACTACCTATACCTTCTGATGGTGGCTGCGCGGCTTCCCAGCGGGTTGGTTATTATCTCTTAAAGGAACAAACGATTCCGATGCGACATCAAATGTCATCGGGACAAACCAGGAGCTTTGTCTCCATCGACGTGGACGACGCTAGGGTCTTGTCCGAGATTGGCTCGGTCGCGTCTACTTTGCTGAGTCTAGGTGGAGACCTAAAACCGGTGGAGCGCGAAAACATACACTTGACACTCAAATTCCTCGGAAACGTATATTCGGCAAGAATCGAAGAAATCAAGCTAGCACTAAGCAAAGTCAAGTTCTCACCCTTCCAGATGGAAATCAAGGGAGCGGGAGCCTTCCCCAGCCTCAGTCGAATGAGCGTCATCTGGGTAGGAATAGCCGAAGGATGGACCCAGGTTCAACAGGTTTACGAGCAGACCGAAACTCTGTTCTCGGGGTTCGGCTTCCCCCGTGAAACGAGAAGCTTCAGCCCACACATGACCATCGCCAGAGTCAAAACTGGAAGACACCGAGACGAGATAGCAAGCTTTCTTCGACGCCTAGAAGACAAGAGCTTTGGAACCTTCACCGCCGACAAGGTCCGGTTGAAACGGAGCGTTCTCTCAGGCTCAGGCCCACGCTACTCGACCCTTCTGGAAGTAGAAGCGCAGACAATGTAAACCCTCTAGGCCCGGGTTCAAATACGCATCCCGCGAGTCGGGCCTACAGCTTGGGCCCTCCCCTTCTGAAGATTCTCTCCGAGGTGAAAAGAAGGATAGTTCCCACGCTGGAAGAGCGGAAGCTGATGGCCAGCCGTTCCGATCAGTTGAAGGGCGAACTGGAACGAATTCTAGCCTCCAACCAGATCCAGGCGAGGGTTTCGGTTCAAGGGTCAGTGGCCCACGACACATGGCTGAGCAGGGAACACGACCTAGACCTTTTCGCGGAATTTCCTGAGACGACTGACCGCCGCGAATGGACGGCCAAATTCATTCCGGCCGTTCGCAAGGGATTCAGGCATTATAGAAAGGTAGAACGATACGCAGAGCATCCGTACCTAGAGCTGTTAGCCGATGGCGAGGTAAGGGTGAACATTGTCCCCTGCTATAGGGTCGAGAGAGGCCGGTGGAAGAGTGCCACAGACCGCAGTCCATACCATTCAGAATACATGCGGTCGCACCTCACCGGGGAATTGCGGAACGAAGCGAGGCTTCTCAAGAAATTCCTGAAGAGCATACGAGCCTATGGAGCAGAAATCCGCGTCGGGGGCTTCAGCGGGATGCTCGTGGAGACACTCATACTCCAGTTTCGGTCCCTTGACCAGGCCCTGCAGCACGCATCAGCCTGGAAGGAGTCAGTCTTCATAGACCTAGAGAAGAATTCAACCCCTCGGAAATTCGACTCACGTCTTGTCGTTGTCGACCCAGTGGACCCTGAGCGGAACCTCGCTTCTGCAGTGAGGCCTGATAAGATGTGGAGTTTTGTGGCTGCGGCAAGAGAATTCTTGAAATCTCCCCAGTTATCGTTCTTCTACCCCCCCAAGGCTCGCGCGAGGAGCAGAAGCGAGTTTCTCGGTCGAGTGAAGGGCCCTCACTACGACTTGGTCGCTGTCCAGTTTCCACATCCACGTCTGGTCTTGGACGTATTGTGGGGGCAGCTATTCAGCCTTCAACGCGCACTCTTAGGACTGTTCGAGCGTAACGAGTTTCATGCAGTCCGCTCGGAAGTGTGGAGCGACGAGAGTCGCCTTAGTGTGGTCTTGATGGAGATTGAGGCAGCCGTTCTACCATCCGCCCAGTTTCACAAAGGTCCCCCGGTCTTGAGACAGGCCGAGAGCGAGCAGTTTCTTGCTCGCCATCTAGGGGCGAAGAATACGGTAAGGGGTCCTTGGCTGGCTGGGGACCGTTGGGCTGTCGAGAAAAAACGAGAGGATGCAAGCGTTAAGGATCTTCTGAAAACGGCCTTAGGCGACGGTCGGTATGGCCTGAGCGTTCCGAAGCAGTTAGACGCGTCGTTCCATCGAGGGGCTAGGGCTCTTGTCAACGAGGAGGTCATGTCCCTATTCAGACAGCCAGGCTTCGGTGAGGCATTGTGGGACTTCTTGGATGGGAGGCCCGGATGGCTGAGAACGCGAAAGTAGTTGTGCCCATTGAACAAGCCGCGGAGAAGCCGTACAGCCTTGTTCTGGCCTATCCGTCGCCCGATGAAGACTCGGTACGCACACGAATCCGTCAGCTAGAGGATTTACGAGTAACCTCTCTAGTCTTCGAAGGCTCCCTCAGGATCGACCATCTTTCAGTACTAGGGAAAGGGGTTTCGGGAATGGTTATCGCTGGGGTTGTTGACGGCAGAAGGGTCGCGTTGAAGATCCGGAGAGTCGACTCTCGCCGTAGGGATATGCATCGCGAGTCGGAGATGCTTCGACTCGCAAACACGGCCGGCGTAGGCCCAGCGTATCTCGGAAACACTCTAGATGTTCTGGCCATGGAGCTGGTGGAGGGCCAGAGGCTTCCCGTGTGGTTGTCAGGTCTGAAGGGACGAGGCCGGAAGAGCAGGGTCAAGCTCGCTGTTCGAACAATGCTTGAGCAGTGTCAGAAACTGGACGCTAAACAGCTGGACCACGGAGAGCTGAGCAGAGCCCACAAGAACATTCTAGTGGAGGCGGACGATTCTCCCTCGATTGTGGACTTTGAAAGCGCAAGCCTCTCCCGCCGACCCCGCAACTTCACGTCCCTGGCGCAGTACCTGTTCCTGGCGGGCGTCATGGCCAGAAAAGTCGGGCGGATCCTGGGACCGGTTGGCCGTGAAGACCTGTTGGTCTGCCTTCGAGCGTACAAGGCCGGGGAGCCGGACGCGTTCGGTTCAACGCTCAGGCTCTGTAGACTGCAGGCGTGAAAGACTGGGCATTAGTACTCGGACTTTCTGTCGAAGAGCCCGAGCTGCTTTGCTCTATGCTCAGCAACTCGAAAAATCAGTACTCCCACGAGCGCCGTGACCGCGGTAGCCAAGGCCAGGTATCCCATGTCAACGAGATACGTGCCAAGCCCGGCTGCGGGGAAGAAGCTGTCCCGGACAGCTGCTAGAAAGTGGGTTACTGGTAGGGCGGCGGACAGAGGCTGGACCCATTCGGGAAGAGCGCTCGGCGGAAAGAGTACGCCTCCGAGCAGGAAGAAAATTCCTGACACTGATTCTGCAAGAATGAACTCCATCCGGTTCGAGACTATGTTGACGGCGCAGAGTATGTAGCCTATGGCGATGAGGCTTGCACAGCCTAGCACAACAGCGGGAACCAGCAAGAGCAGGTTGACTGCGAGCAGGTCGAGCGGGAGGCCGAGGTTCAAGAGGCCATTGAACAGGAGGACGCTGAAGAGCAGGCTGATGATGACTGAGATTGTAGCGTTCAGAACTGAGACCAGGCTACGTCCAACCATGTACGGGTGAAGGGTCCCGGGCGAGATGTAGATGTTCTTCAACACCTCGTACCTTGACCGGTCTGTGTGAACCAGCCAGCCCATGGTCATCATTACCTGGGCTACGTAGACGAAGAAAGCATTGCTTACTATCAGGCGTGCTAGGTAGTCTTTTGGTAGGCCTGTACCATAGGTGCCGCCTATTATGACGATGAACGCGACTATCATCAGCGAGGCCAGCGGCTGGACGATCCTGTAGGTGGCGAAGAGGACTGGGTCTGTCCAGTTGCTCTCTATCTTCCAGCCGACCGCGAACGACTCTCGCGCGGACCTGAAAAAGCCGGCTACTGCCACCGCAGCGTCAGCCTCCCCTCACGTTTCGCCAGAGTCTCCATGAAACTAAGAGCCTTGTGGGCAAGAGGCAACAGCACCAGGCTGAAAACCACTAGAGCGATGATGTGGAGCCAGACCGAAGAAACGCTTCCCCCGCCGATCGTTACTATTCTGATCGCGTCCAGGCCCACTGTCATGGGGATGAGTGTCGCAGTCACCTGGACCCAGACGGGGATCACTGAGGTGTATATTGTTGGGAAGTAGGAGCCTGAGAGGAAGTAGACTGGTTCCTGAAGCAGCATGTTGGTATGCCACGCCTCCCGCCCGTAGAGCATGAAGAGCGAGGCAAAGACCATGCCAAGCGCGTACAGTGCGGCCACCGTCAGGAGGAACACTAGTGAGGCGGCGAATATGTCACGTAGCTGAAAGGGAACCTGGAACACGAAGATTCCAAGCACAAGTACTCCAGCTGCTCGGAGCGACGTGTTCACCACTCCTCCCAGCGCCATGCCGAGGAGAATGGCCATTCGCGAGACCGGAGCCACCAAGTACATCTCCAAGTTGCCGGTCTCCTTCTCCCAAAACCACTGGGCCGACATGTTCCAGAGGACGTTGCTCCAGAAACTGATCATGGTCCCCCCGATGATCACCGCCGCCCCTAGGTAAGCGGGAAGGCTGAGTGTCCGGTATAGAATCACGTAAGCTCCAATCGTGAGAACTGGCAGAAGAATCTCCGCCATTATCCAGGTGATTTCCCTGTTGCTCCCTTTCAGCCGCACCCACATACGGGCATAAGCGGCTCGAAAATTCAGCCAGAGAAGCTCGCCGAAAGTCTGATGGACCGGGTTCACTGTAGACCCCTGCCGACAAGGCTGATGTAAACATCCTCCAGGGTGGGCTCTGCCTTGGCCATGCTCAACACCTTGGACCCGTTTTCGCCGATCTTGCTGAGGAGGTCGGACATTGCAGACTCGTCCTCGAGGACAAGCTTCAGAGTTGTGATGCCGGTCTCGATGTTGTTTGTCTCAGACACTCCTACTACTCCTGGGATGGTTTTTACTGACTCGATCTTTTGCAGGTTCGGGCTTATCTCAATCTTCCAAGACGGACGGCTGGCGAGCTTCGCCTTCAGTCGCTGAGGAGTATCACATGCGAGAATCTTGCCTTTGTCGATTATGCCGACTCGGGCGCACATCTCGTCGGCCTCCGCCATGTAATGGGTCGTCAGAAGAACCGTCTTGTTCCCGCTCATCATCCAAGACTTGATGAAAGTCCTGAGATGCTTGGCTGAGATCACGTCAAGCCCGAGGGTGGGCTCGTCAAGAAACAGGACAGAGGGGTCGTTTATGAAACCCCTGGCGAGGTTGAGCCGCTGCTTGTAACCGGTCGAGAGCTTGTTCATTCGCGAGTCCGTGAACTCCTCCAGCCCCAGCTGCTCCACTAGCTTCTGCATTCTGTCCCGGGCAAGGTCTCTGGAGAGCCCGTAGAGCTGGGAGAAGAACCAGAGGTTCTCCCTAACGCTGAGTATGCCGTAGCCTGGGGTTTCACCGCCTGAGACTAGGTTGATGATGTGACGAATCTGGCCAGCGGACTTGACCGCGTCTAGTCCTTTGACGTAGGCTTCTCCCTCTGTCGGAAGCAGCAGTGTGCAGAGTATCTTGATGAGGGTGGTCTTCCCCGCCCCGTTGGGCCCTAACAGCCCGAAAATCTCTCCTTCGTTCACCTGAAGGTCGACCCCGTCGAGAGCCACCACTGGGCTTCCCCCCTTCGGGCCCTTGAAGAGACGCTTCAAGCGTCTAGTCTCGATGGAAAGGTCTCGCTTCAACGTGGGTGTTGTGGACGGCGGGCGCGAGATATGAACTTGTTCGGAAATCCGCTACCAGAACCGTTCCTTCAAAGCTTCCCGCTCCGCGGACATTAGGGCTTCGAAGAAACCTCCGGTGGGCCTACGGTGTTTTCGGAGAATCTCTTCAGCGGCCTCTACAGTAACTCGTCTTCCGGAGAGGGTGTAAACGGCAAGCCTGCCGTGTCGGCCCACAAGCTTCGCGGTTTCCTCAGCCCTCGCCAGAATGTCCTTCTCTCTGTCGGAGAGCCGCACGCCTTTCTTTGACAGTATCTTCTTTATCTCATCGTCTGAGAGGCCGAGTACTCCGAGCTTCTTGGCCCCGCACTCTGGACACTTGATTGCGACAGGGACCTCTTTCATCCGTCGCATCTCCACGTAGTTCCAGCACGAGGTGCAGACAATTGTTCTGACCTCGTTGAGTATTCGTGCCTTTGTAGACTCTACTAGAATCTGGCTCAGCTTCTCCGCCGGTATGAGGTCTGTTCTCCTGCTAATCCTCTCCAGCCCGACCCTAGCTATCGGGGTTACCTCGCCAGCTGCTTTGACGATTCTTGCGTCAATCGCTCCTGTTGCTATGGACCCTAGAACCTGTCGAGTGTGGGGAATGTCCAGGTCTCTCTCGAGTGTTTCACGGACCGCTTCGTCCATGATTACTGTGTTCTCGAAGCTCTTGGCCAGCTGGCGGATTGTCATGTTGCTCATGTCCACCCATCTGGATATGGCTCCGAACCGTCTGGCCACATGTACCAGCCGCCTCTTGAACAGGCCGGTCCTCTTCGACGCCGCAACAGCGACCTCTTCAACCTCCAGCCCTGACAGCCGTTTGAGGGCTTTCAGTACGTCCTTCGCGTCAACTCCGCCTGCCACTTGAAACACTATCCGGTAGGGGTCCTGCTGGATTCCGACGCTGACTCCTGCCTCGTCGGAGAGAATGTGCCCGACGAGCCTTGCCAGGGTCCTGTTGACCAGGGTTCCAAGGTGGGAGTTGACGATGATGAAATCGTCCCACTCCTCGATTGTCAGCAGTTTGTCGCTCGGGACAGGAATGCCCTCCTCGCACTGGCCGAACGTTTCCGAGAGCGCCCTTGCCAGGGTCTCCTTGTCGGCGGGATACTTTTCGGCGAAGTGGCCGCAGATACTGTCTAGGCCCTGACCGTTCTTGTAGAGGTCTTCCGTCACCCGTCTGACCTCGCCTACTTCAGCGGCGACATCATACGGGACCGGGATTTCTTCGCCTATCCAGCTTGGAATGGCTCCGGTCGGGTCGGAGATTGCTTTGACGAAGATTTTGTCGCCACGGATGCTCTGCATTTTCCATGCCGTTCCTCGCACGATGAACTTAGTTCCGGGTTGTCCGTATTCTGCGACGAAGGCCTCGTCCAGGACCCCTACCGCTGAATCCGTCTCCTGGTCCACAACCAGGTACTGTTTCTCGTCGGGTATCATCGAGAGCTTGTTGAAGTAGTACTGGTACAGTTCCTTGACGCGCTGGGGCCGCATCGCCAGCTTGTCCTGTTCAGAGACCCAGGCGAGACGGGGGAAACGAGAGTGCATGTAGTTGACGATTGATGCTACGTCCTTTTCTGTCAGGTTCCGGTAAGGGTAAGCCTTGTTCGCCAGCTCCAGCAGCTCATTGAAGTACCATTTCCGGTTCTGGATTAGCAGCCCTGCTACTTGGTGGGAGAGGGCGTCCAACGGTTTCTCCGGCACAGTTACTTCCTCAAGGGTCTCGTTCATTGCACGTCTTGCGATGACCAGTGCCTCTAGCGTATCGTCAGAGTCTAGCGTGATGATCACGCCGTCAGCCATCCGTCCAACGCTGTGGCCCGAGCGGCCCACTCGCTGGATGAGCCGCGTCACCTGGTGAGGGCTCATGTACTGTATGACATAGTCGATGAGGCCGATGTCTATGCCGAGTTCGAGGCTGCTGGTCGCGACAAGCCCTTTGAGCTCTCCGCCCTTGAGCCCCCGCTCTGCTGTTATGCGTGCCGGCTTGGCGAGGCTGCCGTGGTGGATGGAAACCGGAAAGTCAACGTCCCAGACCTTGAAACGGCTGGCAAGAATCTCCGCTATCGAGCGCGTGTTGGTGAACAAGAGAACAGACTTGTGTTTGTTGATCATTTCACGCATTAGACGCAGTCTCGCGGCCACCTCTGGGTGGGTGTACAGTTTGCCCGCCAACTCGTAGTCACCGCCGGTTGGCTCTGGGAAAAGTATCTGGAGACGCATTTTCCTAGCGACCGGAACTTGGACAACCTCCACCTGACGGTTACTCCCGACCAGAAACTGTCCTACTTTTTCTGGTGAGCCGATGGTTGCTGATAGCCCGACTAGCTGGAAGTCTCTCTGAGCCACCCAGCGGAGGCGTTCTATTCCGACAGCCAGCTGGCTTCCGCGCTTGTCCTCGGCCAGTTCGTGGACCTCGTCTATGATGACGACCCGTACGTCTCGGAGGTGGCGGCGCATTATGCGCCCGGGAAGAATGGCCTGCAGAGTCTCGGGCGTTGTGATCAGTATGTCAGGCGGGCTTCGAGCCTGGTCTGACCGTTCCTTTGTCTCCGTATCGCCGTGCCTCACGGCTACTCTAAAGCCAACTTTCTTTCCCCACCAGTCCAGACGGTCTAGAAGGTCTCTGTTCAGGGCTCGTAGGGGAGTGATGTAGAGGACTTTGATCCCCGGTCCTCGTTCAGGCTCCATCAGCAGCCGTGTGAGTACTGGAAGGATGGCAGCCTCCGTCTTCCCGCTCGCCGTCGGCGAGATTAGCAGAACATTTTTTCCTTCAAGGATCGGCGGTATGGCTTTGGCTTGTGCCTCGGTTGGTTGTTGGAAGCCTTTTTCTCTCACAGCGTCTGCTAGAGGCTTGGCTAGCTGGTCGAAGATACTGGAGGACAAGGGCTGGTCCGTCAGGTCGCTGTTGGCGTGATAAAAACTTAGAAAGCTTAAGCGGGCAATTGTTGAAAGTGGTATGAGAGGCGTGTCGTAGCTGAACAAGGACCTTGACAAGGCCTGGCGCGAGAGACTTGTCAAAAACCATCTTGACCTGATTATCCTGAGGTTGTTGAAGGCCAAGCCGCGCTGGGGCTACGAGGTCAACCTTGAGATTCGCGACCGTTTCAAAGTCTACCTGAGTGCTGGCACCCTCTACCCATTACTCCATTCCATGGAGGAGAAGGGATACCTGCAAGCTGTTTGGGAGGCTGAGGGAGGCAGGGGCAGGAAGGTATACCGAATTACACAACGCGGCGAAGAGTTCCTGACAGCAGGGGCTCGTGCCGCAGAAGAGTTTTTGAAGCGGATTCAGTATGAAGTCGAGATAGGGCCTTTCCAGCAGAAGCATGCTTGACCCAGCAGGTAGATCGTTGAGCAGTCACGTCCGCAGGTTATGGAGGTTCCTCCGAAGAAACGAAACCGCCAAAGGCCTCTTTCTAGTCGCCATTGTCTTGCTAACGGCAATAGGTGTCTGGGGTGCCATACGCTTCGCGTTAAACACAGAGTATCCTGTCTTGGTTGTTTCATCAGGCAGTATGGTACCGACACTTGAAGTCGGGGCCCTAATTGTGATAAAGGGGGAGGACCCTCGGAACATACAGGCCGGGTTACCTTGCCAAGAGCCCACCGGTCCAGGGGGGCCGGGGTCCATAATCGTCTTCAGGCCAAACCCTTCCACTCCTGACTACTTGGTTGTTCACAGGGTCAGGGAGATAACTACCCTTTCCGGAGAGATTGCGTTCAAGACTCAAGGAGACCACAACAGCGGTTGCGACACTCAATGGGGGGTCGCAATTCCTGCCTCTAGAGTCGTCGGAGTCTACCAGTACACCATTCCGATTCCGGGACTCGGCTCGGTCATCCTAGCAGTCAGGGGCTTCATGTACGACGAGAACACAGGGCAGCCTAAGCCTCAAGGCATCGCCGTCATAGTCGCGCTTATCGTGGCGTTATTCGCCTTCGAGGTGATCGAACCCTCCAAGAAGAAACAGCCATCACCCCCAGCGTCCCCTCCTACGCCTACTGTCCAACCGACGCCAGAGAAACAGCCCGGCCCGGACGGGTCCTAAGCCAGTTCGGTCACGTGAAAACGGCCTAGTTTAAATGGCCTATATAAAAGCGGCGTGCTAAGCCTGCGTAGAATTGACAGAAATCATGCAGATTTTACCCGTTTTGCCTATTGGAGCACTGGGAGACCCGAAACCCCAGGATACTGCGCGGGAGGTCTGAACTCCCTTGTCCGACAAGGGTAAGGCCTTCATCAATATTGAGAATGTTGTCGCCTCCGCCACTCTAAAACAGCAGATTGACCTGAACGCCATTGTCAGAGTTTTTCCAGGGGTCGAATACCGCCCCGAACAGTTCCCTGGGCTGGTCTACCGTCTCAAGAAGCCTAAGACCGCGACCCTGATTTTCAGCTCGGGAAAGATGGTGTGCACTGGTGCAAAGTCTGAACGCCAGGCGCGGAAGGCGGTGTTGAAGGTGGTTGACGAGCTGAAGAGGGATGGGATCGTGATCCTTGGTAGGCCTGAGATTGT
>Ga0209521_10000800_pt1 | contig 24861 bp, 25 predicted proteins | sample Rifsed19ft4_FD_184016 | JGI IMG/M metagenome (GOLD analysis project Ga0209521, IMG submission 184016) | Soil microbial communities from Rifle, Colorado, USA - sediment 19ft 4 (version 2) | ecosystem: Environmental > Terrestrial > Deep subsurface > Rock core/Sediment | place: Rifle, Colorado...
GGGGACGCCTCGGGCTGAGCGCCGAGGAGCTCGCCGCCCTCCAGCAAAACGGGGTCATTTGAACGATGACAGACTCCGCGGACGTTCGAGCGCCCACCCACCGCTTCGTCGAAACCAACGGCCTGCGCTTCCACTGCGTCACGGCGGGGGAGGGGCCGCTCGTGATGCTGCTGCACGGCTTCCCCGAGTTCTGGTACTCGTGGCGCCACCAGATCCCGGCGCTCGCCGCCGCGGGCTTCATGGTCGTGGCCCCGGACCTCAGGGGCTTCAACGACTCGGACAAGCCGGCGGGGATCGAGGCCTACCGGATGAGCGCGATCGTCGAAGACGTGGCCGGGCTCTGCCGCGCCTTCGGCCGTGAGCAGGCGGTCGTCGTGGGGCACGACTGGGGCGGAGCGGTGGCGTATGCCTTCGCCATGGCGAACCCCGACATGACCCGGGCCCTGGCGGTGCTGAACTGCCCTCACCCCGCCGACTTCAGCCAGGCGCTGATGGGGGGAAAGAACCTCGAGCAGATGAAGAAGAGCTGGTACATGTTCTTCTTCCAGTTCCCCGAGATTCCCGAGCAGGTCTTGGCGGCCGATAACTTCCGCCTGCTGAAAGCGTTCGCCTACTCCCAGGCGCGCCGGGGGACGTTTTCCGCGAAGGATCTCAAGGCGTACACGGAGGCCTTCTCCAAGCCGGGGGCCCTGACCGGAGGCATCAACTGGTACCGGGCGATGCTGAAACGCCCGCTCCCCCCCGCGCGGCTCTTTCCCCCGATCAGCGCGCCGACCCTCGTGATCTGGGGGGAGCGCGACCACTTCCTCGGCAAGGAGCTGACCCGTGGAATGAAGCGCCACTTCACCGGAAGGTTCAGGGTCCGCTATCTTCCCGGGGTGAGCCACTGGGTCCAGCAGGAGGTCCCGGGGCGGGTCAACGCGCTGCTCCTCAACTTTTTAAAGGGACTCGAAAAGGGGAAGGTGTGAACCCGCTGAAAGTGTTGACAATTTCATCCGTCTCCATCTGGCTGGGGGCGATGGCGTTCTTCTCGATCTTCGTGGCCCCGGCGGCCTTTAGCGTCCTGGACCGGGAGAGCGCCGGCCGTCTGGTGACGACGGTCTTTCCCCGCTACTACCTCTTCGGCGCCGTCCTGGGCGTGGTGGGGCTCGTCGGGGTGGTCGGACAGTTTTTCGGAAGCGGAGGACGTCAAGCCCCCTGGGGAACCCTGGCCCTCCTGCTCCTGATGCTGGGCCTGACGCTCTACGCCATGCTGGTCCTCGAGCCCCAGATCCAGAGCACCCGCCTCGCGCTCCGCTCGGCGGGGATTGTCCCCGGCAGCGGGGCTCCCGAAGCCCAGGCCTTCGCGGGGCTCCACAGGATCTCGGTGATCCTCAACGGGGTGACCCTCCTGGCGGGCCTCGCCCTGATCTGTCTCGAGGCGGTTCGCTCACGGGGGTGACCGATGGATCCCCTCTTCGAGCCGCTGGGGCTCGATCACGTCGTCCTCCACGTCAGGGACCAGGCGGCCTCGCGGCGCTTCTATACCGAGGTCCTCGGCTGCACCCTGGAGCACCTGAACGCGAAATCCTCCCTCGTCCAGCTCCGCTTCGGGCAGCACCTGATCGATCTCCTGCCGCTCCGCCCGAACGCCCCCGCGCCGGCCCCCGAGCACGGCATGGACCACCTCTGTCTCTCCATCCGCTGCGATGACCTCGAAACGGTGGCGGCTCGCCTGCGCGCTCGGGGCGTGACCGTGGAAGGGGAGGTGGTCAAGCGGCGCGGGGCGTTCGGGAACGGGCCCTCGCTCTACGTGCGGGATCCCGACGGCTACAGGATCGAGCTCAAGCCTCGCTGAGGGCAAAGCGAAGCAGGATCTTGAGGAGCTGGTCGGGGGAGACCGTTCCGCCCTGGGACGGCGATTGAAGCAAGCACCCTTCGGCCGCGCCCAGACAGACCGCCGAGAACACGACCGGGTCCAGGTCCCGCCGGAACGCGCCCGCCGCGATGCCCTCGACGAGGATCTCCTCCACGGACAGCCGGAGCTGCTCCCGGAGCCACGCCATCGCGAGCCTGAAGCGCTTGTCGCGCCGCGCCCGGAGCCATCCCTCGAGCAGCAGGCCGGCGAAGCGCTCGTCGCTGGCGCCGAACGCACCGAAGAGCACGTCCAGGGCGCCCTCAAGCTTGACGGCGGGGGAATCTCCCCGCTTGGCCAGGCGGGCCAGCTCCTTGACGAGGGGGAGCGCCCGCTCCTCGATGGCGCGGACTCGCACAGGGCCCGGGGGGCGCCCGGGTCCAACCCGCCGCGCTACCCGCTTAGGCGTGGGAGCACCTCGCTCGCCAGCCGCTCCAGCTGCCCGACGTCGAACGAGAGCGGGTTCAGCACCACCCAGTCCATTCCGCCGAGGGCCTCGATCCGCGCCCGGATCCGCTCCACCAGCTCCTCGGCCTCGCCCAGGAGGTAGTACGCGCGCCAGTAGTCCAGGTCCATGCCGGAGAACGTCTGGAAGTGCGGCGCGGCAGCGTCGGGGCGCTCCCCCTTGCGGAGCACGTAGACGAAATTGGAGTACACCTTGGTGAGCGGCGTCCGACGCCCGACCTGGGCGGAGAACGTCAGGAGCTTCTCCCAGTCGCCCCGCACCATCTCGGGGGTCGCCGAGGAGTGGGGGACCCAGGTGTCCGCATAGCGGGCGATGCGCTTCAGGACCGGATCGATGTTGGTCACGGTCTGGCCGTACACCTTCTCGAACGGCTGGCTGCCGCCCCCGATCCAGATGGGCGGGTGCGGGCGCTGGGCCGGCTTGGGATCGATGGTGAGGTTCCTGAACTGGTAGTACTTCCCCTGGTACGTCACGTTGTCGCCGGCCCAGAGGGCCGTGACCGCCTCGAGCATCTCGTCCATGCGCCGCCCGCGCTCCTTATGAGGCACGCCCATGAGGGCGAACTCCTCCTCATGCCAGCCCACGCCCACCCCGAGGATGCTGCGGCCGCCCGAGAGGAGATCGAGTGTCGCCCACTCCTTGGCGAAGTACGCCGGGTTGCGCAGCGGCAGCACGAGCACCATCGTGCCGAGCTTGATGGTGCGGGTCACGCCGGCGAGCGCCGCCAGCAGCGCCACGGGCTCGAGCCACGTGCAGGCGTACGCCGGCGGCGTGAGCAGCAGGTGGTCGATGCTGACGGCACAGTCAAAGCCGAGATCCTCGGCCCGCCGGAGGTAGGCGCCCATCTCGTGGAGCGAGGCCGTCTTGGGGCCGAGGGCAAAGCTGGGGAGGCGTAGACCGAATCGCATCGCTCGTCGCTCCTTCGGCGATCTATCCGACGGCCGGCGTGGAAAGCAGCCAGAGACCGAACACCGTGTATCCTACCATGAGCAGCGTCATGGGGAGCTGGCCGATCATCGCGGCCCGGCCGCTCGGCGAGAGCCGCAGGGCGAGGAGATGGGCGACGTAGATCGCGGCGACGTGGGCGACGACGATGATGACGACCTGCGCGCACCAAATCCAGTAGACCCAGAACGGATCCGAGAGGAAGGACGCGATGACGTGGAGGTCGCCGGTCCCGAACAGATCCCACCCCCGCCCCAGCGGATCGGACGCCGACCGGGCGGCGTACTGCACATCCACTAGGAAGACCGGGAGATAGTGCGCGATGTGGTACCCCACGGCGATCGGAACGATGGCCAGGACGAAGGCGCCCGGAGCCTGGCCCGCGCCTCCCCCGGGGCCCGAAAGAACTCTCGCCGAGGAGAGGACGGCCGCGTAGGCGAGCGCGAGCGCGGCGAAGACGCCGAGCAGTCCGGCCGTATTCACCGCGATCAGCGCCGTGCGCCCCGGGTATTCCAGGGGATTCACGCCGATCAGGTCGAGCCAGAAAAACGTCCTGGACAGGCCGTCGAACGAGACCGACGCGAGGGCGAGCAGGACGAAGGCGACGCCGCTCAGCCCGAGCTCCCGGACGGACAGGAGATTCAACGCGGGGAGCGTCACGTCCACCGCCTTGGGGCCGTCCGCGCTCAGGCACTGACTGCAGTCGAGACAGTTTTGGGAGGAGCGGCATTCCAGCCGGCACTCACTGCACGACCCGGTCGGGACGCGAACGGCGAGCGGTGAGAGCCAGGAGATCATCCTGAAGAAGACGGAAAAGGCCTCCCCGGATTGAAGCCATGGCCCCTCGCCAAAGAGGAACATTCCCAGGACGTTGACGACGAGGTAGGACGCCACGACGCGCGCCAGGAGCGAGGGGTCCGACGGAGCCGGATGGATCAGCTCGAACCACGCGAAGGCGAGGAAGAGGAGCAGCGCCGGCCAGCGGCCGGCCCAGCCCGGGAAGGCCAGCGGCGGCTGCGCTCGCCACTGCCGCCCGCGCGGGCCGGACGTCACAAGACGGTAGAGGCCGCTCCAGGGATTGACGTGGACCCACAGATTCCCGAAGGCCACGTGGAGATAGGTGAGGCCGATCCACCACACCGTCCAGACGAACAGTGGAAGGGGGTTCGCCAGTGGATCGCCGCTTCCCCGGGATCCCGCCGCGATGAGGGACAGGACGAGGAGCAAGGACAGGAGGCTGGGACAGACGGAGACCACCCATCGCAGGCCGGCCGGGGGATTCACCACGCCCAGCCGCCGCCCCAGCGCCCCGAGTCTCCGAAACCGCTCAGACGGGATCAGCGGTATCAACAGGAACGAGGCCGCGACCGCCACCGCGCCGCCCAGGATGTAGAGGTGAGTGGGAAGCAGAAGGATGTGGGCGCGGCCCGTCGCGTGGGCCTCGGCCACACCCGTCGAGCTGGCCAGAAGGGCGAGAACCGCCAGCGGCCGAGTGACCGTCATTGGGCTCCCAGGCTCGACGACGGCGCGCCTAGCGGAGGCCGTCCTCCTTCTTCGCCTCGGCCACCGTCAGCCCGCCGACGCGGGGGTGCGGGCGCCCGCCATCGGTGACCACGACAACGACGAGGATCTCATTGGCCTTCGGCGCATCCACAAGACGCACCTCCATGGCGTCGAAGTGGGTGCGCACGAACGCGGCGTCCTTGTAATGCAGCGGCACGTCGATGGGCGTGCCCGGCCCGCCGAGCTTCTTGGCCGAGGGAATGATGGCTTTGCCCCCGCCGACGGCGGCCCGGAACGGCGCCCCGAGCGTGGGATGAAGGAGCGCCGCGGCATGCTCATACTCGCCGTTCTCCCCGACCACGGCCGCCTTGCCGTAGGAGTGCACGGGGGCCCCCAGGGCGGCGGCAGCGCGTCGCCCGAGAAGATCCCCGAGCTCCTCGCCCGTCTTGATCAGCTCCTGCAAATCCTCCACGAAGCGCCCCGCGAACGGATTCTCGATCACCGCCACCGCGGCGACCTTCCGAACGGGCCGCGCCGCCGGCTTCCCCCCGTCCTCGAGAATGTCCTCCGTCACCGTCACGAGCTTGCGAATTTTCATCAGTGCCCTCCCGCGGACGGCCCCTGGCCCTTTACCACCTCGGCGGCGCGCATCGCCGGCGGCGTGTTCCGGCTCCGTCCGATCCTGATCTGCCCGTCAATGAGGATCATCGAGATGCCGCAGAGGTCCCCGGCCTTCAGGGCCGCGAGCGCCGTCTTGCCCACGGACCCCGTCGGCGCGTCCACGATGCAGAGATCGGCCTCTCGCCCCGCCGCAATCACGCCCACAGGCAGGTGGTAGACCCGCGCCGTGTTCCCGGTCGCCATGCAGATGGCCTCCTCGGCGGCGACGTCGCCCAGCGAGGCGAGATGGGCGATGACGCGGAGGATGCCGAGCGGCACCACCCCGGTGCCGGACGGGGCATCGTTGCCGATGATGATCCGGTGGAGCGCCCGGGCCTCCGTCGCGCGGCGGAGCGTATAGAGCGCGGTCTTGCCGTTGCCGCAGTGGACGATCTCGAGCGCCATCTCGGTCGCGACCAGCGAGTCGATCTCACGCTCGCTCATCGAGGTGGTCCCGCCGTTGATGTGCCCGACCACATGGGGGTCGGCCTCGAGCACCACCTCGGCACTGATGGGATTGGACCCCGCGATCGAGGGCCCGCCGGTGTGGATGGTCACCGTCATGCCGTGCTTCTTGGCCCACGTGACCATCGGGGCCGCGTCGTGGCCGGTGTTCACCGAGCCGAGGCCGATCTCCCCGACCAGCTTCACCCCCGCCTTCGCCATCTCGGCGAAGTCCTCCTCGACCATGCCCAGCTCGAGGATGGGCGCCCCGGCGTGGACCTTCACCCCGGCCGGGCGCAGGTTCTGGTAGGCCTTGGCCGCCACGATGGCGAGCGCCTTGAGCCCGACGACGTCCTTGGGCCGCCCCGGCAGGTGGACCTCGCCGGCGGAGATCATGGTGGTGAGCCCGCCGTTGAGCCCCGATTCGATGAAGTCCAACGTGCGCTGGCGTGGCGTGAAGTCGCCGAAGACCGGATGGCAGTGGGAGTCGAGCAACCCGGGAATCACCGTGGTGCCCTTGGCATCGATGACGGTGTCGGCGTCGCCGTCCAGCCCCTTGCCCACCGCGGCGATCTTGCCGCCGTCGATCACGATCGTGTCGCCGTCGAGCAGCGGGCGCTGGAGGTCGCCGGAAACGATCGCGCCGATCCCGCGGATGACGGTCTTCATCTCTCCCTCCCCTCCCGGACGCTCACCGCCTGACCCCCAAATACCTCAGCAGAACCTCGGGGTTCGAGGCCAGTGCCTCCGGCGTCGATTCATACCGTACGGACCCGTTCTCCAGCAACACCACCCGATCGGCCACGCGGAGTGCCAGATCGATCTTCTGCTCCACCAAGAGCACCCCCACCTGACGGGCTTTCAAGGCCCTGATGGTGTCGAGGAGCCTTCGGATCAGGGTCGGCATGAGTCCCTCGCTCGGCTCGTCCATCAGCAACACCTTCGGGCCCGTGCAGAGGGCACGGGCGGTGGCCAGCATTTGCTGCTCCCCGCCGCTCAACGTCCCCGCGCGTTGTCGGAGTCGCGGGCGAAGCGCGGGAAAGAGATCGAGAACCCAGTCCAGCGCCTCGTCACCGCTGCCCTTGAGCAGAAGTCCCATCTTGAGATTCTCCCCGACCGTCAAGAAGGGGAAAATCCTCCTGCCCTGAGGCACGTAGCCGATCCCGAAGCGCGGGATTTCGTGCGGCCGAAGCCCGGTCAACTCCCGCCCGTCAAGCGCGATCCTCCCGGACCGTGGCTTCACCAGCCCCATAATGGCTCGGAGTGTCGTCGTCTTGCCCGCGCCGTTCCGACCGAGGAGGCAGAGGATCTCCCCCGGCGAAAGCTGAAGCGAGACATCCTTGAGGACGTGGACGTCCCCATAGTAGCAGTGAATGCCGTCCAGCCTCAGCATCACAGGCCCAGATACACCTTCTGCACGTCGGGATGCGTCTCGATCTCGTAGGGTGTTCCCTCGGCGAGGAGGCCGCCCTTGTCCATCACCGTCACCTTCGTCGCCAGGTCCAACACCACCGCCATGTTGTGCTCGATGAGCAGAATGGTGACCCCGCGTGAGAGGGCTCGGATGAGCAGGGAGAGGGCGGTGATTTCCTCAGGGGCCAGGCCCTGGGTGGGCTCATCCAGGATCAGCATTTCCGGCCGGAGGGCGAGCGCCATGGCCACCTCCAGGAGCTTCTGATGGCCGTACGGCAGCGAACCGGCGTCCTGTTCGCCGACGTCCGCCAGCCCCACCTGGGCCAGCGCCCTATTCACGGGCTCCGCCAGGATGTGCTGGGGGAGGGTGAGCCGGCCGAGGGCTCCCTTCATCAGCCTCCGTTGCGCAGCGAGGGCGACATTCTCATACACGGTGAGATTCTTGAAGATGCTGGTGACCTGGAACGTGTAGACGATCCCGAGGGCGACCCGATCCCAGGCTTTCAGCCCGGTGATGTCTCGGCCTTTGAACAGCACTCGTCCCGAGGTCGGGCCGATCCGTCCGCTGATCATGCTGACGAGCGTGGTCTTTCCGGCTCCGTTGGGCCCGATGATGGCCCTGATCTCGCCCCTCTCGAGGCGGAAGTCCACCCGGCGCACGGCCTCGAGCCCGCCGAACGTCTTGGACAGCGCCGTCGTCTCCAGGAGCCGAGTCACGGCAGCCACCTCACCCATCGGGCCCGGATCCCTCCCATCACGCCGGCGGGAAACCACATGATCAGGATGACGAGGGTGGCTCCCACCACCAGCAGGTAGCTGGACGTGAGCCCGCTGGCGATGTCTACAACGTAGGTCATCAGGGCTGTGCCGAGCAACGGGCCGAGGGTGGTCCCGGTGCCACCCAGCAGCGCCCACAGCAGCGGGTAGATGGAGAAGAGGATGGAGGCGAAGGAGGAGCCCGCGTACGAGAACATCAGGGTGTAAATCGAGCCGGACGCCCCGGCGAGACTGCCCGAGACAATCAGGGCGAGCAGCTTGTAGGACGACGTGTTGTAGCCCAAGAGCCGCGTCCGCTCCTCGTTCTCCCGGACCGCCACGAGAACCCGGCCGATGGGGGAGCGTGTCAGCCAGACGCTCAGCATCAGGGAGAGGGCGAAGACGACGAGCGCCAGGTTGTACTTGACGGCCGGATCGGAGAAGGGGAACTCCCGCCCGCCCGCCACCAGGGGCTGGAGCCGCCCGGAAATAATGAATCCCTGATCGCCCATCGTGATCTCGTTGAAGTAGAGCGTGGCCAGGTAGAACGCCTGGGAAAACATCATCGTGACGATGAGAAAGGACACCCCGCTCGCGCGGAGCGTGACCAGCCCGATGGCGGTTGCCATGATCGCGCCGGCGAGCACGCCCAGCCCGAACGCCGCGCCGGCCCCGAACCCGAAGTGCAGGATCGTCAGGCCGGTCGCGTACATCCCCGAGGCAAAAAACATGGCGTGGCCGAGGCTCATGAGCCCCGCGTAGCCCAGGAGCACATTGTATCCGATGGCATAGACGGCGAGCGCCATGATGCGCGCCAGCATGATCTGGTGGAACGGCGGGACCACGAACTGCAGTCCCAGCAAAAGAAGGAGGATCGCGAGATGAAGGGCCCAAACCGCGCGCGCCCGGGTCCGCCTCACGTCCCCTCCTCTCCGAAGAGACCCCCCGTCCGGAGGACCAGCACGAGCGCGACGAGCAGCGTGGCGATGATCTTCGCGAGCGTGGGCGAGAAGAACACCGACACGAGGCCGTCACTCATCCCGATCAGGAACGCCGCGGCCAACGTCCCGCCGAGGCTGCCGAGGCCCCCAATGATGACGACGATGAAGGACATCAGGAGCGCATCCAGCCCCATGAGGTAGTGGGCCTGCTGGACGGGCACCACCAGGGCCCCGGCGATCGCCGCGAGCCCGGCGCCCAGCGAGAAGACCAGCGCGTAGACCCGGTGGACGGACACGCCGAACGCCTGCGCCATCTCGCGATCCTGCTGGGTGGCGCGCATGTAGAGACCCAGCGTCGTCCGGGACAGCACGAGCCAGGTGGCCACGAGGAGCGCGGCCGAGACGCCCGCGACGACCAGCTTGTATCCGGAGTACCCGAACCAGGGGAAATCGATCCGGAAGTAGACGGGGGCGGCGACCGGGCGCGCGTAGGGCCCATACACGGTCAGCACGAGCTGCTGAATGATGTAGAGGAGCCCGATGGTCGCGACGATGGTGCTCTCGGGCTTGTACTCGATTCGACGGAGGACGAGCCTGTCTGCGAGGAAGGCGACCCCGCCGACGAGGAGGGGCGCGGCGACCAGCGCCGGCAGGAATCCGCCCGGCATGGTGGAGAAGTACCAGGCGATGACCGCGCCCAGCATGAAGAACTCCCCGTGGGCCACGTTCACGATGCGCATGACCCCGAAGACGAGGGAGAGGCCGAGGGCCGTGAGCGCCAGCACGAAGCCCGTGACCGTTCCTTCAAGCAGGGCGAGAAAGAGATGACCCTCGAAGCTCATGAGCGGGGCACCACGGGCGGCCCGAGGGGACTGCCCGTGGCGAAGCGCGGCTCAGGTGTTACAGCGGCTGCTTTCGATAATCCGCCTCGGGTGGATAGAGCGAATCCTCGATCTTGGTCCGGTGGACGACCTTGAGCCGCCGGTTCTCCACCTTCGAGATGAACTGCTGGCCGAAGCTCTGATGGATCTGGCCGACGAACTTCTTGGGGCCCTGCGGGTGCTGAATCCCCTCGTTGAACCACTGGACCTCTTCCAGGGTCTCGATCAGCGCCCGGTAGTCTTTCGGGGTGGGGTCCCGGTAGCCGCTCTGCTCGACGGCCTGCTTGATGACAAACAGGGTCTCCCAGCACCCGAACATATGCGAATAGGTGGAGACATCCTTGGGGTCCCGGAGACTCGCGCCGGCGTCGTTGACGCCCACCCGATCCCGGTAGAAGCGCTCGTGCGGCGTGGGGTAGCCGCCCGCGTACCGCGGGAAGGCCTCCCAGAAGTGCGTCCCCTCGAGGTACTCGAGCCCGGGGCTCGCGAGATCGACCCCTTCGAGCGAGTCGATGAACCCGAAGATCTGGGGACGCCGTGCGCCGAAGTGCTCCCCCATCTCCTTGACGAAGGTCAGCACGCCCGGCCCCACCATCACGTGATACAGCACCTCGGTGTCCGCCGGCACGCGGGCGAAGTACTTGCTGAACGAGGTTTCCGTCGGCGGGATCGCGAGGCGGGCCAGGATCGTCCCTCCGAGCGCGGGAACGGCCCGCCCCAGGAAGTCCCGGTGATCGTAGCCGAACGCATAGTCGGGGAAGATCATCGTGATCTTCTTCCCGAGGGTCTTGACCACCCAGGACGAGATGCCGGTGATCTGCGCGCGGACGTCGGTGATGCCCGGCTGAAAGACGTACCGGTTCAGTTTCCCGGAGGCCACGTGGTAGCCCTCACTCACCACGAAATACGGGATCTTCAGCTCGCCGGCCCGGGGGGCCGAGGCGATCACGACGTGGGAGAAGAGGGTGCCGTAGATGAAATCGACCTTGTGGTGCACCGCGAGCTTCTCGACGACCTCCGCGCCGCGCTTGGGATCGGTTCCGTCATCCTCGGGCACGAGCTGGATCGGCCGCCCGGCGATCCCGCCCATCTCGTTGATGAGGGTCGCGGCCGCCGTCGCCGTCCGCTCGTACCACCTCCCGTAGACGGCCCCGATGCCGGTCCGGTGGACCTGGAACCCGATCTTGATCGGCGTCCGCGCCGGTTGGGCAGCGGCGCGGGAAACGGAAGCCGCGGGCGAGAAACCTCCCACGCCGCCGACGATTCCCGCCCCGACCAGCGCGCCCGCCGCCTTGATCGCGGCTCTCCTGGAGATTTTCTCGGATGCCACCCTCGTGCCTTCGCTCACGTGCTCCATGGCTGGCCTCCTTGGGTCGATCGCGTCGCCCTCACGCCTATCATGCTCACCCGACGAAATCAAGGCCGAACTTCCTCACGCTCGTGCCCGCGAGCCCGGATCGCCTGCCAGACCCGGTGAGGCGTCATAGGCAGCTCGAGCAGTCGGTCACCCTCGGTCCCCAGGGCGTCCGCCACAGCGTTGGCGATCGCCGCCGGCGCGCCGATGGTCCCCCCCTCGGCCATCCCCTTGAAGCCGCCCGGGGTGGTGGGAGACGGGGTTTCCAGGTGCTCGATCTCGATCGCGAGCGCGTGGGCGAACGTCGGGAGCGCGTAGTCCAGGAACGAGCCGGTAACGAGCTGGCCGCTCCCATCATAGACGAGCTCTTCGAGGAGCGCGATGCCGATCCCCTGCGCCACCCCGCCGGCGATCTGCCCCTCGACGATCGTCGGGTTGATCATCGGCCCGCAGTCCTCGACGACCAGGTAGCGGAGGAGCCTCACCTGGCCGGTCTCCGGGTCCACCTCCACCACCGCCAGGTGGGTCGCATAGGAGAACGTCGTGGCCGGGCTGAACGCCCGCGTGGCCTCGAGGCCGGGGTCCTCTCCCCCCTCGAGGAGCGCGCGCGGCGGGTAGTACGCGGCCCGCGTCACGGCCGACCAGGGCAGGAAGCGATGCGGCGCGCCCCGCACCCGGAACCGGCCGTCCACGGCCTCCACGTCCCTCGGGTCCGCCTCCAGGAGCGCCGCGGCGATCCGGGCGGCCTTTTCCCGCACGGTGGTCGCGGCGAGGACAATCGCGCCGCCGACGCCGGCGGCGCCGCGGCTGGCGAAGGTGCCGCTCCCGAACGGGCAGCGGTCCGTGTCCCCAGCCACCACGGTCACCGCGTCGTGCTCGACGCCGAGGGTATCGGCCGCGAGCTGGCCGAACGCGGTGGAGTGCCCCTGCCCTTGGGAGGGAGCACTCACGAGCACCTCCACCCGCCCCGAGGGCGCGACGCGCACGGTCGCCGCGTCGTAACCCGGGACCTCGCGCATCCCGCGCCGGCGGTAGGTGGCGCAGCCGATGGCCGTTCCCTCCACGAAGCAGGCGAGCCCGATTCCGACCCGCCGCCCGGCGCGCCGCTCCGCCTCGACCTGACGCCGCAGGCCCGCGTACTCCGAGACCTGGAGCGCCCGCTCCAAACAGGCCCGATAGTCCCCGCTGTCATAGCGGAGGCCGGCGGGGTTGGTGTACGGCAACCGGTCGGGTGGGATGAGGTTCCGCCGGCGTACCTCGGCAGGGTCGAGCGAAAGCCGCCGGGCGAGCAAATCCACCAGCCGTTCGCGGGCGAAGGTGGCCATGACCTGGCCGACCCCCCGGTAGGCGCCCGCGGGGCACTTGGTCGTGGCAACGGCGGATGCCTCATACGCGTAGTGGGAGATGTCGTAGGGCCCGGGCAGGGAACTGGCGGCCCCGAGAGGCTCGAGGGCTGCCGTGAGGGGGGAGACCGAGTAGGCGCCCACGTCCGAGAGGATTCGCGCCCTCAACCCGAGGATCCGACCCTCCCGATCCGCCGCCAGCTCGACCCGCAAGCGCTGCTCGTGGGCGTGGATGCTGGCCTCGAAGTTCTCCCGACGCCGCTCGACCCATTTCACCGGGCCTCCCAGGCGGAGCGCCAGGAGGCTCACGACGACTTCCTCCGGCGACAGGTGCATCTTGATGCCGAAGGCCCCGCCCACGTCGGGCGCCAGCACCGTAATCTGGGTCTCGGCGAGGCCCAGATGCTCGGCCAGGGCGACGCGGAGGAGGTGGGGGGTCTGGGTGGACGACCAGACTCGGAGGCGATCGGCGGCGGGATCGTACCAGGCCAGGACGCCGCGGTTCTCGATCGCCGCGCCGGTGACGCGCCCCGTCCTGAACTCCGCATCGACGACGACCGGCGCGCGGGCAAACGCGGCCTCGACGTCACCCGCGCCGCCGCGGGTCCGGAGGAACGTGTTCGCGGGCACCTCGGCCTGAAGCTCGGGCGCGCCCGGGGCGAGGGCGCGATCGAGGTCGGGGAGCGGCGGGAGCGGCTCGTACTCCACCCGTACCGCGCCGGCCGCGTCGTCGGCGAGATAGCGGTCCCGGGCCACGACGACCGCCACGGGCTCACCGGGGAACCGCACCCGGTCCACGGCGAGCGGCCACCACTGGCCGCCCGCATAGCCGTCGGTCTCGAGGGCCGCGCGGATGGGTTGGACCTGGGCTTTGACCTCCGCCCCGGTGAGGACGTGGAGGACGCCGGGCAATCGGCGGCAGGCCTCCGTATCGACCCGGACGAGCCGCGCGTGCGCCCAGGGGCTCCGGACGAACACCGCGTGGACCGTGGCGGGGGGAGCAAGGTCATCCAGGTAGCGGCCGCGCCCCGTGACGTAGCGTCGGTCCTCCTCACGGGGGAGACGCTGCGCCATGTGGCCTCGAGGGTTGGCGGTGCTCATAGGGGGATGGGGAACGGTCAGCCCGATACTAGGAAAGGGCGTCGCGCATGTCAAGGCACGCCGTTGCGGTGGTCCGCGAACCTGGACTACAATGGGGCCACCATGCGCGAGTACCACTACCGCGTGGACCGCGAGGGGAGGATCTTCCACGAGGGAAGCGAGATCCTCGACCCCTTCGTGCTCAGATTTTTCCTGCGCGCCATGACGCGGACACCGGACGGCCGTTACCTCGTTCTCTGCCAGGACGAGCACAACTGGTTCGCGCCCCACGACACGGTGTTCGTCGTCCAGCGCCTCCGGCCGACCGTCCGCGATGGCCGCCTCGACGCCGTGGAACTCTGCTTCGCGGGCGATCACCGAGAGCCGCTCGACCCCGGAAGCCTCGAGACCGAGGATGGGCACCTGTTCTGCCGCGTTCGCCGCGGCGCCTTTCGCGCCCGCTTCGGCCGGGTGGCGATGCAGCAGCTGGCGCCGTTCCTGGCCGAGGACGGAGGGGAGCCGGCGCTACTCCTGGCCCGCGGCCGCCATCCGATCGCCAGCACGACACCGGTCACCATCTAAAGAGGCCGCCATGGACTTCAAGCTCTCGCCCCAGGAAGAAGCCTTCCGCGACGGGCTCCGCCGCTGGCTCGATGTCAACGCCCCCGGCGACTGGGCCAAGATCCGGACCCGCTTCGCCACCCGGGAGGAGCAGACCGCCTTCCTGCGGGACTGGCAGCGGCGGCTCTACGAGGCCGGGTACGTCGGGCTCCACTGGCCCCAGGAGTACGGCGGGCGGGGCGCCACGATCATGGAGCAGGCGATCTTCTACGAGGAGATGGCGCGGGCGCGGGCCCCCGAGCTGCCCAACGCCATCGGGCTCGACATGGCCGGCCCCGCCATCATCCGCCACGGCACGGAGGCCCAGAAGAAGCGCTACCTGCCGAAGATCCTCTCGGCCGAGGAGGTCTGGTGCCAGGGGTTCTCCGAGCCCAACGCGGGGAGCGACCTGGCGGCGGTCGAGACCCGCGCCGAGCGCCGCAACGGCCGCTACATCATCAACGGCCAGAAGGTCTGGACCTCCTACGCCCATTACGCGCAGTGGGGCATCGTGCTGGCCCGGACCGATCCGAAGGCGCCGAAGCACAAGGGCCTCACCTACTTCCTCGTGGACATGAAGACGCCCGGCTTCACCGTCAAGCCGCTCCGCCAGATGAGCGGCGACGCCGAGTTCAACGAGCTCTACTTCGACAACATGGAGGTCCCCGCGGAGAACATCCTGGGCCAGGAGAACGGCGGCTGGGAGGTCGCCATCACCACGCTCATGTTCGAGCGCGGGCCGCGCACGCTGTCGCGGACGCTGACCCTGATGCAGGGGATCGACCAGGCGCTGGAGCTGGCGCGGCGGCTGGAGCGGGAGGGCCGGAAGCTGGCGAAGGATCCCGTGATCCGCCAGCGGCTCGCCCAGTTCGTGATCGACTGCTACGCGCTCAGGTACTCGAACCTCCGCACGCTCACCACGCTGCTCCGGGGCGAGCCCCCCGGGCCGGAGGGGTCAGCCGCCAAGCTCTTCTGGAGCGAGACGTGGCAGCGACTGCTGGAGCTCATCCTGGAAATGCAGGGCCCCTACGCGCTGCTCTGGGAGGGGACCGACTGGGCGATCGAGGGAGGCTACTGGCAGTTCCGCCACATCCGGTCGCGGGGCGACACCATCGCCGCCGGGACGTCGGAGATCCAGCGCAACATCATCGGCGAGCGTGTCCTCGGCCTGCCCAAAGACTGACCGAGCACGACCGGCGCCTCTCCTCTCGGCCTCTCCCCGCTGCTCGTCGAGCAGCTCTACCACGGTCTTCGCGCTGCAGGCCTCTGTCTGCGTTTCCAGACATCCCAGTTCCGCGGCGGTCGTGCTAGCATGGCGGTCGGTGATGATCGGTCAGATGCGGGACGTCACCGTTCGCGAGACGCTCCGGCGGGTCTGGGGCTACGGGGGGTTCCTGCCGCTGCAGGAAGAGGCGGTGCGCGCGGTCCTCGACGGGCGCGACAGCGTGGTCGTGCTGCCCACGGGCGGCGGCAAGTCGCTCTGCTACCAGGCGCCCGCCGCGTACCTCGGGCGCCTCGCCGTCGTCGTCTCGCCCCTGATCGCGCTGATGAAGGACCAAGTGGACGCGCTCCGCCAGGCGGGCGTGGCCGCCGCGTACCTCAACAGCAGCCAGACGCGAGAGGAGCGCGCGGCCGTCGAGCGCGAGCTGGCGATGGGCCGCGTCGCGCTGCTCTACGTCGCCCCCGAGCGGCTCGTGATGCCCGGCTTCACGGAGTGGCTGCGCCAAGCCGGGCCGGCCTTCTTCGCGGTCGATGAGGCCCACTGCATCAGCCAGTGGGGGCACGACTTCCGGCCGGAATACCGCCAGCTTCGTGTCCTGAAGGAGCTGTTCCCGCAGACCGCCGTTCACGCCTACACGGCGACGGCGACCCCGCAGGTGCGCGCCGACATCATCAGCGAGCTGCGGCTGCGGGAGCCGCTCGTGCTCGTCGGGCGCGTCGATCGGCCGAACCTGGTCTACCGCGTCCAGCCGCGCACCGACCGGTTGCGCCAGGTGCTCGCCGCCATCGACCGCCACCGCGGGCAGGCCGGTATCATCTACTGCATCCGGCGCTCCGAGGTCGACGAGCTGAGCGCGGCGCTGCTCCGCCGGGGGCTCCGGGCGCTGCCCTACCACGCGGGCCTGGCCGACGCCGAGCGCCGCGCCAACCAGGACGCCTTCGTCAACGAGCGCGCCGACATCGTGGTCGCCACCGTCGCCTTCGGGATGGGGATCGACCGGGCCAGTGTGCGCTACGTCGTCCACGCCGGCATGCCGAAGTCGATCGAGCACTACCAGCAGGAGGCCGGGCGCGCCGGCCGCGACGGCCTCCAGGCCGATTGCCTCCTCCTCTGGAGCGGCGCCGACTACGGGCTCTGGAAGTCCGTGCTCGAGCCGGAAGCCGCGGCGGCGCCGGGCGCGCTCCGCAAGCTCGGCGAGATGTTCGCGTTCTGTCAGGATGCCGTCTGCCGGCACCGCGCCCTCGCCACCTACTTCGGCCAGGAGTACCCGGCGGCGAGCTGCGGCGCCTGCGACGTCTGCCTGGGCGAGGTCACCGTCGCCGACGACTCGGGCGGGGCGGCGCTGAAAATCCTCGCCTGCGTGGACGAGCTGCGCGGGCGCTTCGGCGCGAACCACGTGGCGGACGTCCTGGCGGGGGCCTCGACCGACCGGCTGCAGGCGATGCGCCACGATCGCCTCGCCGCCTACGGCGCCTTGCGCGACGTCGGCAAGCGGGAGCTGCGCGGGTGGATCGAGCAGATGCTGGCCCACGGCCACCTCGCGCGCTCGGACGGCGAGTACCCGACGCTGATCGTGAGCGAGGCCGGTCGGACGGTGCTGCGCGGCGAGCGGGCGCCGGCGCCGCTCCGGAGCCTCCGCAAGGCCGCGCCCCGGCCGAAGCCGGCCGCCCCCGAGGGCGAGGCGGGTGGGCGCGACCTGTTCGAGGCGCTGCGGACCGTTCGCCGCGCCCTCGCCGAGGAGCGCGGCGTGCCGCCCTACGTGATCTTCAGCGACGCCTCGCTCCGCGAAATGGCGTGGCTCCGGCCCACCACGGCCGGGACCTTCCTCGAAGTCAAGGGCGTGGGCGAGTGGAAGTGCCACGAGTTTGGCGAGCGCTTCATGGCCGTGATCCGGGCCCACGCCGCCGAGAGGACCTGACGATGCTCGAGACGTCGATCAGCGAGGTGGGGGCTACGGGGATTCGCCCCGCCGCGCCGGGTCCACGAACTCGAAGGACTCCACCGTCACGCGGTACTGCCGCTCTGAGCCCGACGGGACGATCCGGATCTCGAAGTTGGAGGACCCGTGGGCGGGGACGTCCCCAGAGACATAGCCCCGGGCTCGGCTGACGATCTTCCCCGACTCATCGAGCCCCTCCGCCTTCAGGACCACCCGGCTCGCCGGCAGCCGCGACAGGTTCTGGATCCCGCCCAGGATCAGCACGCGCGAGGGGCCCATGCGCTCCGAGTTCCACGTCAGGCGGAGATCCTTGTCCGACTGGGGGCTCACCCACTGGGCCCCGGCGGGGGCGGCGCCCAGACCCAGCACGACGAGCAGCGCGAACACCCGCAGCGCGCGCCTACTCATACCGGAGGGCCTCGATGGGGTCTAGGCGGGACGCCTTCCGGGCGGGGTAGAAGCCGAAGAAGATGCCGACGGCCCCGGAAAAGCCGAAGGCCACCAGGATCGCCTCGGGCTGAATGAGCGTCCGCCACTCGGCGAAGTAGGCGATCCCGTACGAGCCCGACAGGCCGAGCCCGATCCCGATCAGCCCCCCGATCAGCGAGAGAGTCAGGGCTTCCACAAGGAACTGGGCCAGGATGTCGCGCCGCCGGGCCCCGACGGCCATCCTGAGGCCGATCTCGCGGGTCCGCTCAGTCACCGACACCAGCATGATGTTCATGATGCCGATGCCGCCGACGAGCAGCGACACCGAGGCGATGGCGGCGAGGAGCATGGTCAGGACGCGGGAGGACTCCTCCTGGGCCTGGAGGACCTCCGACAGATTCCGGAGCCAGAAGTCATCGTCCTGGTATGGCTGGAGGCGATGGCGCTGGCGCAGGAGGTCGCGGATTTGCTGCTCGGCCTCCTTCATATCACCGCCCTCCTTGACCTTGATCGAGATCGCCCCCACGGAGCGGGCGTTGGCCTGGCTCACTCCCAAAACCTTCTTCTTGGCGGTGGAGAGGGGGATCAGGATCGTATCGTCCTGGTCCTGGCCCCACGTGTTCTGGCCCTTCCGGTCGAGGACGCCGATGACGGTGAAGGGGACCTTGCGGATCCTGATGACCTGGCCGAGCGGATCGGCATCGGCGAAGAGGTTCTGGACCACCGTCTGGCCCAGCAGGGCCACCTTGGTGGCCCCATCAACGTCCTCCTGGGCGAAGGGCTTGCCCGCCACCACCGCCCACTCCCGCGCCTCGAAGTACTCCGGTGTGACCCCCTGGAGGATGGTGGACCAGTTGAGGTTGCCATAGACGACCTGACCGCTGCCGCGCATGGACGGCGCGGCCGCCTGGACGTCCGGGACCTCACGCATGACGGCCCAGGCGTCTTCCTCGGTGATGGTGAGCTGGGTGCCGTGGCCCAGGCGCACGCCGCCCGACGTCGTGGTCCCGGAGAGCACGATGATGAGGTTGGAGCCGAGGCTCTGGATCTGCTCGGCCACGCGGGACTGGGCGCCGGCGCCGACCGCGACCATGGCGATCACCGCCCCCACGCCGATGATGATGCCGAGCATGGTGAGGGCCGTCCGCAGGGCGTTGACCCGCAGGGCCCGCAGCGCGATCCGGGCGCCGAACACGAACTTCACGTGTCCTCCTCGTCCTCGGCGGGGAGGGACGCCAGCAGGACCCGGGCCTCTCTCGGCGCCGGGACGGGCTCGTCCTTGATCACCCGGCCGTCCCGGAAAGTCAGGGCCCGGCCGGCGTACGCGGCGATGTCGGCCTCGTGGGTGACCAGCACGATGGTGATCCCGTTCCGGTTCAGCCCCTGGAAGAGCGCCATGATCTCGACGCTGGTCCGCGTGTCCAGGTTGCCGGTGGGCTCGTCGGCCAGGATCAACGCCGGCTCGTTAATCAGGGCGCGCGCGATGGCCACCCGCTGCTGCTGCCCGCCGGAGAGCTGGGCGGGGAGGTGATGCGCGCGGTCGGCCAGCCCCACGGCCTCGAGGCGGGCCCGGGCCCTGGGCCGGCGCTCCCGGGGCGCCGCCCCGTTATAGAGGAGGGGCAACTCCACGTTCTCGAGGGCGCTCATCCGGGGCAGGAGGTTGAACGTCTGAAAGACAAAGCCGATCTTTTTATTGCGGATGCGAGCAAGCCGGTCACCGCTGAGGTTGGAGATGTCCTCCCCCTCGAAGAGGTACCGCCCGGCGGTCGGGGTGTCGAGGCACCCCAGGAGGTTCATGAAGGTGGACTTGCCCGAGCCCGAGGGGCCCATGACCGCCACGAACTCCCCCGCCTGGATCCTCACCGACACGCCGCGGAGCGCGTGGACCCGGTGGGATCCCATGCGGTAGTCCTTGACGATTCCCTGGGTCTCGATGAGGACCGTGGCCATGGGCTCAGAGCCTCAGCCGCGGGGCCCCGGCGGGGGCCGTGGCCGGCCGCTCGGTGGATCCCACGATGACTTCCTGCCCCTCGGCGACCGCCCCGTCGAGCACCTCGGTGAAGTTTCCGTCGCTGATGCCGAGCTGAAGATTGACGGACTGGGGCTTCCCGTCCGGCCCCACCACCCAGACCCGCCCCGCCGGCCCCCGGCCCTGAGCCGTCGGGGCCGCGAGCCCGCCTCCCGGGCGTCCCTGAGGCCCGCCCCGAGCGGGGCCGTCGGCCTGAACGCCCTGAGGGCGGAAGCGCAGTGCGGCGTTGGGCACCTTCAGGACGGAGGGCTTCTGATCCACCACGATCCTCACGTTGGCCGTCATCCCCGGTAGGAGCTTGAGGTCGGGGTTCTGGACGCCGACCACCACGTTGTAGGTGACCACGTTCTGCACCACCTGGGGGGCCTTCCGGATCTGGACGACCTGGCCGGAGAAGGGCCGGGCCGGGAAGGCGTCCACCGTGAACGTGACGCGGTCGCCGACCCGAATCCGGCCGATGTCGGCCTCGTCCACGTTGGTATCCACCTGCATCTGGGTCAGGTCCTGGGCGATGGTGAAGAGCGTGGGCGCCTGGAGGCTGGCGGCCACCGTCTGCCCCACGTCCACGTTACGGGAGACGACGGTCCCATCCACCGGCGCGCGGATCAGGGTGTGGTCCAGGTCCACCAGCGCCTGGTCGAGCGCGGCCTTCTTTAGCTTGACCTGGGCCTGGGCGGCCTTGAGCTGGGCCTCGGCCACCTGGAACTGGGCCTCGGCCACCTTGATCTGAGAGGCCAGCGCCCGCTCCTGCGCCTGGGCCGACTCCAGCTGGGCCGCGGCGGAGTCGTGGTTGGCCTGGGAGGTGTCCTTGTCGCTCTGGGAGATGAGCTCCTTCTTGAGGAGCTCGGTCTTGCGATCCAGGTCGCGCTTGGCCTCGAGGAGGGCCACCCGCGCCTTCGCCGTCTGGGCGTGGGCGCCGGCCAGCGCCGCCCTGGCGTTCTCCACTTCCGCGCGCGCCCGTTCCAGGTTGGCCGTCTGGTTCAGCACCACCGCCTGCGCATTTTCCAAATCTGCCTTCGCCTGGTTGACTTTGGCCTCGAAGATATCCTGGTCGATGCGCGCGATCAGCTGGCCCTTCTTGACCTGCGAGTTGAAGTCGGCCAAGAGCTCCTTGATCTGCCCGGACACCTGGGAGCCGACCTGGACGGTGATGACCGCGTTGAGGTTGCCCGTGGCCGACACGGTGGCGACCAGCGAACCCTTCTCCACCCGGGCGAACCGGTACTTCGGGGTCCCGCCGCGCCCCTGGGCGTAGAACCAGAGGCCGGTGGCTCCGGCCGCGACGAGAACGATGATGAAGAAACTGAGAAGGCGACGCCTCATGCCGGAGACAATTGTATCCCCCTTCCGTCGAGGCGGCTACCGCCGGCCGAGGGAGCGTTCCAGGCGCGACACCGCGATGCGGTAGTCGGTCAGCGCGTTGGCTTCCCTGGACTGGGCCTGCGTCAGCTCCAACTGGGCGTCGGTCAGCTCGATGATCGTCCCGACCCCGGCGTCGAAGCGTCCCTGGGCGAGCCTGAAGTTCTCCTGGGCCGACTCCACGGCCTTCTTCGCCGCCTGGATCCGCTCCTCGCCTTCGATCACGTTGAGGTAGGCCTGCTCCACCTCTTTCCAGATGGCAAGCTCCTGGACGCGCACGCGGGCCTGGGCCGCTTCCAGGCTGGCCTTGGCCTCTTTGTACTTGGCGATCTTGTTCCCCCCGTCGAAGATCGACCAGTTGAGCGTGACCCCCAGCTCCCAGATCTCGTTCATGTCCGCGCGGTTCGCGCCGTACCACGCGTTGCTCGTGACGTCGGGGAAGAAGTTCCTGAAGTTCTGTCGCACGCTGGCCTCGGCCGCCTCCACCCGCGCCTTGATCTGCCGGTACTCCGGCCGGCGCTGGAGGGCTTCGGCGAGGAGCCGGGATTCGTCCACGGGAAACGCCTCGTAGGTCAGGATGTCCTGGACCTCAGTGGGGGCGGTGGCGCTGATGCCCATGGCGGTGTTGAGCGCCACCCGCGCCAGGCGCACGGCGTTCCTGGCCTGGATGAGCGTCAACTGGGAGTTGGCCAGGTCCACCTCGGCCCGGGTCACGTCGAACTTGGGCCGCGTCCCGACTTCGAAGAACCCCTTGGCGCTTCTCAGGTTTAACTCGGCCCGCGCCACCGCTTCCTGGTTCACCACCACGAGGCGCTTGCCGAAGAGGAGGTTGAAGTAGGACTCCTTGACCAGGAGCACGGTGTCGTTCCGATCGATCTCCACATCCTCCTTCGAGGACTCGGCGTTGGCCTTTTCCCTGTCGGTGGCCGCAAAGGTCTTGCCGAAATCGAAGAGGAGCTGGGAGAGCGTCACTTTCGCCGTCGTGGTGGTGCCCCAGGAGGTGATGGTGGGGCCGGTGCGGCCGGTCGTCGCGCTCGTCTCACCGACTTTCGCGGTCTGGTCGCGCAAAGCGTTCCAGGAGCCCCCGATCTGCGGCAGAAGGCCGGAAAACGCCTGGTCCACCCGCTGGCGGGCCGCGGCGTAATCCCCCAGCCGCGCCTGGATGCTCGGTTGATTTTCCAGGGCGATGTCGATCGCTTCCTGGAGGCTCAGGATCCGCCCGGCCACGGGGGAGGGGGGTGCCTGCGCCGGGCGGGCTCCCTGCGCCAGGGTTTCCGGTGGGACTAACCAGGCCGCCAGGCCCAGGGTCAGAGACATTGCCACCAGTCGCGTCAGACGGGCTCCGCTCATCGCAAATCTCCTTCTCCTGGAGGGCGTCCCAGTAGCTAGGGCCTATTATTCTACCGGTGCCCGTGACGCCAAAAGTAGGAAAAAGATGCTACTGATCGCGACCGAGCAGGCTCCGCATTTCGGACCGCAGATCCTTCAACTTATGCCGGATCTGTTCCGCCCTGGCCAACTGCTCCGGCGTCAGCACCGCGCGAATCTCCAGGGCCACTTGAAGCGCCTCCTGGGTGAGCTGGACGCGGAGCTGCCCGATCTGCTGCACGAGGGGCGCGACGTCGTCGGCCTGGAGAGGGCCCGGCGCGTAGAGCTTCTCTCCCAGCTGCTCGTGCGCGCTTCGGAGCTGGGCCAGGAGGGCACGAAACTGGGCCTGATGGGCTCCAACGATCTGCTTCACCTGGGCCTGCTGGGCCTCCGTGAGGCCTACCCCCTTCACGACGAGGGGCAAGCTCATCGAGAGGCCACTTCCGTGGCCCCTCCCCCCCTGCCATCCGAACCCGCCGCCTTGCTGGGCGAACGCCGGGCCCGCCCAGAGCCCCGCCGCCAGTATCCCCGCCACCACCGCCGCCCACCCTAACCTGCTCCCCAGACTCGCCTTCCGCTTGCTCATCGCCCATCCTCCCTTCCGTTAGGCCATTCCGCCTCACCCCCGCCGGGCTCGTCGGCGTCGTCCGACGGGAGGGCGAGCACGGCACCGAACGCGTTTCCCTCCTCGCCGGTGGATGAGAGCACCATGGAGACCTGCTCCAGGAAAGCCAGGGTTTCGGCGGGCTCATGGTCGGGCTTCGGCTGGACCCAGACGATCGACTCGCGCCAGAGCCAGGCCTCCACCCCGGCGAACAGGAGGACGGCGGCCAGCCCCGCGGCCACCGCGACCCCGCGCCTCCGGGCCCCCGCACGATGTCGGACCGCCGCGACCGGCGGGGCCTCCCGGAGCGCCTGCTCGACCGCCTGCAGATCTCGGGTCAGGCGCTGGAGGCGCCCGGCGCACCGAAGGCACGTCCGGAGGTGGGGCTCCTTCGACGCGTCGCCCTCCCCGTAGTACGCCTGCAGCAGCCGTCGGTCGGACACACATCGGCTCATGAATCCCCTCCCAGCGCCCCCCGCAGGCGCCGAACGGCCCGAAAGAGATGACGCTTGACGCTTCCCGAGCTCAGCGCCAGGGCCTCGGCGGCCGCCTCGGTAGACCACCCCTCGAGATGCCGGAGCACGAATACCTCTCGCTGACGCGGGGGAAGCCGCTGAAAAGCGCGCCAGATCCGCTCGCGCGCCTCCCCCTGGAGCGCCGCCCGCTCCGGCGTCGGTTCGCCGTCGACGAGATCGATCTCCTCGATCGCGCGAGGTCCGGCCCGCCAGCGCCGCCACCACCCGGAGCGCCGCCGGTCGTGGCAGGCGTTGAGGCTGACCCGCGTGAGCCAGGCGGCCCACTCGGTGGTCGAGTCGGGTCCCTCGAAGCGCTGCGCCAGCCTCAGGAAGACCTCTTGAGCCACTTCCTGTGCTTCCTGGGAATCGTCCAGAAGGAGGCGGCAGAGGCGCACCACCCGGGCCCAATGCTGCCTGTACAGGGCCTCGTACTGTGCGTGCCAGGGCGGGACAGCGGTCAAGGTCCCCATCCGTTCGTTCCGCTCATCCCAATAGACGAATCCCCCCCGGGTTCGGTTGACAGGGGATTCATTTCAGGGAGGCTTGTGATTGTATTCACCGGAACGAGACGCCTGCCACTTTTTTTCTTGACCGGTCCCAAATATGGTGTGGTAGGCTCTGGCTCACCACACAATATAGTGTGCGCAGATGATGCTGAACGTCAGCGAACCAATCCTCAGATGCCGCCCCGGGGCGGGCCCCGCCCCCCGATCAATAGCAGCGGTCGCCGCCTAACCCACGGGATCCCTTAAGGAGGAGTCGTATGCTGTCTGACACGCGGCCGTCGAAAGTCGGAAAGTGGACCGAGCCCGCCCTCCGGGTCCTCCGGGAGCGCTATCTCACCCGTAAGGGTGGGGAGGTGCAGGAAACCCCGGAGGAGATGTGCTGGCGGGTGGCCCTGTCCATCGCCCGGGCGGAGGAGCGCTACGGGCGGAGCCGGGCGGCGATGCAGGAGGTCGCCGCGGCCTTCTACGACTTGATGGTGGACGGCTACTTCCTCCCCAATTCGCCCACGCTCATGAACGCCGGGAAGGGCAACCAGCTCCAGTACTCGGCGTGCTACGTGCTTCCCGTCGGCGACTCCATGGAGGAGATCTTCGACGCGGTGAAGGCAGC
>Ga0209521_10000803_pt1 | contig 24789 bp, 17 predicted proteins | sample Rifsed19ft4_FD_184016 | JGI IMG/M metagenome (GOLD analysis project Ga0209521, IMG submission 184016) | Soil microbial communities from Rifle, Colorado, USA - sediment 19ft 4 (version 2) | ecosystem: Environmental > Terrestrial > Deep subsurface > Rock core/Sediment | place: Rifle, Colorado...
GAAACTCCGCGAGCCTATCGGGAGCCTGCTCGCGAGCCCGAAGCCTACGTGCCCTTATCGGAGAAGGGACGGGCTGTGCGAGACTACGTTCGCAAGCCGGTTGGGGAGCGCCGCCCCGTTGGGTATCAGCGTGAGTTTCTCGACGGCTACGTACCTGACCGAACCGCCTACCTTCCGGAGCAGGTGAAACAGCACCTTCACCACATCGGGCGATCGCCCGTCGGCAGGGAGCGTCCGGCCGGGACTTATGCACGGCAGATCCTGAGTCGCCTGCTCATCGATCTTTCGTGGGCGTCTTCCCGACTCGAAGGGAACACTTATAGCCGTCTCGATACGGAGCGGCTGATACATTTCGGCCAGGCGGCCGAGGGTAAGGACGCAACCGAAACTCAAATGATCCTGAACCACAAGGCGGCGATCGAGTTTCTCGTCGATCAGGCCGAGGAGTTGAGTTTCAACCGCTACTCGGTCCTCAATCTCCACGCCCTTCTGTCCGAGAACCTGCTTCGGAATCCGGAAGCGGCGGGCCGTCTGCGGCTGATGCCGGTGGATATCTCGCCGTCGGTTTTCCACCCGCTCGCCATCCCGCAACTCATCGAGGAGTGTTTCACTCAAATACTGAACACCGCCGGAGCCATCCACGATCCGTTCGAGCAATCCTTTTTCATGATGGTTCATCTTCCGTACCTGCAGCCCTTCGAGGACGTGAACAAGCGGGTTTCGCGCTTGGCAGCCAATATCTCTCTGATCCGTGAAAACCTTGGTCCGCTTTCGTTCGTCGATGTGCCGGAGGGTGCATACACCGACGGAATACTTGGCGTGTACGAGCTCAACCGGTTCGAGCTTTTGCTCGACGTCTTCGTATGGGCGTACGAACGCTCCTGTCAGCGTTACCTCGCCGTACGGCAGTCCATGGGTGAGCCCGACCCCTTTCGCCTACGCTACCGGGAGGCACTCATCGAGGTTATCGGCGACATCGTGCGTCGTCTCGCTCCGCGTCCCGAGAGAGCGGTTCGCGAGTACGCATCCGAACGTCTCCCGGAGAGCGATCGCGAAGCGTTCGTCGAGATGGTGAAAAGCGAGCTCGAACGGCTCCACGAGGGAACGATCGCGCGGTACCGTTTGCGGCCGTCGGAATACGCGGCCTGGAGGAAGCGTCAGCCGTGAGGGTGGGTCGGAGCACCCGCCCTCAACCCCGAAAAGGGTTGTTGTTGTTGTTGGGTAGCTCCAAGACAACCCGAGACCGAGGATCTTGCCAGCTCAGAGGGGAGCAGTCAGGGACGGAAGTGGGAAGGGGCCAGGGGCCCCAACCAACGCGGGCCCTTGCCGAAAAACCGGTGCAAGGAGTGCCCCGTGCCGTGTCCCTGGCCCCACTCCCTTAGTGGCCGTTCTTGCTGGTGCGTTCCAGCACGGAGCCTGCCTTTCTTGTAACCACGTTGCTCTCAACAGTTTGGGTTTGCGGGAGCACGTCATCCGGGGCTATAGTCGTCGCCTGAATCCCGGGAGACTTCCATGAAGCTCGAGTTGAAAGCTCTGGGCCTCGCTACTTTCCTTCTGGTGGCGGACGGATGCAGACCGACTCCTGACCTCGCTACCGATGAGGAACGTGAGCCCCAACCCGCCGAGACCGCGCCCGCGGAAGCAGGGACGTTCGCCGAAGTCAATGGAACGCGGCTCTTCTACGAGATCCGGGGGCAGGGCGAGTCGCTGGTACTGATCGGCGGCGCCCATCTGGACAGCAGATTGTGGGACCAGCAGGTGGAACGATTCGCCGAAGACTTCCGCGTCCTCCGCTATGACCCTCGCGGCATCGGCAGGTCGGAGCTCCCGCAGGCGCCTTTCTCCCACTACCAGGATCTGCATGCGCTCTTGCAGTTCTTGGGCATCGAAAGAACCAACATTCTCGCCTTCTCGTTCGGAGGCGGCGTGGCGCTGGATTTCGCGGTCGCCCATCCGCAAATGGTCCAGTCCTTGATTCTGGTCGCGCCTGGCTTAAGCAGCTGGAAGGACGAGCTCGCTCCGGTGCTGGCCCAGCTTTCACGACTGGCTGGCCAGCAGGGACGCCCGAAAGCCGTGGAGATGCTGCTCTCCGACCCGAGCATGCCCACCGCGGAGCACCGGGAGGCCCGGGAGAAGATGAGCGAGATTCTACTCGACAGTGCGAAGCTCTTCGATTCCGATTTCGCCTACCTTCGATTCATGGAGCCTCTGGACCCGCCGGCGGAGGAGAGACTTCAGGATATCGGTGCTCCCACGCTCCTGGTGGTTGGCGAGCGCGATCATCCCGGCATCCATGAGAATGTGGATACCCTGCAGCAGAAGATCGCGGGGGCCAAGAAGGTGCTCATCATGGGGGTCGGACACCTGGTGAGCCTCGAGAAGCCCGACGAGCTGACACGGATCCTGCTTGATTTCCTAAGCGCTGGATGAGTAATGTGTGCTGGCTCGGTGGACGAGTACATGGTGGTTCCCTTTAGATAATAGCGGAGGTGGTCATGTCGGAGTACATACGATTTGCTCGGCTTGCAATCCTTGTATTGATTCTATTGCTCATCGGACGCCTCATCCTCGGGGCAACCGGGGTCGCCTACGAGGCCGGCACCGGGATCTTCAGCCTGGTGACCTTCAGTTACATGGCTAGCTTCCTCTTCGGGGCCTTTTCTCGTCCGCTCCGCGGCTACAACTGGAAGCAGGCGGTCATGCTGGGGGTGACCATCGTGGTGAGCGCACAGCTTCTCATTCTCCTCGCCACGGTATTCTCCTATCTGGTGGGTGCCGAAACCTATTTCAACCATCCGATGGCGCTCAATGTGCCGGAGGCGGTCACGCTGCCGCAGGCCCTACCGATCCGGCTGGTGGGGTTGGTGATCAATGTCGTCTCCGGGTCGATTCTGGCCCTTCTCGGATGGACGGGCGGGAAGCTGCTGCCGGGCAAGGCCTAGGTACCTTTCACTTTATTGCGACAAGAGTCTCGGCTTTTTCTCCGGCGGAAGCTCGTGTACACGAGATTCTTCCCTGGCTCTAACTCCGTTTCCTGGCCCTCTCTATGGCTCTCTCATAGAGCTCCAGGTACGACTTGGCGGAGCTCTTCCAGGAAAAGTCCGCTCGCATGGCGCGTTGCATCAGTCGCCGCCATGTCTTGGTGTCCCGAAAGCGTGTGATGGCACGGTTCACGGCCCGCAGCAGGGCATCCACGTCCAACTCTTCGAAGACGAAACCCAGCCCCCGCTCCGGGTCGGCGTCGAAATCCTGGACGGTGTCCGCCAGGCCGCCGGTTCGACGCACCACCGGAATGGTTCCGTAACGAAACGCGATGAGCTGGCCGAGGCCGCAGGGCTCGTAGCGGGAGGGCATCAGAAAAATATCCGCTCCGGCGTAGATCTGCCGTCCGAGATCGGGCTGGAATCCTTGATTCAGACTGAGTTGGCGCGGAAACTTCTTGCGAAGCGCGGCGAAGGCGTCGAGATACCGCGGGGTCCCCGCCCCCAGTAGGACCAGTTGGGCTCCCTCACGAAGCAGGTCCGGGGTGGCGGCGAGGATCAAGTCGAAGCCCTTCTGCGGATCCAGTCTTCCTATGACGGCCATCAACGGGGAGCTCGGGGACGTCTCCAAGCGCAGCCTTTCTTGAAGGGTCTTCTTGTTGACGGCTTTCCCGGAGAGATGGGTGGACGTATAGCGCGCGAAAAGCGCGTCATCGGTGCCGGGATTCCACCGGGACGTGTCGATGCCGTTCAGGATACCCACCAGATCCGCGGATCGGCGGCGAAGCAATCCGTCCAGTCCGGCGCCCAGCGCCGGCGTTTGGATCTCTCTGGCGTAGGTTGGGCTCACGGTTGAGATCATGTCGGAGAAAGTGATTCCGCCCTTCAGGAAATTCACCCGGTCATAGAACTCGAGCCCATCCATATGGAAGAGGTCGGCAGGGAGGTCGAGGGCGGGCAGGACATCCGGGTCGAACAAGCCTTGATAGGCGAGATTGTGAATGGTCAAGACCACCCCGGCCTCGCCGAGCGCGGGCTCCTGCCGGTAATAATGGTCCCGGTAAACCGCCAGCAGGGCAGTCTGCCAATCATGAATGTGAAAGACGTCGGGCTCGAGACCGGCAACCTTCGAGACTTCGAGCGCCCCGCGTGCCAAGAAACCGAAGCGCAGCGCATTGTCCGGGTAGTCCGTCCCTCCCGATCCGTAGAGTCCGTCGCGATGGTAGAGCGCGGCATGGCGGATCAAGTAGACCGGCACCCCGTTGAGGCGAGTGCTCCACACCGTCCCCTCTTGCAGGCGGCCTTCCAGGGGAATCTTCACCGAAAAGCCCGCGTCACGGATTTCGGGGTGGCTGGAGGCGATACCGCCGTAGAACGGCATGATGATGGAGACTCGGTGCTTCAGTCGCCGCAGCGCCATGGAAAGTGACGCCGCGACGTCCGCCAGCCCGCCGGTCTTTGCGAGAGGTTCGACCTCGGAAGAAACGAGAACGATATTCATTCGAATGAAGTTTCTTCGATCGATTCGGAGCGCGGTATTGTATCGCAAGCCATTGGTTCGAGGCTAGTTGTTGTTTTGCAATGTGCCGGCTCGGCAAGTACAATCGCAGCCGTGCCGGTCAAGGATGAATCTCTAGCCATGAGTTTCGAACGGCAGGCACGAGTCCTGGCTCTGGTTCTGGCGGGCGGAAGGGGCAAGCGCCTTCACCCCCTGACCGCCGAGCGGAGCAAGCCGGCGGTCCCCTTCGGTGGGAAGTATCGGATCGTCGACTTCGTTCTCAGCAACCTTGTCAATTCCAACATCACCGCCACCTTCGTGTTGACCCAGTACAAGGCGCAGTCGCTTCTCGAGCACCTTCAGATGGGATGGACCCATAGCACCGGCCGCAACGATTTCCTCACCGCGGTTCCCGCCCAGATGCAGTCGGGTGAGTTCTGGTACCGGGGAACCGCCGATGCCATCTATCAGAATTTAGCGCTTCTCCACCGGACCAACCCCCAGGTGGTCGCGGTCTTCGGAGCGGACCACATCTACACGATGAACGTTGCCCAGATGGTGGATTTCCATCTGCGGAAGGAGGCGGTGGCAACCGTGGCCTGTCTCCCCATGCCGGCTCAGCAGGCGGCCGCCTTCGGCGTGATCAAGGTCAACGAGGACTGGAGGATCATGGGTTTCGAGGAAAAGCCGGAAACCCCTTCTTGCATTCCGGGACGGCCGGACCAATGCCTGGTGTCCATGGGGAACTACACGTTCGACGCGAATTTTCTCGCCGGGGTGGTGAGTGAGGACGCCCTGGATCGGTCCTCGGCCCACGACTTCGGAAGATCGATCTTGCCCAAGATCGTCGACTCGTCTCCGGTCTACGCCTACGATTTCCAAAGGAATCGGATCGCCATGGAGGACGCCGCCGAAGCGGCTTACTGGCGAGACGTGGGAACGCTGCAAGCTTATTACGACGCGAACCTGGACCTCAAAGACGTGCGGCCCCAGCTCAACCTCTACAATTGGGACTGGCCCATCCGGTCGGTGCGCTACAACGATCCGCCCGCCAAATTCGTTTTCGACGAGGCCGGGCGTCGCGGCCACGCCATCCAGTCCATTGTATCTTCCGGTTGCATCCTGGCGGGGGGAGAGGTCAAGGACTCGGTGTTGGGTCGCAACGTCTTCATCGATGAAGGGGCGGAGGTGCTGCAGTCGGTGATCCTCGATAACGTCCGTATCGGGCGGGCGGTGCGCATCCGCAGGGCGATCGTGGACAAGAACAACTATGTTCCTGACGGCACCACCATCGGCTACGATATCGATCGAGACCGGGAGAACTATTTCGTTTCCGCCGAAGGCATCGTCGTCCTGGGGCGGGCGAAGGACACACCGGAGAGCCGGACCCGTGATTTCTGAGCCAGGATGGGAGCAGGGCGATCAGGGGCCCTGGGGACTCCCACGCTCCATTCCATAGGCCTTCCGCATGTATTCACCGATCATGCGCCGTGTGTTGAAGAAGGGGGCGTTGAACGCAATGGCGTAGCACATCACGGTGGTGTACGCCGGGCGATTCTTGTAGAACAAGGGCAGGATGATTCGCTCCAGCTTTCTGTAGAGCGCCTTGGCGTGCAGGCTCCCGTCCCCGCCCCCCGCCTCCGTCTTCCCCTCGTCCCGCCCGATGGCCCATCCGGTAATGCCCTCCAGATGACCCTCGATCCACCAGCCGTCGAGAATACTGAGGCTCGGGACACCGTTGAGAGCCGCCTTCATGCCACTGGTTCCCGAGGCCTCTAGCGGCGGCTCGGGAGTGTTGAGCCACAGATCCGCCCCCGCCGTCATCAGCCGTCCCAGATCCATGTCGTAGTTCTCGAGGTAGGCAACCCGAACGTTCGATTTGAGCGTCTTCTTCGCTTGGAAGATGCGTTGGATGAGCTTCTTGCCCTCTTCATCGCGCGGATGAGCCTTGCCGGCGTACGCGAGCTGGATCGGACCGACCCGTTCCGCCATCCGCTCCAGAACGGAGACGTCGCGGAAAATCAAATCGGCACGCTTGTAGGCGGTGGCGCGCCGGGCGAACCCGATGGTGAAGGTCTCGGGGTCGAAGGGAGGATCCTGGTTTCGGTTCACATAGTCGATGAGCTGGCGCTTCGCCTGGTAGTGAGCATCCCCGATCTCGCCGTGCTCGATGCTGGACACGTAACGCAGGCTGGCACTGTCCTCTCGCCAGCCGGGTATATGGCGGTCGAAGACCGCCTGGATGGGCTGGGAGGCCCAGGTGGACAGATGGATCCCGTTGGTGATGGAATCGATCTTGTAGTCCGCGAACATGAGCTGGGATACTTCTCCGTGCTTCCGCGCCACACCGTTGACGTAACGGCTCAGGTTGAGAGCCAGGTAAGTCAGATTGAACATGTCGTCCAGTAGCGAGAGCTGCTGGATTTGGAAGAGGGGACTGCCGCCGCCCAGGACCTCCCGCACCAGATCGGGAGGGAAACGGTCGTGCCCGGCGGCAACCGGGGTATGGGTGGTGAAAACGCATCCGTCTCGCACCGCCTTGACGTCCTGATCGGATATGGTGTCGCGGCCCGCGGATCTGGCCCGTTCCTCCAGAAGCTCGACGGTGAGAAGACTGGAGTGACCCTCGTTCATGTGAAATCGCTCGAGGTTGTGGCATCCGAGGGCTCGTAACATCCGCACCCCTCCTACTCCCAGGATCGCCTCCTGACACAGGCGATAACGGGCGTCCCCTCCGTACAGAAAGTGCGTGAGCGTTCGATCCCAGCTCGAGTTGCCCTCCAGGTCGGAGTCCAGGAAGTAGACGGGCACGCGGTGACCGTTGGCGCCCGCGACCGCGTACTCCCAGGCCCGCAGCTGGACGGTCCGTCCCTCCAGGCGCACCGCGACGCGCTGGGGCATTTCGGTGACGTAGTCTTCGATCGTCCATTCGTCGGGGAGCTCCTTCTGCACCCCATCGGAATCCAGCTCCTGACGGAAGTACCCTTTTCGGTGGAGCAGAGTCACCGCCACCATGGGGAGACCTAGATCGGCCGCGGCGCGGACCGTGTCTCCCGCCAGAATGCCCAGGCCGCCAGAATAGGTCCGCATGGCGGACTCCAGGCCGATCTCCATGGTGAAATAGGCGATTCGTCGGTCGGGCATTCGATACGTTCCCCTGCGAGCCCCCTTCTACCTGCGCGTCCTGCGCGAAGCTGCCGATCCTATCCGAGCTGAAGTGGCCCGCAAAATCCATTCCGGCTTGGAGCTCGGGAAGCGGCGCGAGAAATAACCCGGCTAGGACCTCTTTTTTTTCCGGAGGGAATGGATGCTTCTCAGTATAGCGCGCACCTGGTCGGAGGTCGAAAAGTCCTCGAAGGCGAGCCGGGCCTTCCTTCGCCAATCCGGATTGAGACCCGGAAATCCCGGGACGTTCTGGGGTTGCCGTTCATGCCACAGGTCTTCCAGGTTCACCAGAACGAGCCGGGCGGGCCCCGATGCTAAGAAGGATAGGCAGGCGCGAAGGAGAGGGGAGGAGTCTTCCCGGTCAGGGCTCTCCACTCCAGCAAACTTCTGCAAAGCTGCCTTGATGGCCACCCGGGCTCCTTTCTTCTGTGCGGCATCTTCCTCCTCGATGACACCCGCGGACCGCTGTTGTTCGATGTCGTCGCCGCGCAGGAAGGCTTCGAAGGGAGGGGTGTCGTGGGTGTTGAGAGCCGCCACCGTGTGCCGGGGAACGGACTGGAGCACCGAGGCCGATTGGGGCGAGACGGCGTATTGGAGCACGTACATCCGATAGAGACCGTGCCGGGTCATCGTCCGGGTCACATAGGCGGGAACGATACCCAGGTTCTCTCCCACGATGCCGGTACCGTTCCGGTGGGACTCCAGGCTGAGCAGAGCGTACTGTTCCTCCGCTTTGTAAGAGACGTAGACCCCCTCGCTGGCGTCGATGCCTTTGGGGATCCAGAAGAGCCGGTGAAGCCCCATGACGTGATCGATGCGAAGGAGCTTAGCGTGCTGCATTTGATGACGAAGATAGGCGATGGGATAGAGATACCCCTGCTCGCGTACCGCCTCTGGATGGAGAGGAGGGAATGTCCAGTCTTGGCCCATGGTGAAAACGGGATCAGGGGGAGCTCCCACCGAGGCGTCGAGAGCGAAGAGTCCCTGGTGTCGCCACACGTCGTAGCCGTGGGGATGAACGCCGAGAGGAAGGTCGAGGTAGAGACCGGTGCCCGATGGGCTTGTCTTCGATCCCAGTCTCTGGATTTGCCGTTCCGCTGTCCACTGAACGTAGAGATGGTACTGCATGGTCCGAGGGTCATAGTCCCTGGGTGCGACCGAACCCTCGCGCAGGGGCTGAGGCCAGGCCGGCCAGGGCTCCTTCCGGCGCTCCTGAGCCGCCCGGAACCGGGCGTAGTCCTCCACCTCCGGCTTCGTATCGACGAATCGCCGCAAGCCGGACTCGACTTCGGTCTCGCGATCGAAAAAGCTTCGGGCGAGTGGCTCGAGGACGCGTCGCTTGAGCGCCATGAGGCGGCGATAGTCGATGAGCGGTGCGGTCCGCGCCGCCTCGATCTGGCGCTGGAGCTCGCTCGACTCCAGCAGGGCGCGCGCCTCCGGGCTCCTTTCCAGCTCGGGTGTGCGCGTGGGGTCGATGAAGATCTCGTTCCAGAAGAGCCGGCTCACCGGCGAATAGGGACTCGGCTCGAAGGGCTCTTCCAGGAACGCTGCCAGCATGGGAAGCGTTCCTACCACCCGGCCACCCAACTCGGCGGTCCACTGAAGAAGCGTCTCCAGATCGGTGAAGTCTCCGGCTCCCCAGCTTCGTGAGGAGTGGAGCGCGTAGAGCGGCAGGAAGACTCCCCAGTCTCGCTCCAGCTCTTGCCCCGGCGAATAGGCGAGCCTCGGCGCGGAAAGGATCCGCGTCCGAAAGGAATCGCCGCGGAGCTCGTGATAACCGAAGGGAAGCTTGTCCGAAAGACGGAGCGCCTTGCGGACAAAGGCCTCTCCTTCTACGTCCACGCGATCGATGGCGGGCAGTGTGGAAAGATCGAGGGTGAGCTCACGGGTCTCTCCGGTCTCGAATGTGAGGACGCATCTCACCTTCCTTTCGACCATCGCCTCCGGAAGGCGAAGCTCGATGGGGGGAAGCTCCCCGTCCCAGGCGACGGTGATCGGCTCGACGGGCCGCCGCGAGAGAGCCAGCCGCCGCTCGCGGAGGGCTGCCGGAACGTCCGCCGAGAGCTCGATAGGCGCGCCCAGCGCTTTCAGTGCTTGTAAGAGAGCCTCGGGGCGGGCGGTCTTCCGCCGCTTGCGCATCCCGAAGTAACTGGTCTGGATACCGTAGAGACGAGAGAGCTCGCGCAGCCCTTTGTGGGTGGATTCATAGGAAAGCGTCACAAACCACGCGTCCGAAACGAAAGAGGTCAGGGTGCGGAGACGAACCTTTGTAAGATCACGGGAACGTTGACCGCCAGCTTCTCACCGAGCGCGGTTGCGAGCTCCACCCAGAGTCTCGCATGCTCGTCCCCTTGATCGGCGCGGCTCCGGAAGTCCTGAAAGACGCTTCGCAGGAGGCGATAGTACCCGTTTTGAACCTTCCAGAGCTCCGTTTCGAAAGGCAAGGAGCGCGTTAGCTCGATGGCCCGCAGCAATTTTCTGACCCGTTCGACGTTCCCGGGCTCGCTGGAGAGTTTCTCCGCTAGTCTCTCGATGGTTCCCTTGAGGGCGAAGGCGAGTGTGGTGGGATCCAAGGCCACGCCATCCACCCGGGCCGCTTCCAGCAACCCGTTGATTTTCTCCGAATCGAGCTCCTCGCTCTCCAACGCGTCGCGAAGGTTCCCGTTGATGACGACCTCGGCGGCGGTCGACAGTGCCCGCGGAGCAGGTATGCCGAGATCGGCGATGAAACGGATGGTAGGGGCGTAATGCTCGTAGATCTGGCGGTAGGCAGCCTCCGCGCTTTCCAACGTGGAAGACAGAATGAAATTCAGAATCCTTCGCTGCTCGTCGCGAAACAAAGATCGAAGCGAGTAATTCGACTCGCCGAAGTGTCGATCGAAGAGGCGTATGATCTGCGGGAAATCGCCGCTCTCGAACGGCTCGCTGACCTCTTGTAGAAAGCCTTGGTAGGCGTCTTCCCCCAGGAACTTCCTCACGCCCGCGTTGATGTAGTGGTCGCCGAAGTATAGAGCCCCGAAGCTCATGACCGCGGATTCCTGGGTGATGACCGAGGTGAGCTTGGCCCTACCGGCAACGAGTTTGGCGGTGCCCGCCTGGAACGTCCGATAGTCCTCGCGATCCACGTTGAAGCAGTACACCCGGGATTCCTTTGGATAGGACTCGAAAAGCGAGCTGACGACGTAGTGCGCGCCAAGTTCTTCCCAATCCACCATCGCCGGCCTGACGTATTGCTCGTAAACCGCCCGTCCGTCTGCCGGATCGCCGACGTTGCATTTGGCCTTCTCCAGCCGCTCGAGGAAAGGCACCTCCAGGGACTCACCGTTGAGGTCGTGGGAAAGCTGGAGAGCACGGCCGGCGTATTGGATGACTTGCACGGTCTCGATCCTGGACAGGTCGTCGAAGAACCATCCGCAGCTCGTGTACATGAGCATGGCGTGTCGCTGAAGCTCGAGAAGCCGCAGCGCCACGGTCTTCTCGGTCGGTCCGAGCGGCCGAACCGCGTGCTCTTCCAAGAAGCGATCGACATTCTCCGGGGAACGATCCAAGATGACGTCGATGTAATCGTCCCGGGCTCTCCAGGGCTCCTTGAGTAGCTCTCCCGCCTTCGTCTGGAAGCGAGGAGCGAGCTCGTCTCGCAGCCAGTCCAGGGCTTCTCTCAGCGGAGCCCGCCACTCTTGATTCCATTCGGGATGTCCGCCGGCCTGGCAGCCGCAGTTCGATCTCCAGCGCTCCACGCCATGGACGCAGCTCCACGAGGTGCTCTCCAAGATCTGCACGAAGTCGAAGGGAGGATGCTTCTCCAAGTACTCCCCGTAGTTGGTGAGTCGCGCCAGACCGTTTTTCTGGATGTAGTTCAAGGCATAGGCAAGCGCCATGTCTCCATGCCGATGGTGGTGGCCGTAGGTCTCGCCGTCGGTGGCGATGTGGACGAGCTGGGGCCAACTGCGGCCGTCCTCGGAAAAGGCACCCACCAGCCGGTTGGCGAAACTCTCTCCTCGCGTCAACAGGCCCTCGAAAGCGACTCCTCGGGAGATGGGACCGTCGTAGAAAAAAAGTGAGATGGACCGACCGGAGCTCAGCCGCTGGGTGTAGGCGTTAGTGGGATCGATACGGCCGCCGCTCGCTTCGCGCCAGTTGCGTGCCGCCATTCTCCTCACCTGGCTTGCTTGATAAGGCTCCAGAATGGTGAACCGGATCCCCAGCTCGGCCATGATGTCGAGGCTCTCGAGATCGACGGCGGTTTCCGGCAGCCACATTCCCTCCGGCTTTCTCTTGAAACGGTGCTCGAAGTCACGAATCCCCCACAGAACCTGAGTGTATTTGTCGCGCCGGTTGGCCAGAGGCAGGATCATGTGATTGTAGGCTTGCGCCAAGGCGGAGCCGTGTCCGGAGAAAAGACTCCGGCTTTCCTGGTCGGCATCCAAGATGGCAGCGTATACGGTCGGCGCCTTCTCCTTCATCCAGGCCAGCAAACTCGGCCCCACGTTGAAGCTGATGCGGGAGTAGTTGTTCACGATCTCCACGATGCGGTCTTCTCCGTCCAGGATGCGAGAGACGGTATTGGGTTCGTAACATTCCGCGGTGATCCGCTCGTTCCAGTCGTGATAGGGGTGCGCCGTGTCCTGCGCTTCGATCGCTTCCAACCAGGCGTTCTCCCGCGGAGGCTGGTAGAAGTGGCCGTGAACGCAAACGTAGCGTTCGGTCACACGGTGACTCCTTCCGCCGACCGGACCCGCACCTCAGCGAGCCTTAAGAAAAATGGCTGCCAGTGGAGGAAGGGTGAGGTTCAAGGAGTAGGGTCGGCCATGCTGCGGTAGGGGCTCGGCCTCGAGGCTGCCCATGTTCCCCTGTCCGCTTCCACCGTAGCTCTGACTATCGCTGTTCAGCACCTCGTTCCAATGCCCGCCGATTGGGACGCCCACCCGGTACCCGTGGCGAGGAACGGGGGTGAAGTTGAAGACGGCGAGGATAGGCCGCTCCGACGGCCGGCCACGCCGCAGAAAACTAATCACGCTGTGCTCCCAGTCGCTGCCGTCGACCCATTCGAAGCCCATCGGTTGGAAGTCGAGCTCGTAAAGCGAGGGCTCGCTGCGGTAGAAGCGATTGAGATCGCCGACCCATAGCCTCACCCCGGCGTGGGAGGTCTCGTCCAGCAGGTGCCACTCCAGGCTCTCGTCGTGGGACCATTCGCGCCATTGACCCAACTCGCCACCCATGAAGAGGAGCTTCTTGCCCGGTTGCCCGAACATGTAGCCGTAGAGCAGCCTGAGATTGGCGAACTTCTGCCACAGGTCTCCCGCCATCCTCCCCAGCAGGGACCCCTTGCCGAATACCACTTCGTCGTGCGAAAGCGGCAGCACGAAGTTCTCGTGGGCAGCGTAGAGCGCCCTGAAGGTGAGCTGGTCGTGGTGATACTTCCGGTGGATGGGCTCCTTCGACATGTAGCTCAGGGTGTCGTGCATCCAGCCCATGTCCCATTTGAGACCGAACCCCAATCCTCCCAGGTAGGTCGGCCGGGAGACGAGGGGCCAGGCGGTGGATTCTTCGGCGATGGTCTGAACGTCCGGGTAGGAGCGATACACTTCTTCGTTGAGCCGCCTCAGAAAGATGATGGCGGGGATGTTCTCGTTTCCGCCGAACTCGTTGGGCACCCATTCTCCTTCCTTTCTTGAGTAGTCCAGGTAAAGCATGGAGGCAACGGCATCCACCCGCAACCCGTCGACATGGTACTTATCGAGCCAATAGAGGGCACTGCTGATCAAGAAGGAGCGTGTCTCATTGCGTCCGTAATTGAAGATGAGGCTGCCCCAGTCTTGATGAAGACCCTGGCGGGGATCGGCGTGCTCGAACAAATGGGTGCCGTCGAAGAAACCGAGGCCGTGCTCATCGGTGGTGAAGTGTGAGGGGACCCAGTCCAGTAGGACGCCGATCCCGTTCTGATGGAGCACGTCGACAAGGTACATCAGATCCTGCGGCGTTCCGTAGCGGCTGGTAGGCGCGAAGTATCCGGTGGTCTGATAACCCCAAGAACCGTAGAAGGGATGCTCGGTGAGCGGCAGGAACTCGACGTGGGTGAAGCCCATCTCCTGTGCGTACTCCGCCAACCGAGGTGCTACCTCTCGATAGCTGAGCGAGCGATTGGCTTCCTCGGGTACGCGCCGCCAGGACCCCAGATGGACCTCATAGATACTCATGGGGGCCTCCAGGGAGTTGCGACCTCGCCGGGTCTTCATCCAGTTTTCGTCGCCCCACTGGTAGTCAAGGTCCCAGACCACCGAAGCGGTGCGAGGCGGCGTTTCGTGATGGAATGCAAAGGGGTCGGCCTTGTCGGCCCGATAGCCGCCATGTCGAGAGGCGACGTGATACTTGTAGATGGAGCCTTTTCCCGCACCCGCTATGAAACCCTCCCAGATTCCCGATCGGTCGCGAGGGCGGAGAGGATGGGCGGTGTTATCCCAGCCGTTGAAATCACCAACCACGTGCACCGATCTGGCGTCGGGAGCCCAGACGGCGAAGTGGGCTCCCTGCTGTCCCTGCGCTTGGTGAAGACGAGAGCCCAGTTTTTCGTAGAGACGAAAGTGGTTTCCTTCGTTGAAGAGGTAAATGTCGTCGTCGCTCAGGTAAGACTCTGTCGTTTCAGGCAACGTGCCCCCGAGCTTGGCGCGTTTCGATGATGGCTTGCGTGCGGTGGCGCGTTTCTTCGGCATCCATGAATCCTCGCTTCCTTATCTCTGTCGGGAAAGAAAATAGTCTATCAACGCGGCTGCTATTCCGCCAATCAGGCAGGTTGACAGTTCCAACGTGTGTGTTAAATTCGGCGGACTCCATAAGATGAGTCGCGCTGACATCAAAAAGGTCGTCCCCCAGTCGACCTGGCTGTCGCTTGCCACCGCTCTCATTGTCATAGCCGCAGCGGTATGGATGGCCCTCTGTCTCGGAAAACCGGTCCACGGAGACTACTACTTCCGACAAGGGCACGTCGCCGCCAATATCGAGAAGTTCCTGGAGAAGGGGCTCTCCTTGGCCCCCAGCACGTATAATCGCGACATTCCCTTTTCGCTCTTCGACTTTCCCGCCTACCAATTCCTCGTGGTGGCGCTCTGCCGGGCGTTGGGGAGCGATCCGCTGGTGACCGCTCGCTTGGTGAGCATCCTATTCTTTCTGGGAAGCGCGGTCTACGCTTATCGCATCACCAGCTTCTGCGGTGCCGGGCCGCGGATCCGTGCGCTCACCCTTCTGTTTTTTTCCTTCTCGCCACTCACGCTCTTTTACTTCCACATCCCGATCGTGGACGGCGCCGTCATTTTCCTCTCGCTTCTCTCGTTCGATTCGTTCTTGCGATGGGAGAGCGAGGAAAAAACGGCGTACTTCGTCTCCATGGTGGTCTCAGGAGTCTTGGCGGCGCTCATCAAGAATCCCGTCTATCTTGCGATTCTCGCGGCGCAGGCCTGGTACCTGCTGCGGAGGCGAGGGCTCTCGACGGTCGTACGGCCCGCTTTCCTCTTGCACGTGACGGCGATCGGAGCAGCCGTGGTGAGCTTCAAGTGGTTCTCGAACTCGGTGAACGGTATCGATGGCATTTTCGCTGCCAACGAGGGGCAGCAGTTCTTCGGGCGGCTCGAGGATCGCTGGGACGTGAGCAGCTGGTCAAGGATTTTTTGGGCTCTGTCGACCCAGGCGCTCACTCCGGTGAGCTCCGCCCTGGCGGTGATGGGCGCGGCGTTTTACTGGGCGCGATCCAAGAGCCCTCATCGAAGCGTCATGACGAGCTTGCTTCTCGGTGCCCTGGTTGCTGAGCTTGTCTTCTTCAACCGCCACACATGGCACGCCTACTACCAGCTTCCCTTCGTACTTCCTCTAAGCTTTTTTGCCGCGTCGGGCATCGACGCACTCATGGTGTTCGGGAGGGCGCTACCGCGCCGCATCGCCATACCCTGGGTGGCCCTAGTGGGAGGGGCGGTCTTTCTGTCGCTGCTTCAAGCCCGAGCGAGTCTCGAAGTGAGGGAGACGAACCCGACCGAGTGGATCGCGGAGAACGGTCGCTTCATCCAGGAGGTGACGCGTCCCGACGATTTCGTGGTCTACCTGCTCGATACCGGTGACGGCCGAGACTGGAACCCCGTTTTCCTATACTTTGCACAGAGAGACGGATACAACCTCACCCGAGCGCGCTTCGGCCGGCGCCCGCAGGTACTCGAGGGAATACGAGCCCGATACGATCCCGAATATGCCCGGGTCTTTGTGTTCTGTCCGGCGGCTCTGATCGGGAAGCTCGCCCCCCGGCTCGAGGCGCTCGGTGCCACGGCCTTCGCCACGGCTTCCCCCGGGTCAATATACGAGATGGCCCCGGCAGGAATGGAATAGCCGGTGCGACCTCCTTATCCGGGCGACCAAGTAACCAGCGCCGGCTGGCGACATCCCAGCGTGGTTTGGCCGGCCGCCATCCTGGTGGCGGGCCTTCTTCTGGCTACCGCGATCTCTGGGGCGCTGAGTTGGGTCCTTGTTTTTGCCTCTGCCCTAGTGGTTTTCGTTCTGCCCGGTGTCTTTCTGGCGGGGCGCTGGTTCTCCGGCTACGAAAGACACGCCACCGGGGCGGCTCTCGGGTACCTCCTGAGCAGCTTGATCGCCAGCTTGTTCTATCACGTAGGGATCTTGTCGCCGGCGCGGCTCGGCCTGGCGAGCCTGGCGCTCTCTCTCGTCATAGCGATCTCGTTCGGCCGCCCCCAAGTGTCGTTTCGGAAGGCCTCGTGGGAGACGCGCTCTTGGTTGACGGCAACCCTGGCGCTTGCCATGTGTTTGGTGGCAGTTCCCTTTCTCAGGGTTGCCGAGGAAACGGCGGAGGGTGCAGCTTATCGTGCCTACTTCAGTGCCGATCTGATGACCCACCTCTCGGTGGTGGCGGAGCTTCAAAAGGGCGATTCTCCGCCTCAGAATCCCTTCTATGCGGGACAAACGCTCGGCTATCAATGGCTCTTCTTTTTGTTTCCCGCCTTGGTGGGGAAGTGGATCGGGAATCAGCAGGCGCTCTTATTGACCGACCTCTCCGTTGGTTGTCTTTTCGCCGCCCTCGCTTTTTCGGCCGCAAACCGGCTGGCGGCTCGCCCAAGCCTCGCCTTCGGCGCCGTCGGGATTGGTCTGGCGGCGGCGAGCTACGAGGGTTTGGCGGTGCTGGTGCGAGCTGCTTGGGTCGGGGAGCCTCTGGGAAGCTTCAGAGATGTGAACGTGGATGCGTTCTCGCGCTGGTTCTTCGAGCTGACTTCGCTCGACGGACTTCACCGCTCCTTTCTCTACACGCCGCAACATCTATACTCCTACGCTCTCCTCATGGTGTTGGTGCTGCTTCTCTTGAACGGTGAGTCGCGAGGCGTGGCCAACTCGCTTGCGGCGGGAGCGCTCCTGGGCGGCATGGCGGGCATCAGCATCGTCACCGCCATGATCGTCGGACCGTGGTTGGCGTTGGGTCGCATCCTGGCTGGCGGCGAGAGGAAAGCCCTGCTCCGCGATCTGTTGATCATGGGAGTGGTCGCACTCGGTTGTCTCGCCTGGTTTTTCGAGCTCGGTTATTTCGAAGAAGCGGGAGGCGAATTGGTGCTCAGATTTCCGCGGCTCGCCGAGATTCCGGCGCTTGTTCTGTTAGAGGCGGGACCGCTTTTCCTTCTCGGCTTTCCCGCCCTTGCCGCGCGTCATGCCCTCCCCTGGGGTGGGCTGGCGGGTATGGCTTTGATGGCCACGCTCTTCATGGATATCGGAAGCGCCCCGGGAGTGTGGATGGCCTGGCGAGCGGGAAGCATCCTGCTGATAGCGCTCATGCTGATGGTGGCGGTCACCATCCGTAAGATGCGGCCCGCACTCTTGGTGGTGGTCCTGCTGCCGGCGACCTTGACTTGCGCGCTCGACATCTTCAACGCGCAAGACGTAACCAACCGCGATCTCTCACGGGGTGAGTTTCGCTGGACGACGGTGGTCCATCCCTCGGATGAGGACGTCCTTGCCTGGATCCGGGCCCATACCGCACCCGAGGCGATCGTCCAATGGGACGTCCGAGCCAGAGAGCCCGGGGAATGGGCCCTCATTCCCGCTCTGGCGGAGAGGAGGATGGCGGTGGGTTTTCCGATTTTCCTTCTCGACAATCGCAAGTACCGTGCCCGGGAAAGGAGGCTGCGTCCCATCTTCGTCTCCTCCGATCCAGATGAGGCGTACCGGTTGGCGACGGAGGCCGGGATAGACTACCTGGTGATCGGAAGCCGGGAGGTGACCGTGCGGGGGGAAAGGGTTCGAAAGTTCTGGGAAGCCCCCGAGCGGTTCCGCGAGGTCTATGCGAACAGGGTGGCGACCGTGTTCGAAGTCATGGGTTCGTGAGTCTCGCCTCGGAAAGAGCAGGTTCTCTTTCACCAGCTCACCGTCTGGCGAGCGGGTGGTACGCTACTTGTTGGCGGTCTAGGGCTTGGTGTACTGTTGCTGTGCAGGAAGTGGGGTTCTGCCGAGCGCACGTTCCCGTTGAAGGCGGCTCAGATTCTCATTACTGGCAGGGTTCAAGGGGTTGGGTTTCGTGCCTTTGCGGAACGGCACGCTTCCCGTCTGGACGTGGTCGGCTACGTGAGGAACCTACCGGAGGGGCATGTGGAAGTGCTAGCCCAAGCAGATGAACGGACGCTCGAGAGCTTCTGTGAAAAGCTCCGCCTTGGACCATCCTTCGCCCGGGTCGAGGATTTCAGCGTGACATCGGTACCGGTGGATCCCAGCCTCCGGGGTTTCGGAGTGCGATTCTAGGATTCTTACCATGGAACGGCTTCGTCAAGTGATTCGAGACATCCCGGACTTCCCGAAGAAGGGAGTCGTCTTCAAGGACATCACCACCCTCCTGCGAGACCCCAGTGCCTTCCGCCAGTCTATCGACTTGCTCTCTTCCGCCCTGCTGGGCAGAAACTACGACGCCTTGGTCGGTATCGAAAGCCGGGGGTTCATCTTCGCCTCCAGCCTGGCCTACAAGCTGGGAAAGGGTCTGATACCAGTGAGAAAACCTGGGAAACTCCCCGCCCAAACCGTGCAAGTGTCCTACCAGCTCGAGTACGGGACGGATTCCCTGGAGATGCACGCCGATGCCATCGAGCGCGGGCAGAGGGTGATCATCGTCGATGACGTGCTGGCCACCGGCGGTACGGCCCGGGCGGTCGCGGAATTGGTGGAGAAGGTTGGGGGCAAGGTCGACGCGCTGGGCTTCCTGGTGGAGCTGGATTTTCTGAACGGGCGCCGTAAGCTATCGGATTACGAGGTTCTCTCCATCTTACGCTACGATTGAGTCTTTGACAGTCCGCCCCCCCGGAAACTACAATAAGTCGAACTCGTCATGAGACTTGGACTTCGTGGGCTTGTCCGCGGGCAGGGGGGTACCATTCCAAGCTCCCGGCGGGCTGAAGACGGTACGGAAGCGGGGACTTACCGCTCACCGTTCCTGAAGCTGCATGGCCCGCGGAGCCCGCACCGACTTCTCGATCGCCTCACCGCCCAACAGATTTCCCTGATTCAAACGGTAGCGCTGGGCGACACCGACTATTTGAGCCGCTCGTTCTACCAGGACCCAGCCAGCGGAAAACGAATCGCACGCGAGTTGGAGCGCAAAGAGCTTGCCCAGTTCTCATCCGGTTGGAAGGCGGATCCGGTTCATTGCATCCGAGCCATGAACCTGGCCATCGCCCGGATACCGGAAGGGGAGGGAGCGAGAAGAGAGCGGTACGTGAGGGCGGCAGTGGACCTGGAAGTCCTCATGGACCGCCAGAGCCGGAGCGGACCCAGCGGGCGGGTGTACAAAGGCATTCCCGGATACCTCATGAATGGCTACACCGATATGGGGTCCCTCCCCTCGGTCACCGCGCGCAACGGACGGGAAAAGATCAAAGTGGACAAGGAACGAGTGCGGGGCCGTCTGGTGGCCTGCAAACGGCGCGTGGTGTCCAGGGGGGTGACCGAGGAGCTCTTGGAGCACTTCTATTCCGCAGTGCGCCGAGACATTAAGTTCAACGAGGTCGGAGTCGACAAGCTCTTTCGCGAGTACGGAGACCGGAGCATCGCCCTCTCCAGATATCTGGACCTGGGGTTAGGTGTGTGCCGACACCTGTCGATCTTCCTTCAGCTCTACCTGCAAGAGGCCGGCATCGACTCTCGTTTGATCAAAGGGAATCTGAAGTTCTTCGTCTTCAGTGGGCGCCATGCTTGGAATCTGGCACGGTTGGGCAAGCGTGTCGCTCTGATCGACGTGACGCATCCTGACGTTAACCAGCCATTCATCCTCTGGGGTGATTCACCAGAAGAGGTCTATCAACGCGCCGCAAGTGTATCTCGCTCCTACGTGGCGACGCGGAACGATCAGAACCATTATAAGATCGGCGTGTGAGAATCGGGCTCGCTCACCCCAGCCTGGAAACGTCGAACAGCGACTTTAGACAGTAAGAGGAAGACTAATCCATGGCCGCCTCGAACAGCAGGCGAGCGTGTCTCAGCCTCACCTATCCGGAACTGGCCTTCGTGCAAAAGCTGCTGAAGGCGGAGTACCACTTCATCACCGACAAGGAACAGAAGACGCGCCAGTCGTTCGGCCGAAAGTTTTCCGACATCACGCTCCCCGGCGGTCAGAAAGATGGAGTGGAGCTCTATTTGTCTCACCTCGAGATTTCTTTCCTGCAGAAGCTGACCAAGGGCTCCTATAGCTTCTTGACCCTTGCCGAGCGGGAAGCCCGCCAGCAGTTGCGCTCCAAGATCCGCGCCGCTTGGGAAGAGGTGAGCAGGCTGGACGGTCCCTCCGAGCGGAAGACCTGAAACGGCCACGAGGTTGTACAAACTGTACAACCTCTCCTCGCCGCCACAGACGCCCTTGCTGAGTCCGGCGAGCGGATTCCGTACAGCCAGATCCGTAGGCCGGTAGGCCTCAGTAAGTGAATTGCCTTCGACAGAGAGAAGGAGCAGTATCGGATCAGGTTTCGGTTCGAGGGAGGACATGCCGACGATGTCACGTGCGAGGACTATCACTGACGGGCCGCGCTCCGTGCTGGACCTGAAGCGGCCGCCCACATCGCCTGGGGAGATGCTGCTCGAGGAGTTTCTCCGGCCGGCCGGCCTGACGCAGGTCGAGGCAGCGCGGCGTATGGAGATCCCGCTCAACCGCCTGAACGAGATCATCCGCGGACGGCGCGGCATCACCGCCGATACCGCGCTCCGCCTGGCCGGTCTGTTCAAGACGTCTCCAGAGTTCTGGATGGGGCTCCAGACCGATTGGGATCTCTGGCACGCGGTACATGCGCGCCGAGCGGGATAGATGCGTTTCGGAAGCTTGCCCCGGCAGGGATCCAAGAGGGACAATCGGGCCGCTCGGGGTCGTTCGGCAGATCCGACAATCTAGCAAGTCGATGCGACCGTACTGTCTCAAGTTCATGCGCCTGTAGCTCAGTAGGATAGAGCAACGGATTCCTAATCCGTAGGTCCCGTGTTCGAATCACGGCAGGCGTACCAACCTTGACCCGAGGCCTCAGTGACCGTTGCTCCCCGGTAGGTAGGTCTGGTATCGAGCGCATCGCAACTGGCAGCACACCCCAACCTTGGCGAAACAACCCCAAGCGTACCATCCAGGTTGGCCACCGGAGTTGTGAACTAGCAGCTAGTTCCCGGCGTTCGTGTGGTATCGAGCTCGTCTCGTCCAGTAGCCTACCCACCCCTTGGCGAAACAACCTCGCCGAACAGCCGCGCTGACTCATCGTAGCCTGCGACCTGACGCGTCTACCCGAACCGAGGATTCATTGACTTTCGCCCGCCCCGGGAATATCTTTCCCGGCGTGGCTCTCAAGACGGGCACCAGGCTAGGCCCCTACGAGATCGGCTCTCCCCTGGGGGCCGGGGGAATGGGCGAGGTCTACCTGGCCAAGGACACTCGCCTCGACCGTACGGTAGCCATCAAGGTGCTTCCCTCGCATCTCTCGGGTGATCCCGAACTGCGGCAGCGCTTCGAGCGAGAGGCGCGCGCCGTCTCCAGCCTCAACCATCCCCACATCTGCACCCTCCATGACATCGGTCGGGAAGGGAACGTGGACTTCCTGGTCATGGAGCACCTCGAGGGCGAGACTCTGGCCGAGCGCCTGAAGAAAGGACCTCTGCCTTTCCATGAGGCTTTGCCGTGCGCGGTTCAGATCGCAGACGCCCTCGACAAGGCTCACCGACAGGGAGTGGTACACCGAGACCTGAAGCCGGGAAACATCATGCTCACCAAGACGGGGGCGAAGCTCTTGGACTTCGGTCTGGCAAAGCTCGCCGGCACGACAGCCGCCACTCCGAACATCTCGACGCTGTCCGCCTTGCCCACCGAGCAGCGATCGCTGACCGCGGCGGGAGCCATTCTCGGCACGTTCCAATACATGGCACCGGAGCAGTTGGAAGGAGGGGAGATCGATGCGCGCACCGACATCTTCGCCCTCGGTGCCGTGATCTACGAGATGGTGACCGGCGCGAAGGCTTTCGAGGGAAAGAGCCAGGCTAGCTTGATCTCGGCCATCATGTCGGCGAATCCGGCTCCGATGTCATCGCTTCAGGCGTTTTCCCCGCCGGCCCTGGAGCGTGTCGTCAGGACTTGCTTGGCGAAGGATCCCGACAAGCGGTGGCAGAACGCCGGTGACATTGCTCGGGAGCTCGAGTGGGTCGCGCAAGCCGGTCCGCAAGGGGCGGTGGTGGAGCGCGGCCTCCGAGCCCAGCTCCCGTGGGTGGTCGCTGCATTCGTGGGAGGCATGGTGGCGGCCGCTGCCGTCAGCTGGGCTTTCTTCCCGGCCGCGTCGCCTCCGCCAGCGCACGTCACGCGTTTTTCGATTCCTTTCACCAACGAAAGATGGTCTCAAAACGGCGTGGCACTCTCCCCCGATGGCTCGCATGCGGCGTACATTGCAATCGGTGAAGAGGGACAGCGGCTCTACATCCGGCGCATGGATCAAGTCGTGCCCATTGCCGTTCAGGGGACGGACGGAGCCACCAATCCCTTTTTCTCTCCCGACGGGCAGTGGGTCGGGTTTTGGGCCGCCAACAAGCTCCAGAAGGTTTCGGTGGGCGGCGGACTTCCTCTGGCGCTCTGCGACAGCACAGCGGTGAGGGGGGCGAGCTGGGGAGAGGACGACATGATCTTGTTCGGGGTTCCAACGGCGTCGGGGCAGGGCCTCTCTCAGGTTCCGGCGGGCGGGGGCACTCCGGAGGTCATCACCCAACTGGTGACCGACCGCGGTGACGTCTCGCACCGCTTCCCGGACATCTTGCCGGAGGGCGATGTGGTCTTTACCATCGTGACGGGAACCGGCTCCAGCGTCGCCGTGCTCTCCCGGGAGACCGGCGAAATCCGAACCCTCATCGAAGATGCGGTGCGCGCCGTCTACGCTCCGACGGGTCACCTGGTCTACACACAAGCGGGTCAGCTGCTCGCCGTGCCATTCGACGCCGATCGCCTCGAGGTTACCGGACCGCCGGTCCCGCTGGTCGACGAGGTGGCACCCGAGGAGTTTGCGATCTCCAAAGAGGGTGCGTTGCTTTATGGCCAGGGAACCGCCGCGTTGGTGGCAGAGGTCGAGCTCTTGTCGGTGGATCGACAGGGAACCGCCCGGCCACTGACGGAGAAACCGGGGCCGTATGTGGAACCGAGATTCTCGCCCGACGGTCGGCATCTGGCGGTGACGGTTGCCGGTGAAACCGGCATCGACATCTGGGTCTTGGAGCTGGAACGAGACGCGTTGACGCGTTTGACGTTCGAGCAGGGGAACGACAGCTTGCCGATCTGGACGCCCGACGGCAAGCAGGTGACTTTTTCTTCTGACCGGGAAGGCGGATGGAATGTATTCTCCGTTCCCGCCGACGGGAGCGGCCAACCGGTTCAGCTCACCAAGAGTGAGTATCCTACGACCGCCGCGTCTTGGACGCCCGACGGCAAAGTCCTCGCCACGCAACAGGGAAGACCGAACAGCGGACTCGACATTGCTATATTCCGGTTGGATGGAGACGGCCCCGGCGAGCCGGAGGTTTTGCTCGGGACGCCCTTCAACGAAGCACAACCGATCTTCTCACCGGATGGCCACTGGTTGGCTTACACGTCTGACGAGTCGGGCCGAGCCGAGGTCTACGTGCGGCCTTTCCCGGGTCCGGGGGGCAAGTCGCAGGTTTCCACCGAGGGTGGGGGACATCCCCTGTGGGCGGGGAACGGTCGAGAGCTCTTCTATCTCAACGGGGACAAGATGATGGCGGTCTCCCTTTCCACGGAACCGGAGCTTCGGCCATCCAGGCCGACCGAGTTATTCGAGGGCCGCTATGGCCAGGCGCCTCTCTTCATCGTTCAGGAGCTTCTCTATCACGACGTGGCCCGCGACGGGCAGCACTTCGTCATGATCAAACCCGTGGAGAGCGCATCGGAACCCACACAACTCGACGTCGTCCTCAACTGGTTCGAGGAATTGAAGGCCAGGGTACCCACCGAGTAACGCATGTCGCTTTCTCCCGGAACCAAGCTCGGTCCCTACCAGATCATCGGTCCCCTCGGTGCCGGTGGAATGGGTGAGGTGTACAAAGCCCAGGACACCCGTCTCGAACGCACCGTGGCCATCAAAGTCCTGCCCTCGCATTTGTCGGATGACGCCGAGCTCCGGGAGCGGTTCGAGCGGGAAGCGCGCGCCGTCTCCAGTCTGAACCACCCTCACATCTGCACCCTGCATGACATCGGTCGGGAAGGCGATGTCGCCTTCCTGGTGATGGAGCACATCGAAGGCGAGACACTGGCGGAGCGGTTGAAGAAAGGCCCTCTGCCTTTGACCGAGGGGCTCCGATATGCAGGAGAGATTGCCGATGCTCTCGATAAGGCACACCGTCAGGGAGTCGTGCACCGCGATTTGAAACCGGGAAACATCATGTTGACGAAATCCGGAGCGAAGCTTCTGGATTTCGGGTTGGCTAAGGTCTCAGGTTCTGCTTCGACCCCTGATGTTGCGACGCTTTCGTCGCTAGCCACCGAGCAGAAGTCGCTGACCGCGGCGGGGGCCATTCTCGGCACGTTCCAGTACATGGCGCCGGAGCAACTGGAAGGCGGAGACATCGACGCCCGCACGGACATTTTCGCTCTCGGTGCGGTCATTTACG
>Ga0209521_10000812_pt1 | contig 24706 bp, 11 predicted proteins | sample Rifsed19ft4_FD_184016 | JGI IMG/M metagenome (GOLD analysis project Ga0209521, IMG submission 184016) | Soil microbial communities from Rifle, Colorado, USA - sediment 19ft 4 (version 2) | ecosystem: Environmental > Terrestrial > Deep subsurface > Rock core/Sediment | place: Rifle, Colorado...
ATACCACATAAATATTCCTGCGCCAGACGAACAAACCAATACAGAATCTCCCTGACAGATGGTTGTGTCGTTGCTCGAAACCAAAACAGGATAAGCATTCACAGTCACATTCACTGTATCTGTATCTGAGCAGGGTAAATTGAATGCGATGAGGGCGAAACTTGTTACACCCACCGGTGGATTCTGGTTAATACAATTTGTATTTCCGATAAATGTCCATCCAGGCAATTGATACCATTGGATAGAATCTGCATTAATGCTATTACTGCACAGGGTTGCTGTTCCTCCAGCGCAGAAGGACTGATTAATACCCGCATCAGCAATTACAAGAGTGATTACACCAACTGTCATGGAATCTGTGAATGAGCATCCGTTCGCATCGGTGATGGTTACAGAATAAATTCCTGCGCAGAGTCCGGAAACATCTTCAGTAGTCATAGCATTTGACCAGAGGAATGTATAAGGAATAGTTCCGCCAGAAGGAGTGATGTCAATACTTCCGTCACATGTGTTCGTGCAGTTTGCATTGGTAACAACATCCGTTAATGTAATTGGAGCAGGTGCAGTAAGTGTAACTGTTGCTGTGACCAAACAATTATTTGCATCAGTCAGCGTGAGTGTGTAAGTACCAGCGCATAATCCTGTACATGCAGAAGTTGCGCATCCGTTCGACCATAGGTATGTGTAGGGCGGAGTTCCTCCGGTTGGAGCAGATGAAACAGAACCATTGCAATCGCCATTGCAAAGAGGATTCACACCGGAAATATTTGAAACCAGAGATGCAGGTTCAGTAATGATTACGGAATTACTATGAATGCAACCGATAGCATCTGTTACTGTTATGGTAAATGTTCCCGCGCATAATCCGGTTGCGGTGCTGGTTGTTTGTCCGCCTGTCCACGCGTATGTATAAGGCAAAGTTCCTCCTGAAACAACTACCGTTGCAGTTCCATCGCAGGAACCATTGCAGGAATCATTGGTGGATGTTACAGTAGAAGTTAGAATTGAATTCTCTCCAATGGTGAATGTTGTCGTAAGCACGCATCCATTTGCATCGGTGATGGTCAACGTATAATTTCCGGAACATTGACCGGTAATAGATGTAGTTGTTTGCATGCCGGGGAACCATGAATAAGTTAATGCACCTGTTCCACCGGTTGCGCTGGTTGTAATGTTCCCGTCACACATGCTAAAGCAAGTTGCATTTGTCACAATTGGATTAGCAACAATCTGCGGAGGTTCAGATATATTAGTGTCGGCAACAGTAACGCATCCGTTTGTATCTGTTACAGTAACAAAGAATGGCGATTGATTTGCACATAAGCCGGTTGCTGTTTGAGTAGTTTGATTAGTTGGAAGCCAAGAATAAATCCACGGAGGACCATCACCTGTTTCAATAGTCGTTGCTGTTCCATCACAGAAGCTATTGCAGGTAACAGTTGTTACACTAAAAGTGAGAGCAGGTCCTGACGTATTGCTCACGCCAATTGTATCAATGCTGATACACCCGTTGGCATCCATTACCGTATCAATATAAACTCCAGAGCAAAGTCCGGTAATTGTTGGAGTGGTATCGGTAGTGTTAGGAAACCAGGAATATGTATAAGGTAGAGTTCCTCCCGAAGCGATGATGGTGATGCTTCCGTTACAAAGCATACAAGTTGCCGGAGCAACTCCGTTCGCTTGTGTGAGCGGAGTGGGTGCCACAATAGTTGTTGTTTGGGTGATGGCACATCCGTTTGCATCTGAAAGAGTGAGCGTGCAAGTTCCTACACACAATCCTGTTGCTGTGCCGGTGGTTTGTCCATTGCACCAGAGGAAAGTATAAGGAGGAGTTCCTCCTACAGGAGAAGAGGTTGCTGTTCCATCACATCCTCCGAAGCAGAGGGGAGAAGTATTTGTGATACCCGGCTGAAGTACTGCAGGTGCGGCAATGGAGAAAAAACTATTCGTAACACAGCCATTTGCATCTGAAACATCCAGCGTATAGGAACCCGTACACAATCCGGTTACAGAAGAGGTAGTTAATCCTCCGGGATTCCACAGATACGTATATGCTCCTGATCCACCGCTGACACTTGCAGAAGCAGTTCCATCACATCCTCCGGAACAGCTTGCGTTGGTGAATGTAACGGTTACGGAAAGCGCTGCCGGCTCCGTGATGTTTACACTTTGCGTGGAGGTGCATCCATTCGCATCGGTTACTGTTCCCTGATAATTTCCAACGCACAAACTGTCGGCAGTTGCGGTGGTATCACCATTGCTCCATGAATAAGTATATGCGGTTGTTCCTCCAGCTACAGTGAGAGTCGCAGTTCCATCGCAAAGAGAATTACAAGTAATGTTTGTAGAAGTGATGGTGGTAGTAAGAACTGCCGGCTCTGTTATCAAAACACTTGCCGTGGCTGTGCATCCATTCCCATCGGTAACAGTGATGGTGTAAGTGGTTCCGGCACTAAGCCCAACAATTGTTGGAAGAGGAGAACCTCCTGGCATCCATAAATAAGTATATATAGTTGTGCCTCCTGTAACCGTTGCGGTTGCGGTGCCATCGTTGTTGCCGTTACAGGTTACGTTTGTAGATGCAATAGTTACCGAAAGAGCAGAAGGTTCTGTTACACAAATCGGGATAGTATCATCGCATCCGGTTGCATCTGTAATGATGACGGTATAGCATCCGGCAATTAATCCTGTTGCGCAGGAAGTTGACTGCCCGTTGCTCCATGCAAATGTATACGGGTTTACGCCACCCGTGGGGGATAAACAAATGCTTCCGTTATTTCCTCCGTTACAGGAAACATTTGTTATCAGAGGATTCGGAACAAAGGGCAGAGGGTCAGTAAGAATTATTGTTACAAATGAAGTGCAAGGCACGGCATCAATTACCTGAAAAATATATGTACCGGCACAAAGTCCGGTGATAGATGAAGTGGTTTCTCCTCCGGGAGACCATAAGAATGTATAGGGTAATGTGCCTCCCGACACAGAAACTGAAATTGAGCCGTTGCAATCGCTGTTACAAACAGGATTGATTGCGCTTGTTACCGTAACAGACAAGGTGCTGATGTTGCTCACTGCAATAGGGAAAGTAGCTGAACAGAGAACAGCATCAGTTATGGTGACCGTATAAATACCGGATGGTATTGCAGTAATGCAGGAAGTGGTTTCTCCACCGGGCGCCCAGGTGTAGGTGTATGGAGAAGTGCCCCCAGTTGGCGCCAGACAAATGCTTCCGTCACTCAAACCGCAGTTTGCATCCGTCACACTTTGATTAGCAGTGATGACTGAAATGTTTCCAACTGTTACGGTATTTGTAATGGTGCAATTCATCATATCAGTAACAGTAACCGAATAATTTCCTGCACATAACCCGGTTGCAGTTGCGGTAGTTTGATTAGGAAAAATATTCCAATCGTAAGCGTAGGCACCTGTTCCGCCCGATGGAGTGGATGTTGCAGTGCCATTGCATATTCCGCAGGAGGCAACGGTAGCGCTCATAGTTGAAGCAAGCGGAGGCGGGTCAGTAAATGTTACCGTGTTAGTAGTAATACATCCGTTTATATCAGACACCGTTACAGTATAAGTTCCCGCGCATAGCCCTGTTGCAGTTTGGGTGGTTTGAATAGGGCAACACCACTGATAATTATAAGGAGCGCCTCCGCCAGATGGAGTTGCTGTTGCAATTCCATCGCAGGAGCCGGCACAACTCACGCTTGTGCCATTAACAGTAACAGTAAGCGTAACCACAGGAGGTATTGTTGCCGTTAATGTATTTGTACATCCATTGGCATCCGTCACGGTAACGCTGCAAGTGCCTATGCATAATCCCACAGCCGCAGAAGTTGTTTGCCCGTCACACCACAAAAATGTATAAGGAGAAGTGCCGCCCAATGTTGATACAGTCGCGGTTCCGGTGCATAAGGTACAACTTGATGTGGTAGAACCTATGGAAGATGAAAGAACAGTTGGTTGAATTATATTGATGACGTCAATAACCGTACATCCGTTTGCATCAGTTACTGTTACAGTAACGCTTCCTGCGCATAATCCGGTGGCAGCGCTGGTAGTTTGTCCGCCTGTCCATAAAAATGTGTAAGGAGAAGTTCCTCCGAATGGAGATGAAGTGGCAGAGCCATCACATTGCCCGGCACATGAAACACTATCAACAACAACAGTATTTGCGGTTAAAGGTAATGGCTCTGCTAATGTATCAATGCTTGTAAACGTACATCCCTTGCTATCGGTTACTGTTAAGGTGTAAATTCCTGCACCAAGCCCGGCAATGCATGAAGTGGTTTGGCTGCCCGGCTGCCAGGAAAAAGTATAACCCGGAGATCCTCCCCCTGCAATTGCACATAGCGAACCGTTGGTAGCGCCATTACAGGTCGGGTCAGTAGCATTAACAATAACTATTAAAGGAGTAGGTTGAATAAAAAATACACTGGCGCTTGTTGTGCATCCATTAAAATCTGTTACAGTTACTGAATAACTTCCCGCACAAAGCCCCGTGATGGAAGCAGAGGTAGCGGTGGGACCGGTGTTCCATAGATACGAGTAGGGAGCAGTTCCTCCGAGTACAGATACAACGGCTGTTCCATTGCAATCGCCATTGCAGTTAAGCGGATTAGGAGTTGCGGAAGAAATAGAAGCGCTCAATGTTCCGGGCTGAGTTACTGTTATTGTGGCTGTATTAGTACAGCCGTTTGCATCAGTTAAATTCAGTGTATAGGTTCCGGTACACAAGCCGGATACAGCAGCAGTAGTGTAGTTGCCGGGGTCCCAGTCGTACGTATAAGGAGGAGTGCCTCCTGTGGGGGATGAAGTAACAGTTCCGTCACAAATTCCGTTGCAGGTTGCCGGAGTCATTGAAAGATTTGGTAATAAAGGTAGTGGCTCTGTGATAGCAACAGTTGCCGTGGCGGTGCATCCTTTCGAATCGGTAACAGTGATGGTGTAATTTTGCGCGCATAAACCCGCGCAGGCAGATGTTGTGCATCCACCTGGAGACCAGGCATAGGTATAAGCAGGAGTTCCTCCGCTTGCGGTAGCGGTAACACTTCCATTACAGAATCCATTACAGGTAACATTTGTTGCCGTAGCAGTAACGGTGAGCAATGGCGGTTCGGTAATAGTAACGGTTCCTGATGCCGTACATCCGTTTGCATCCCATACATCTACAGTATAAGTGCCGGCACATAGCCCTGTTGCGGACGGAGTGGTTTGCACAGGAACTGTACTCCATGAATATGTATAAGGAACTGTTCCCCCTCCCGCATTGGCAGTTGCTGTTCCGGTGCAGAAACCGAAACAATTAATATTAGTTCCGGTAACCGTTACGGTAAGCGCTGCCGGCTGAGTAATGGCAATGGTGTTTGTTAAAACACATCCGTTTGCATCAGTGAGTGTTAGTGTATAATTCCCTGCGCATAAATTGGCGCATGTATCATCAGCGCATCCACCGGGCATCCAGGAATAAGTATAAGGCATAACTCCTCCGGATGCCGTTGCTGTTACTGAACCCGTGCAAACGCTGTTGCATAAAAGATTTGTTCCTGTAACAGTAACAGTAAGTGCAGTGGGCTGAGTAATGGAAGTAGTATAAGTGGCGGTGCAGGTTTTTGTATCTGTTACCGTGCAGGTTAATGATAAAGGAGCGCAAAGCCCTGTGATGCACGAAGTAGTTGCACCGTTGCTCCATGAATAGGTATATGGAGGATTTCCTCCTGTAGGCGCTACGCAGGCGCTCCCATTACAATTTCCGAAGCAATTAATAGTGGTGGAAGAACCGTTTGCCACCAATGGAAGTGGCTGACCTATAACAAATATTTTTTTTGTAGTGCATGCGTTAGCATCTGTAACAGATACGGTATTGCTTCCTGCACACAATCCTGTGCAAGCAGAAGTAGTACACCCGCTGGGCGCCCATGAATAGGTAAAAGGCGGTGTTCCTCCGCTGACATTTGCTGTGGCGGCACCATCGCAAAAGCCATTGCAGGAAGTAATAGGAGCGGGAGGGCTAATGACTATTGCAAGAGCACCCGGTTCGCCAATAGTGAAAAAGAAAACACAATCATTGAACGTATCCCACACTTCTATGTTTTTAGTTCCGGTACAATACCCTGTTGCAATTGAGGTGGTTTGCCCATTGCTCCACAGGTAAGTGTAAGGTGGCGTACCCTGGTTTACAGTAACAGTTGCTGTTCCATTGCAATCGCCATTGCATAGCGGTTCGGTAGTGGAAACAGTGAAAATAAGCGTATCAGTTCCTACTATGCAGGTATCGGTTGTTGTGGAAAGAGGTTGCGGGTCTTCTCCAAATGAAAAATCTTCATGCTGCAATAAATCCTGAGCAACCACACCGGAAGTAATAAATGTGAAAAATAAAACAAGGAGTAAAAATATTCTTTTCAAGTCCGCAGTTATTTATTGAATAGATGAGGTTGTACGTTACTATGGTAAAGATGTTACAAAGGTAGTAGATGGTTGCATGCAGTATGTATTTTTATTAACTTTTTAATGTGGAAAGGGGCTCCATAGAATAATGGCTGTAAGTTTGTATCTTTGATTCAATCCCCCCTATTTCTTTTTACGATTCATCTTTTGCCTGAACCACCCGTGCAAAGGAATTATTTCAGGCGTGAAGAATTCCCATTGGTATTTTTTTTCTCCGTCTTCTAACTGATGCAGGTTTTCCAGCAAGGAATAATTTTCAAAAGAAAAATCGTAGTCATTCTTTTCCGCATCGCGAAGCAGTTGCAGAATGAGTTCGCTTCTTGCGCCAAAATCATTTGCATCGGCATGGTATCTCATGAACTTGCGCAGCAGTTCCACCTGCCTGTCATATTCATCAAACATGCCCAGTTCAAAATAAATGAGGATGGAAAGAATGCGGAAAGAAATTTCCCAGCCCGTCTGTGCGCTGCCAAATGAAAAATCATTGTGCAGGGCAGCCAGCGCATCGGCATTTCTTGCCTGCATGAAGCGGGTGTAAGCCAGCAAGAGGTTGAATTTTGCCCAGCGTAATTCACCCAATGCTTTTTCACCGGCTGTGAGCATATACGATATGCATGCTTCCGCCTGAAGATAGTCGCCCGTATAAAACAATGAAAAGAATTCAAGTTCTTTGGAAGCGATATAATTGTTGCTTCCTTCCGGAAAATAATTCAGCGAGAGCCGCGCATGTTCAAGGGCGTTGTCAAATTGCCGGAGGATGATTTCATATTGCGCCAGCTGCGCGTAATAAATTCCTTTCCGCTGCCGGATTCTCAGAGAGGGCTCGGCAAAAACAAGGTGGATGATTTCCTGGCAAATCCGTTTTGCTTCTGCATGATTATTTAAGCCGGACTGAAAAGCCATTTCCAGCCACTTCTGATAATACCCGATGGAGGGTGAGTTAAAACGCTCGTTTTGTTTTTTCAAATCGTTTATTGCACGGGTTGAAAAAGAAGTTGCTTCTGCGGAATTAATTTTTCCTGAGAACTGATACATTATTTTCAGTTGCTGCACATAGCCCGAAGCCAGCGAGAGGGCTTTTTGGCAGTCGCTGTAATAGTCCATGTCTGCGGTAATCTCGTCAAACACTTTCATGCCGCTGCGCTGCCCTTCCATCCATCTTTTTTGTTCGAGGCAGTCAAGCAGCAGTGGATAGAATTCTTGCTTTTTACAGGTGCGGATGAGTTCACTGAGCAGGTCTTCATTTATTTCCACAGGCGAATGTCCGATGCCGAGCTGGCGGTACGCGGCATATTTTTTATGCGCTTTGATCACTGCTTTTTCATAACCGCCCATAAAAGGGTTGTCATGGATTTGCGAATCCATGAGCATGCATTCTAATGTTTTGTTTCGCAATCGTTGTGCAAGGCGCAGGGCGCTTTCTGTGTTTTCCTCTCCCCAATAAAGTTTGGCAGAAATTTTTCCGGTATCCGTTTCCTCATCCGCGTTTCTGAGAATGCTTGCAAGTCGGAGAATTTTTTCATGCGGTTCTTTCTTGCTCGAAAAGCAAGTGAGGTAGGTTTCCAGCGACTGAAACAGCCGGCTCGACAAACTTTTCATAAAGTGAATGTGTTTTTTCATGGCTATTGGCGATTTATTTATACCCGAATATAAGAAATCTTTCATTCACAGTGTCGCCAAACACCCACATTTCTCCTTGTACAGTCCGCCCTTTCTGCTTGCCTTTGTGGTGTGAAAACAAATAATTCCAATTTATGTTTTGCGGACTTTAGCCAATCATTAGCTATGGGTAGCTGGTCATCGGTCACCCATGACCAGTCGTTTTGCACCCGTGACCAATCGTTGGATACCCGTGACCAGTCGTTTTGCACCCGTGACCAATCGTTGGATACCCGTTACCAATCATCGGTCACCCATGACCAGTCGTTTTGCACCCGTGACCAATCATTGGATACCCGTGACCAATCGTTGGTAACCTCATTTTTTCAACAATTTATAAAATAAAACCTAAAAATCACCATAAACCTAAAATCAATTTAAAATGCCAAATCAACCGTATTTACCCAGAACCGATGAGCAGAAGAAGAACTGGCTGAATAATTTCGCAGCCAAGAAAAACACCCATCAGGGAGTGTTCGGCTTTACAGGAGCCGAAGTAACTTCCACCCAGCAGGACGCAATCATGTTTGCTTACATCATCGCGCTGATTTTTCAAAACAGGGAGGACATGAAGGAATTCACCGCGTATAAAAATATTCTGCGCGATGGACCCAAGAGTGCGCCCACCACCACGTTTCCAAGTTTTACGCCTGCGGGCGCAACGCCCACCCTGGTGGCGGCTGATATTTTTGAACGCGTGGCGCGCGATGCCGAGCGCATTAAGGCGCATAATAATTACACCCCTGCGCTGGGGCAGGATTTCGGCATCATCGGAACGGCAATTGTGTTTGACCCCAACGCGCTCAAGCCCGCGCTCAAGTTGGGAAAAGTCATCGGCATGGGCGTTCCCATCGGATGGAAAAAAGGCGTTGCCGATGGCGTGCGGATAGAAAAACAAATTGTAAGCAGTGTAGTAGCGCCCCTTGCTGCACCGCCTGCATCTGCCACCTGGAGTTTGCTTGCCATTGATACCGAGCCCGATTATTTAGATACCACACCCATTACTGCACCCGTTACCTGGAGATACCGCGCTATCTATATTATAGGTGATGAAATCGTTGGGGCTTGGAGCGATGATGTGCAGATTACGGTGGGCTGAGGAGAATGGCTCCATAGAGGAAATAATAAATGATGAGTTTCTAAACAATAAAAACAAACTAAAAACAATTACCATGAAAAAATTAATTGCACTTTTAGCAGTAGTGTTTATCAGCGCTAATCTTTTTGCAACCCAGCGTACTTGGGTAGGAAACGGCAGTAATAAAAACTGGAATACTGCTTCCAACTGGTCACCTTCTTCCGTGCCGGGCAGCAGCGATACCGCTTATTTTGACGGAAGCGGAACCGGACAATGCATATTTAATGTGAACGTGAGTGTATTCCGTTTTGAAATTAAAAGCGGGTATACCGATACGGTGAAGCAAAACAATAAAACATTAACCGTAGGAAATACATTAAAGCAGACAGGAGGAGTATTTTGGGGCGACAGCACAAATATTTCAAGCGGGGCTTTTACGTTGACAGGGGGAATTTTCAGGTCAACAAAATCAACTTTAACGCTTACCTATAATTCTAATTTTGCAGGAGGAACTTTTATACATAATAATGGCACGGCAAAATTCTACCCGTCTCTGCTGGGATATTTAACCATCACGGGTCCGGTTACTTTTTATGATCTCACTTTTGCTTCCAGTGGTAATACAACCATTACCATCGCTTCCGGCACCACCATATCGGCTGATGGAGACATGACGATAAGCGGAAGTACTGTAATTTATTTCCAGACAGGGAGCATTGACCTGTATGGCGATTTGTATATGAATAATACCGCTTTGGCTTACGGAGGAGGTTCAGCCACCATTAGTTTTAAGGGTTCAGCCAAGCAGCATTTATACGGCTCTTCCGTATGGTCTCCGCATTTGCCTAAAGTGGTCATCAATAAATCAGGAGACACGCTTTTTTTTCATAATGATATTTATGTGGCTAATAACTGGACACACACGGCAGGCATTGTAGATGCAGACTCCAGCACGGTGCACTTTGACGGAGTGTTTACCATTTCAGGAAGCATGTCATTTTACAATGCCCATTTTATAGGCGGCACTTATCAGGGCGGCTATACCATAGCTTCGGGAACAACGCTAACCGTTAACGGAACATTAACTATTGAGGGAGTGCAGTACGCTGTGGGATTGAACACAGGCGATATTTATGCCAAAGGAAATGTTACTGTTTCAGGCGGAGTAACGGGAGGCGGAGGAACCGCAACCATCACTATCAATGGCACATCAGGCAATCAAACATTCACAGGAAGCGGAACTGCAGGTAAGCAAACGGTGCCCAACATTATAATTAATAAATCATCAGGAACGCTTACACTGGCAAGCATTATTTCCTGTGCAGGCAACTGGACTTATACAACAGCAGGCGCTGTATCAGCCGGCTCATCTACGGTTGCATTTTACGGAACAAAAAATACAGACGGAGAGGGCACCTCCGCTACCATGTCATTCAATCATGTAGAAATTAATACAGGCACACGCACACTCACAGGAAATTTTATTGCAGCCGGTAATTTCACAATTGCTTCAGGAGCAACACTTACTCAGAATGATAAGAATATGAACATTGGCGGCAACTGGAGTAACAGCGGCACTTACACGACTAATGCAAATGATTTGGTGACGTTTGACGGAAGTGGCGCTCAATCAATAAGTAAAACAACAAGCCCGGAAACTTTCTACAATGTTACAATGAATAAATCCGGCAACACGCTTACGCTGAACAACACTTCTATCGTTGTTAATGAAGTTCTGACATTTACTCTGGGCACAATCACCACAGGCAGTTATAATGTGAAATTAATTGCGGGAGCATCAACAACCGGGGCAGCAACTGCCACCGGTTTTGTTATAGGCAATGTAAAAAAAGTGGGAAGTACGGCTTTCACTTTTCCGGTGGGAGATGCGACAAGTGGTTACCATCCAATCGCAATGACTGCTCCATCAAGTGCATCAGATGAATTTGAAGCAAAGTATTTTTATGCCAATCCGCAAACAGCATATGGCAGCAGTACTAATTTGAGTAATTGCGAATACTGGACGCACGCGAGAAATGTTGGTTCTTCAACACCTACTCTTACACTAAATTGGAATTCCAATTCCTGCAATATTAATTCTGACTTAACAAAAATGCTTGTTGCGCATTGGAACGGCTCCAGTTGGGATAATTTGGGCAATGGAGGAACTACAGGAACTCAATCATCGGGTTCTGTTGCTACCGCAGCCGCAGTTACCAGTTTTACTAATGGCTTTGCGCTTGCTCAATGCCCAGGTGGTTGGACGCAGATGGCTGATTTTGGTGGAACAGGTAGGAGGGGTGCTGTTGGGTTTTCTATTGGCTCATACGGATATATTGGAACCGGAGAAGATGACTATGGCCGTACAAATGACTTTTGGCGATATGACCCTGCCGGTGATACATGGACACAGAAAGCAAACTTTGGCGGAGCTGTGAGATATGAAGCAGTTGGTTTTTCTATTGGAACCAAAGGATATATTGGAACTGGTGTTAATTCTCCAAACATATACGATGATTTCTGGGAATATGACCCTACAAGCAATACTTGGACGCAAAGGGCAAATTATCCAGGGGGTGCAGTATGGTCTGCTGTTGGGTTTTCTATAGGGACAAAAGGATACCTTGCAACGGGGTATGATGGATCTAATTTTAAAAACGATATTTATGAATATGACCCTTCAGGAAATTCCTGGACTCAAAAAACCAACTTTGCAGGAGCCGCAAGATATAAGGCACAGGGTTTTTCTATTGGTTCAAAAGGATATGTAGGAACCGGAAATAATAGCGCTGGCAATGAGGATGACTTCTGGGAGTATGATCCTTCTCCAAATACCTGGACACAGAAAGCCGACTATTTTCAACAAACTAACACGGCTGTATGTTTCTCCATAGGAACTAAAGGATATATAAATTCTGATAGTTATCTACATGAATGGGATCAGGCAACAAATGTTTGGACAAGGAAAGCTGATTTCCCATCTTCAACATATGATATGGCTGGCTTTTCTATAGGAACAAAAGGATATATCGGAACGGGAATTTCAAGTGGGCATTCGGTTGATTTCTGGGAATATGATCCTGATGATTGTGGCAGCACATTGCGCGTTATGAATCCTATTGTGATTTCGAATAATGAAATTCCAAAACAATCAGGAAAAATTTATCCTAATCCCGCAGGCAATGAAGCTATATTGGATTATACACTTGATGAGGGTCAAATAGGCACTCTTGAGTTGTACTCCGTAATGGGGCAAAAGGTTATTTCTTATGCACTAAAACCACAGGAAGTGTTAAATCTTCATTTGTCTGGCGTTCAAACAGGAATTTATTTCTTCAATGTAAAAGTAAACGGAAAAATAAAATACAGTGATAAGTTGGTTGTTGTGAAGTAATCTTCTATATATCAATTAAAGGCGTTTCGATAAATCGAAACGCCTTTTTAATTTATAATCCTAAATGTGGTAAGAAAAGATATTAATGACAATATTGAATGATGAGTTGCGTAGCCGGTGAATGCCCAAGTTTTTCGGACTGCTTAAAATCTGTACACGCACCAACAGTATCCTTTATATTCAGTAGCGAAAGCCCGCGATTAAAATAATTCATGCCGTTATCAGGATGAAGTTTTAACGATTGACTGAAATCTTCAATAGATCCATCATAATCTTTTTGCATGGCTCTTATGTTTCCCCTGTTGCTATATGTTTCAGCGTCATTCGGATTAAGTGATAAAGCTATTTTCATGTCTTCCATTGCGCCAACGACATCGCCTGTTTTTGCTTTAAGTACAGCCCTGTTGTCATACGCTTTTGCAAATTGTGTATTCAACTTGATAGCATTGCTGTAATCATTTAATGCTTGTTGTAAATTGCCTAGTATCTCATTAGCAATACCTCTATTCATATATGATTCGGAATTCGTAGAATCTAAGGTTATTGCTGCGTTCAAATCTTCCAAAGCTCCTTTATAATCTCCAAGTTTATTGCGTACATATCCTCTTCTTTGCAAACCGACAACAAGATTAGGTTTGTATTCCAAAGATTTATTCAGATCTTTTAGCGCTTCTTGATAGTCCCCTTTGTTGCTATATGTATCTCCTCTTACCTTATATCCATGAAAAACAGTTGGATTTTTATTTATAACATCGGTAAAAAGAACAATTCCGTTTTTCCATACACCTATACGCCCATAAGTCTGCCATGAGAAAAGCACTACTAATACAAAAAGTATGGATAGTCCTGTCTTTTTGATATGTGTTTTATCAGAAAGTGAAATCCATTGCCCTGCGATATAAAATAAACCAAGATATGGCATGTAACTATAACGCTCTGCAGTAAGAGTAAAACCAACAGGTACGTATATCATTACAGAAAGTGTAATTATAAAAAACAAAGTGCCGAATACTATTTCTTTCCGCAAGAAAGATCCTTTTATGATTAGCCAAGTTATAAGCAATAAAAATGGCAAGGATGCATAGTATTCCCACGGCAACATCCCTCCAAGTGTATTAGGAAAATAATGCATAGCAGATAAATTAAATGTAAAAATTAATTTTATAATATAAAAAGCAATTGAATATGAATACAAAAATACTTTGTCAAGAATTGTATATAAAATGTAAAGACCATTTATCCTTTCTGCAATAACAGCACCTTGAGACAATAATGCTGCAATTCCAAACATTAGAGATAGAGCGAAGAAGGGAACCTTTTCCAGTAAAAGTTTTTTGTCAAATTTTCTGCCATTGTATAAATCAATTGCTATTAAAAGGACAGGTAAGGTAACAGCTGCTGATTTTGAAAGAAGAGAAAAAGCAAAAAATAATATTGCGCCCCAATAATATTTTACTTTAAAACCTGATTGAAGGTACCGTAAGTAAATACACAAAGACAATAAATAGAAAAAAGAATACAATACATCCTTTCGTTCTGATATCCATGCTACCGATTCAACATGCATAGGATGTATTGCAAACAAGACAGAAACTATAAGAGCAGTAAGCGGTTTTTTACTCAATGCTTCTACAAACTTAAATACAAGAAATGTATTTAATAAATGAAGAATTACGTTTAGTAAGTGATAGGGAAATGGATTTAATCCATAGAAATTATATTCAAGTAGGTAAGTAATCGTAGTAATGGGGTGATAATTTCCATTGAAAAATACGGAGAAAATATTTTTTATTCCCTTCCAACTGAAATTCAAGATATATGGGTTTGAAAAAAGATAAGTATCATCATCTATATTAACAAAATCATTAAATAATGCTCGGGAATATAATAAAGCAGTAAAAAATAAAACAACCACAATTGTCCATTGAGGGACAGTTTCAAAAAATACTTTTTTATTCGGAGTTTTTATCTCCTTTAATTTATGGAGCGCTTTAGGCATATTTTTTCACATTGAGGATTCTTGTAATCCTTCAGTAAATGTAATAATGATATGTATAAGTTCTAATAGAAGATTAATAGAATTATTTGTTTGCTGAAAATCAAAGAGGAAGCATTGAATTATATTCTGCGATAGGTCAAAAAGTTCTTGCGTATAAGTTAAAATCAAACGAAGCAGTAAGGATTGATCTATCAGGTATTCAAACAGGAGTTTATTTCTATAATGTAAAAGTAAACGGAGAAATAAAGTTCAGTGATAAGTTGGTTGTGGTTAAATAAGATTGCAAATAAAAAGCCCTTTCACCAAAGTGAGAGGGCTTTATTATTTTATTATCACTTCTTTTGTCTTAGGCGCATCGCTTTTTTCTGTGGTGCCGCTCACTTTTTTAGTTTTAATTTTCGGAACAATATTTTTCAGTTTCTCTTTGTTTCTTTTCTCAATTGCTTTATCGGTTCTCCGTAACAGTTTTTTATACGCCCTTTTCTGCTTTTTGGAAAGAGCGCCTATTTCCTTTGCCATTTCGCTGGGTTTTTTATCTGAATGAAGTCCGTGCCGCTCAATGTATTCTTTCCTCTTAATCTTGCAGGAAGCAATCTCAAGAGATAAGGAAATAATAAAAATGAAATATACAATTCGGTAAATCATATAACTGGAACGAAAACGAGATAAGAATATTTCCAAAGAAAATTACCAGCCAAGTATGTAAGCAAACATCAGCGGAGCCACAATGCTTGCGTCTGATTCAATCACAAAACGCGGAGTAGTGGGATTTAATTTTCCCCAGGTGATTTTTTCATTCGGCACTGCGCCTGAATAAGAACCGTAGCTTGTGGTGGAATCAGAAATCTGACAGAAGTAAGACCAGAATGGTGTGTTTTTAATTTTCATGTCCTGAATGAGCATCGGCACCACGCAAATCGGAAAATCTCCTGCAATGCCTCCGCCAATCTGGTAAAACCCAACTCCTTTTCCTCCGCAGTTTTTCGGATACCAGTCGGCAAGCAGCATCATGTATTCAATTCCTGATTTCATGATGGTGGGTTTAAGGGCGCCAGACAAGCAATAGGAAGCAAAAACATTTCCGAGCGTGGAATCTTCCCAGCCGGGACAAACAATCGGAAGATTTTTTTCAGCCGCAGCAAGCAGCCAGGAATCTTTCGGATCGATCTGATACAAGGGCACGAGTTCACCGCTCAAGAGCAACTGGTAAAAATATTCGTGCGGCAAATACCGTTCTCCTTTCTCCTGCGCGTTTTTCCAGAGTGTAATCAACTTGCGTTCGATTCTGCGCATGGCTTCTTCTTCGGGAATGCAAGTGTCGGTAACCCGATTGAATCCTTTTTCAAAAAGCGCCCATTCATCCTGCGGACTTAAATCGCGGTAGTTTGGAATGCGTTTATAGTGATCATGCGCAACCAGATTAAAAACATCTTCTTCGAGATTTGCACCTGTGCAGGAAATAATCTGAACCATGTTGTTGCGAATCATTTCTGCAAGAGAAACTCCAATCTCTGCAGTGCTCATGGCACCGGCAAGCGTAATCATCATTTTTCCTCCTGCCTCCATGTGTTCTTTGTATGCTTTGGAAGCATCCACTACGGTTGCGGCATTGAAATGGCGGTAATGCTTTTCAATGAAATTGGAAATGGAATTTTTTGTCTTGCCCGGCTTTGCTACCAGCGTTTCTACAGAAGATTTTGTTGTTGTGCTCATTGCGAAATTGTTTTTCAAAAATTAATTCTGCGAAAATATCTATTCTTAAGCACGCAACAAAAAAAAATGAAAAAACTTTGTGAAATCTTTTCAAGAGAAAACGAACTAAAAGCAAGAAAGTGAAGAGAATAAATTCAAAATTCAAAAGTTTTTTCTGAAGTATTCTTTTGAATTATTTACTTTTAACTTTTGACTTAGCGGATTATCCTGTGATAAGGATTTTAATTTTCTGTCCCGGCATAATTTTTCCGCCTTCGAGATTATTCCACTGCTTGAGCTTGTCAATACTTACTCCATTCTCCTGTGAAATGCTCCAGAGAGAATCGCCTTTCTGCACGGTCACGTATCTGAATTTAGAATTCGCAGGCAGAGAAGTTTTTGTTGTATCAGCTGAAGATTTTATTTCGGGTTTTGTTTTTGAAACCGAGGTGGTGTCGGCAGCAGCAGTTGTTTTTGAAGAAGCTGTGACGGAATTTCCTTTCACCGGAATATACACTGTTAGTTTTTGTCCGGAGTGAAGTTTCGCGCTCTTCAAGCGGTTCCATGCTTTGATGTCTTCAGGAGTGCATCCATATCTTTTTGCCACGCGGCTGATATTTTCTCCTTTTCTCACCGTATGAATTTTTGCCACTTCCTGCACGGCAAGCGCCTGCATCAAAGAATCTTTTTTTGCATACTCATAAATTTCTGCTTCGTTGGCAATAAAACTTCCGATTTTTTCGGTTGGAAGACAGAGCGAATAGCATTTGTCTTCCGAATGAGGAACGGTTCCTCTTTTGTAGCAGGGATTTAAGTATCGGATTTCATCCACCGACATGTTCAGCGCTTTCGCGATTTGCTGAAAGGATAATTCTTGTTTTATATTCACTGTGTCCACATCGGCATAGGTTATTTTCGGAACGGCTGGATATAAATTATGTTCTTCCCAATGATTCATTACATAATTCACAGCTATAAAAGCCGGAACATATCCCTGAGTTTCTCTAGGAAGATAGGGGCGGATTTCCCAATAGGTTGTTTTTCCTCCCGAACGCCTGATGGCTTTGCTCACCGTGCCCGGTCCTCCATTGTAAGCGGCAAGAACCATCTGCCAGTCGCCAAACATATCGTACAAAAACTGAATATAATCACAAGCGGCTTCAGTAGATTTAATCGGGTCGCATCGTTCGTCCACATACGATGAAATTTTTAGTCCCATCATTTTTCCTGTTCCATACATAAATTGCCATAAGCCCATCGCTCCCGCGCGCGAACGTGCAGTAGGATTCAAAGCGGATTCAACTATGGCAAGATGTTTTAATTCCATCGGAATTTTTTTTCTGTCAAGGATTTCTTCAATCATCGGAAAATACATTTTTGACATTCCCAGCATGCGCGATACCATAGCGCGTTTTCTGACCGCGTAGAGTTCAATATAATTTCTCACCGCATTGTTGTAAATTAAATCGAAGGGAGATTCGGCATCCAGCTTCGCGAGGCGCATGGCATAAACCGAATCAGAATAATTCGGAACAGAGTCGAGAGGAAAATTGTATTTGTTGGGTGTTATCTCAAGAGAGGATTTATCAAAATAAATCAGGCGTGATAAACTATCCAGCATAGAAGCGATGGGGTCGTCATTAAATATAATGGAAGAAGAATCTTTAGGAAGCGTCTCGGGGTTCTGAGCATGAGAAATGACGAAGGATGATTGAAAAATGACGAATGTGAAAAGCAATGATAGTTTCGATTTCATAAATGGTTAAACGTTGTTCGACCGTGAATAGTTTGTTCATCGGACGTAATTTCTGCAATGTTAGACGAAAAAAACCTGCATTTGGTCTAAACCCCCTTCGTACTTATCAACGCACCCATGTGAATTATTGATTCTTCATATCGCTCAGAATGACACTAACATTAATGCCAGTTGAAGCAAATTGCATAGTTGGTTTTAACTTTCCGGCTACGGGAAAATGTTTTTCTCATTTTCATATGCATTTTTCCTGAAACTTTTTTTGACCATTGTTTCATATTGACCGATTTGCTGTGATGAACACCAGATGAAAAATAATGTGATGCTTTTATTGCGGTTTTTACTTCATCGCAATCTGTACAGGGCTTCTCATTATTATTTTCTGAGCCAAAGAAAGATCCTTGTGTTGCTTGCTGTTGAACTTCTGCCGGAGGATTCGCTTGCTGATTTCCAAGATTTGTTTGAATGATATTTATGTTGTTATCATTATTTATATCAATCTGATTCATGTAATTTACATTTTGCATTTGAATTTGCGGAGGAGGATTAATGTTCGTGTTTGGACCTTGCGCAAAGATTCCAATTGGAAGTGCGAGTGCTACAATGATAAGAAGGTTTTTCATTTTACTTTTTTTTGCCTCACTCCTCAATCCCCTCTCCTTAAGGAGAGGGGAAGAGTGAGAGATTATTTTATGCTTGCTTTTTAACAATTACCTTGCCACCGGCATCCCAGGTTTTGTATTCGTTAGTATAATACAGGTAGGCAGATGATGCGGGAGCTTCGTATTCACCAGGAATATCGGCTTTCAAATCAAGGTTGATCACTTTTTCTTCTTTCGGACCCATTCCGCGGTAGTAGAGAACAAGATTGCTTCCGATTACTTCGTAATAATCAAACAAATTTTTCTCCTGCATTTCTTTCAACTGCCACGGTTGGAGAGAAAGTCCTGCCGGAATTCCAATGATGGCAATCGGGCTAGGCAGACCTTCGTTTGTTTTGTTTTTGATAGTTGCAGTGAGGCGGATTGTTTCTCCTTGATTTGCTGACTTGCTTGCGAGTTTAGTATTCAAATCCACTTTGCATTCTTCATCACTATTTGGTAAAGATGTGCTCCAACTTACAGCGACAGAGTGTGGAAGCGGATTTTTCGCGTTTGCATATTTCACTTTAAGCGTGTGCTTTCCTTCCTTTATATACTGTTCCAAACCATCCAGCACAATCGCGTCTTTCTCGCCAGCTTTGTACGCTTGCTCAGCCACCTTTTTCCCATCCACATAAAACTCAACTGAGCCGTCTTCTGGAGTGGATTTGTTTGCTTTTGCAAATTCAGTTAATGCTTTCAGCGCGAGAACAGTTCCCTGTGTGTTCCCAAATGAACCATAACCGCTTCTGCTTTTCACAAGCGACTCAATCGCTTTGTTCATCGCCTGCGAATTTTTGTTTGGCGATTTCAACATCGCCATGATTGCAAGTGAAGTAGTTTCAATCTGCAGAGAATTTCCTGTAGAGTGAGTAATAGAGTGAGTTGCTCCATTGAACGAACCATCTTTCGCTTGTGTATTCAAAAGTTCCGCCATCGCTTTGTCCGCGCGTGAGTCATTAAGTTTGTAAAGCGCGTTTGCAGACATTGCCAACTGATACGGATCTTTGTTCTTCATCGCTGTTTCATAAGAAGATTCCGCTTCTTTCTTGATATCTGTGTATCCGCCTTCCGCAAGGGCATAGACAATATATCCGTTCATCACATCCTCAGAAATTTGTCCGAAGGCGTGAAGCGCGTATGAATTGCGTTTGAAACCGCCTTTTCCGTCTTTCTGGCTCATGATCCAGTTGGCGGTGCGGTCAACCATTTTCTGGTCAACTCCTTCGTACACTTTTTTCAAATCGTTGAACTGCATAAGTCCGAATGCTGTCAATCCTTCATGACCGGGTGCTTTACCGAACCATTCAAATCCTTTTGAAGAAGTTTCAAAAGTGGTGAGGCGCTTGTATCCGCGATCTAACATTCCTCCTGCATACGCAAGAAGTTTTTCGTCTTTCGTATCAGAAGTTTTCAAATAATCCATCACCATCGCGTTCGGATAACTGCTCATGGAGGTCTGCTCGAAACATCCGCCCGGTTCGCGGAGAATTCCATCCACACCTGTGAGCAAATCACTCACCACAGAAGGGAACGCAGTCAGTTTTACTTTGATGGAACCTTTCACCACATTTCTCAAATCAACTTCATATTCTGATTCTCCTTTGTCGCCAGAGAAAGAAGCAGTGACAGGAAATCCTTTGGGAACCACTTTCAGGTTTTGCGCGAACGCGTCTTTCATTCCGCATGCTTTGAAAGCGATTTCAAAATTTCCTTCAGAGATTTCTTCTTTCACTCTGTATTCCAGATAAATTGTTTTTGCTTTTCCCGCTGGAAGAGTTTGCAATTGAGCAATGTTTGTGATTAACTCCAAACCTTTAGGTGCTTTTATATCCAGCAATCCAGTAACAGATGCTGATGTATTATTTTTCAGCGTAAGAGGAATGGAAACCACATCTTCAGTTACCACTTCTGTAGGAATTTTAGTAGTGAGCGAGAAAGGCATTTGTGTGAAGAACGTTTTTTCCACTCTACCAATGCTTCCATCGTTTCCGATTCCTTCAGCAGTTGCTTTGAAAGAGGTGATGTCATCTGAATTGAAGAACGACACTTCCGCTTTTCCTGAATTGTCCACCTGCACATTCGGATTCCAGTAAACCGTAGAGCGGAAATCAGTTCTTTGTTCAGGATATTCTCCCTGCTTGTAAACAGGTGCTGAGAATTGTTTGGCGCGGTAATACACCACCGCATTTTGCTGAACGATTCCTTTTTTGCCCATTTCAAAATCACCTTCGTTCGCTCTGAATTTTCTGTCGCGGTTGTCATCCATGGCAATCTTTCCTTTCTTTTCTTTTTCAACTTTAGCAACAATTTCTCCATTCTGATTTTTCTTGTCTTCTTCGTCCTTTACTTTTGATTTATCAGCAACAGGTGCTTTATCTTTTTTCAAAAACTCATTTCTTATTACTACATTCTGTTGTTTTTCCTCTATTCCGTCCAATTCCATTTGGTCTGCAGCCATCGGAATATCTTGTTGCGCTTCTAAATGTTTGTTCCCCATACCTCCGGCTGGAGCGCTTTGCGCAACATTTCCCCATCCGCCACTTTTAGATTTAGTGGTTGTTGAAGAGGTGCCGTAATAATAATTGTTGTAATTAGGATAGAGATAGTACGCGAGATTCTGGTTGTAATCATAAACATTGAATTGCTGTTGATTGTAACCGCTTGCGTTCACGAAAAGATTTTTCGCTTCAGTCAGATCCATTTTTTTCACAGTGAATTTTCCGTTCTCATCGGTTTCAACAGTGGAGCCATCAGCGCTGATTTTCAGTTTAGCGTTTGCAATGGGTTTTCCTGTGTAAGCGTCCAGCACTGTTCCGGACACAATTGCTTTTTCCGCGCTGTATGTAATCGCTGGCAATTCATCCGCCATGATTTTTTCCCAGGTAAATCTTCTCCATCCGCTGGTCATCATCAAAAAGTCAAGCGCTTTTTCTGATTTTGGTTCTTTCGCGTCAAAATAAAACTTGGGTTCTTCAATTTTATCTTTAATGTCGTATTCTAACAACATTTTAGAAAGAATGTTTCCTGATTTGTCATCCGCGAAAGCGAGCAACTGATCGTTTGCCACGCTGAGAGAAAGATTCGCAGGCATTGGCATTCCGCGTTCGTCTTTCACCATGATTGTCATGTTTACTTTTTCGCGTGGAAGATATTTTTCTTTGTCGGTAGAAATGGAAACACTCAACTGATTATTTTTATTTACGAAAGCCAAACGTTCAGCGCGCTCAATTCCTTTTGAATCAAACAACGTGAATTGCGCAACTCCCATAGGGAAAACGCTGGCAGGAATCAGAATTTCATTTTGTCCTGCCTTTGCGTCAATCGCAGTGGCGTAGCAGATTTTTCCGCGAACTTGTCCAACGAGAGAAAGTTCTTCTGTTTCGGTGGTGCTGATGTTTAACAACATTTCGTTAGCGTTTACATGTTCTACACCTAACACATAACCTCTGTTCAAAGGCTCAGGCAATTTGTATTCTTCTTTTATGCCGACAGGATTTGTAATCTTTGCTGTGTATGTTTCTCCGAGGGCGGGAGTGATTTCAAACGCGCCCATTCCGTTGTGGAAACTGGAGAAGTCAGCCACTTTTTTTCCTTTGCTGTTCACCACAATTCCTTCTACATCCGCAGGTTTGCCGAATTCATTCAGCGCGCGGAAAGCAACCTTGCTTTCAATTCCGCGAATCAAATCACCGCCTTCAGGAAAGAGGGAGAAATTTATATTTCCAAGCACGATGGGAATGGAACGTGAAATGGATTCGGTCTGTCCCTGATAGTCAATCATGATATTGAGCAAACCATCGTTGGTTTTTAATTTAGCGGGAAGCGTGAACTTCACGTGTTTTTCCCCTATATAATCGGTGAGGGTGGCTTCTTCCACAATTTTTTCACCGCCAATCTGCGCCACATATTTTATTTTGTAAGACGAAAGAGGTTTGTTCTCGTTGGTTTCGATTTTAATTTTTGCTGACACTTCATCGCCCGCGCCAAACGCCTTGCGGTCGAAATCCAATTTCATTTTCAACGCAGGCAACACCACATCCTGAACGGTCAATTCTTTTTCAAAGAAGGAAGAATCATTCTTCTGCCAGTTGGTGTACGCCTTTACTTTATATAATCCGCCTGGCGATTCTTCTCCCAAAGAAAAATCTCCGCTTGCTTTTCCGTTCTTGGCAATGAGGCGGATGGTTTTCTCTACGCTTCCTTTTGGATTAATGAATTCCACATTCAGAATATCGCTCTGCGAACTCGCTTTTAAATTTTGTCCGTTGCGCAGATAGGCAGAGAACCAAATGGTTTCTCCGGGATTATAAAACGGTTTGTCAAACTGAAGATATACGCGCTCTTCAGGCATTTTTGCATTTGCTTCGGTTGACCTTTTCTTGATCCATCTGATGAGGTCATTTTCTACTGTTGGCTGATAAGAGGTTGGAGCCATCCATGCCATCAGAGAAATCATCATTGATGAAACTCCGATTGCTGTGAAGATTTTTGCGGAAGTGTTTTTAGTTTTCATTTTATTAATTGTTTTAATTGTTTTTGTTTATTTATAAGCATGATGCAGGGGTTTTGAGGATTCCATAAACACAAGAAATATTTTTTGTTGTCCCCCTTTAAATGGGGTGCTCCGAGTTTCTCGGAGCAGGGGATGTTTAGGGCGCGCCTCTCGCCTTTGCTCAAGTCACGCTTTCCGTTCCAAGTCCTCGCCCCGCGAAGCGCGGGACTGTGGGCTTTCCACTTCAATCGTTCGCGCAAACCGCCATCTCTCCGCCACCCTGAAGATTCAGTGATATTTTAACTTTTGTGATGAGTACCATTATTATGGGTATTGGTTAAATGCTTGTTTTTATGCTGATTTTAGTGTTTATCGCTTTGTTGATTGATTTTGTGGCTTTGTTGATTGACTTCGTCCCTTTGTTGATTGACATTGTGGCTTTGTTGATTGACTTTGCCTCTTTGTTGATTGACTTTGCCTCTTTGTCGATTGACTTTGTCCCTTTGTTGATTGACTTCGTCCCTTTGTTGATTGACTTTGCCTCTTTGTCGATTGACTTCGTCCCTTTGTTGATTGACTTTGCCTCTTTGTCGATTGACTTTGCCTCTTTGTTGATTGGTTTTGTCGCTGTGTCTTTGCCATCGGTTACGGATTATAATTTATTTGTTTTTGCGCCCAAAGACATCCCCCCGCCTTTCTGATAAATCAGAGAGTGCACCCCTTCATCAAGGGGGAATTTCCGATATTTACACAAGCAATAAACAGGCACGTTGGCTTCTTCATATAATATAAGGGACTGTTCTGATTCCGAACTCGTCAAAAAGTTTCGGGAAACGCGGGATAATGCGATGGTGGGCGAGTTGTTTCAGCGCTACACGCATTTGGTGTTTGGCGTGTGCATGAAATATTTAAAAGATGTGGATGAAGCGAATGACGGGGTAATGCAGATCTTTGAAAAACTAATTACGGATTTGCACAGGCATAAGGTAGAAAATTTCAAGGGCTGGCTTTATATGGTGGCGAAGAATCACTGCCTGATGTATTTCCGCAGTAAAAAAATTCATGTTGAACTGCCGAGGCACTTGACCGGAGATTATTCTGAGGATGTCTCCGATTCTCCGTTTCACTCTCTCTCCGATTCATACGAAACGGAGAATGGAAGAATGGGGGAAACGGGGAATATGGAATTAATGTCAAATGTGCATCTTAATGGGGAAGACAAGGAAAAACAGCTGACTTTGATGGAATCTGCCATTAAAGAATTGAAAGAAGGGCAAAAGATATGCATAGAACTCTTTTATTTGCAGGAGAAATCGTACGAAGAGGTGGCGAAGATGACCGGATACACGATGAAAGAGGTGAAGAGTTATATTCAGAATGGAAAAAGGAATCTTAAGATAATAATGACAAATCAAAAGTCAAAAGTCAAAAGTCAAAAGTGAAAGACCACACAGACATATTTGCACACACAAATTGCGTATCGGAAGAAATGCTGACGAAGTATATTTCTGATCAGCTTTCTCCTGCTGAAAAGCACGAGGT
>Ga0209521_10000813_pt1 | contig 24699 bp, 30 predicted proteins | sample Rifsed19ft4_FD_184016 | JGI IMG/M metagenome (GOLD analysis project Ga0209521, IMG submission 184016) | Soil microbial communities from Rifle, Colorado, USA - sediment 19ft 4 (version 2) | ecosystem: Environmental > Terrestrial > Deep subsurface > Rock core/Sediment | place: Rifle, Colorado...
ACCCCGATAGCGATGGAAGAGGGATTGAGGTTTGCAGTGAGGGAAGGTGGTAGGACAGTAGGGGCCGGAGTTGTAAGTAAGATTATAGAATAGGAAAAGGCAGAGGAAATATATATGCGTGAGATAATTACTATGGCATGCAGTGATTGTAAGAATCGGAATTATTCAACTACAAAAAACCGCCGGACTACACCTGATAAGCTGGAGTTGAAAAAATTCTGTCCATGCTGCAGGAAACATACTTTACATAAGGAAGTTAAGTAGTATATATTTGCAGGCCAGTAGCTCCAACGGTTAGAGCGCCGGTCTCCAAAACCGGGTGTTGGGGGTTCGAATCCCTCCTGGCCTGCCAGTGTTGCCGGTATTGTTTTACCAGTATTGTTTTAAAGGAGATGTAGTGACATTTGCAAAGATAACTGAAAATCTCAAGACCTTTTTTTTAGAGGTTAAGACAGAAACAAAAAAAGTCACCTTCCCTACAAAGGAAGATACAATAGGGACAACAGCAGTAGTAATTGTCCTGATTCTGATTGCGACTATTTTTCTGTGGTTAGTGGATGTATCATTATCAACAATTATAGCTAAGATTCTTCCATGAGTTATTAAAGACTGTTTAAACCGGTTAAACAGTTTGAACGTTTATATTATTAAGTGAGGTTTTAATGGTAAAACAGTGGTTTGTTGTTCATACATATTCAGGATTTGAGAATAAGGTAAAGGCCAGTCTTGAAGAGAGGATTTTGTCGCTTGGAATGAAAGAATATTTCGGACAGATACTTATTCCTACCGAGAATGTGGTTGAACTGAAAGAAGGTAAAAAGAAGGTTGCTACCAAGAAGGTGTTTCCAGGGTATATCCTTGTAGAAATGGATATGTCAGATGAAACATGGAATCTTGTAAAGAATATACCAAAGGTAACAGGTTTCGTAGGCGGCGGAGGTGTGCCGACTCCGCTCGCAGACAAGGAAGTGGAATCCATTATCCAGCAGATGGATGAGAGTGTGGCTGCACCGAGGAGCCGTATACAGTTTAACAGGGGAGATGCAGTAAGGATAATAGCAGAACCTTTTCTTGGATTTAATGGCGTTGTTGATGATGTAGACGTAGATCATGGTAAGGTTAAGGTGCTTGTCAGTATTTTTGGAAGGGCAACTCCGGTGGAGTTGGATTTTCTTCAGGTAGAGAAACTGTAATAATAAGGAGAATATTTAAAATGGCTAAGGAAATCATGAGAGTTATAAAACTTCAGCTTCAGGCAGGTAAGGCTAACCCTGCTCCTCCTGTGGGGCCGGCACTCGGGCAGCATGGTGTAAACATAATGGAGTTCTGCAAGGCATTTAATGCAAAGACACAGAATCAGGAAGGGACTGTCATCCCTGTATTGATTACAGTCTATACTGACAGGTCTTTTGAATTCATATTAAAAACACCTCCGGCCTCTGAGCTTATAAAGAAGGCGGCCGGTATTGTGAAAGGATCGGGAGTTCCCAATAAGGAGAAGGTGGGAAAGGTTACAGCAGAGCAGGTTCGGGAGATTGCTAAATTTAAGATGTCTGATCTGAATAGTTATGATATAGATGCTGCTTTTAATATTATTGCCGGTACAGCAAGGAGCATGGGGGTTGACATAACATAATGATTCAAAGGGGTTAAATAATGGGTAAGAATTTTTCTAACAGTCTGCAGAAAGTGGACAGAAACAAACTTTATTTACTGGAAGAAGCTGTTTCAATGGCCAGGGATATTGCATGGGCCAAGTTTGATGAGACCCTTGATATGGCAATCCGGTTAGGGGTTGATCCAAGACACTCTGATCAGGTGGTAAGGGGTGCAGTAGTTCTTCCGCACGGTATGGGAAAGAGTGTAAAGGTAGTGGTATTTGCAAAGGGTGAAAAAGAGAAAGAGGCAAAAGAGGCAGGGGCTGACTATGTCGGGGCTGAAGAACTTGCAGAAAAGATTAGTAATGGATGGATGGATTTTGATCGTGTGGTTGCAACTCCTGATATTATGGGCATTGTGGGAAAACTAGGAAGGATTCTGGGTCCGCGGGGACTTATGCCAAATCCTAAGCTCGGTACTGTTACATTTGATGTTGGGAGGGCTGTTAAAGAGATTAAAGTAGGTAAAGTGGAATACAGAGTTGATAAGGCCGCAATAGTCCATGTACCGGTTGGTAAACTCTCCTTTGACACAAGAAAGCTTTATGAAAATGTTGTTACTGTAATTGAATCTATTATCAAGGCCAAACCTGCGTCAAGCAAAGGGCGTTATCTTAAAACAATTACCCTTTCCTCAACCATGGGGCCTGGCATCAAGGTAGACCCTGTGGCTGTTGGAAATATGTTTGAGTAATATAAATTAATTTGTTGATGGTCAGAGACAGTAGGTGTCTGTTAACTTAATTGAACCTTAATGGTTCGGCCTGCCGAGACAAAAACATTTTTATCCTTTCTCGGTGAGGTGTAATCCGGACAGGGAAAGGAGGGAAAGATTATTTTGAAAGTAGTATCTACAAAACAGGAGAAGATGGAGTCCGTAAAGGAGTTGCATGAAAAGTTTGAAAAGGCAGGTCTGGTTATTCTGACTGAATATAAAGGCTTAACCGTAGCTCAACTGACTGAAATACGAAATCGTCTCAGGGGGTGTGGTTCTGAATATAAAGTAGTTAAGAACACACTTGCACGAAGGGCGTCTGAAGGGACTGATGTACATCAGGTGGAAAACCACTTTACAGGCGCAACAGGTATACTAATCAGTAAAGATGATATTATTTCACCTGTAAAGATTCTGAATGAGTACATTAACAAATTTGAGTCATTTAAGGCTAAAGTGGGTGTGCTGGAAGGTTTGGTCCTTGATCCAGGCAGGATCAAGAGTGTGGCAAATATGCCATCAAGAGAAGTACTGATAGGAAAGGCACTTGGAGGTATAAAATCGCCAATATACGGATTGGCCGGAACCCTGCAAGGCATCTTAAGCAAACTTGCCTATGCCATTAATGCAGTAAAAGATGCCAGGGCAGCCGGCTGATTACAGCTATTTGTTTTTTAAGATAAAATTTCATATAATTTATTTCATCTAATTTCAGAGAGGAGAGGAAAGATGTCAGAGACAAAAGGTTTAACAGTGGATGAAGTTCTTAATTTTATAGACAACATGAAGGTACTTGAGTTATCGGAGTTTGTAAAAAAGATTGAGGAACGGTACGGAGTTTCTGCTGCTGTACCTATGGGAGCAGCTGCTGCACCATCTGCGGGTACAGGTGCAACGGCAGTTGCAGAGGAGAAGACAGCCTTTGATGTAATACTTACAGGTGCCGGGGATAAGAAGATCCAGGTAATAAAGGTCGTAAGAGAGTTGACTAATCTGGGTCTCAAAGAGGCTAAGGACCTTGTGGATGGCGCTCCAAAACCGCTAAAGACCGGTGTCTCAAAAGAGGAGGCAGAGAATGTTAAGGCCAGGATTACAGAAGTAGGCGGGCAAATAGAAATAAAATAACCACTTTATGGAGTGTAAGGTAATATATGAGTGAATTAATTATCAAAGGGTGTTTTGACAGAAAAGATTTTTCAAAGATCCCGGCAAAGATAGAAATTCCCGAGTTACTCGAGATCCAGAAGAGGGCTTTTGAGAGATTCATACAGAAAGATATTCCAACGGAACAGAGGGAAGATAGCGGGCTGCAGGCTGCATTCAACAGTATTTTTCCCATATCTGATTTTAATGAAACTGCTGTTCTGAGGTTTACAGAGTACTCTCTCGGGGAACCTAAATACGGGATATGGGAATGTATAGAAAGGGGTATGACCTTTGCAGTCCCGATGAAGATACGTGTTAACCTGGAGATATTGGAGAAGGATGAGAAGACAGGGGCAAAGAGTACAAAGGAGGTCAGGGAACAATGGGTCTACCTCGGTGAGTTACCTCTGATGACAGAAAACGGTACATTTATTATAAATGGGACTGAACGTGTTGTTGTAAGTCAGCTTCAGCGTTCTCCGGGTGCATTTTTCACTCATGACAAGGGAAGGACACATATAAGCGGAAAGATCCTCTTCTCTGCCAGGATAATCCCTTACAGGGGTTCATGGCTTGATTTTGAATTTGATACAAAGGATATACTTTATGCAAGGATAGACAGGAGAAGAAAATTTCCTTCAACAATACTGCTTAAGGCACTGGGTTTTTCAACATATGATATACTGAAGATGTACTATCCGGTTGAAGAAATCCACATCAGGAATAAGAAATTCTACAGTAAGATTGACGCAAAGGTTCTCCGGGACAGTAAGATCCCTTATGACATAGTAAATGAGCAGAATGGTGAGGTTGTAGTCAGGGAAGGGAGCAGGATTACTCCGGTGGTGTTAAAGAAGCTGGAGAATCTCGGGATAAAAGAGATCCCCTTAACAACTGAGAATCTTGGAGACAGGGTTGTTCTCTGTGATATAGTCGATACTTCAACGGGTGAGGTTATAATTGGCACCAATGGGATACTGACAGAGGATATATTAAATAAGATTATTAAATCAGGGATAGAGAAGATTGAGTTGCTCTATATAGATAATTTCCAGACACTTTCTGTATTAAGAGATACATTAGCACAGGAGAATATTGATTCTACTGATGCTGCTATTATTGAGATTTATAAGAGGTTAAGGCCTGGTGAAAGCCCCACTATTGATACTGCGAAGATGATATTTGATAACCTGTTCTTTAATGCAAAGCGGTATGACCTAGCTCCTGTAGGGAGACTGAAATTAAATAAGAAATTAGAGGTTGATGTACCAATATCTCAAAGGACACTTTCATCACAGGATATTATTGAAACAATAAGATATCTGGTAAATCTGAAGGCAAACAAGGGAGATGTTGATGATATAGACCATCTCGGTAACAGGAGGGTGAGATGTGTCGGGGAGCTCCTCGAGAATCAGTTTCGTATAGGCCTCGCGAGGATGGAGCGGACTATTAAGGAGAGGATGAACATATTAGACCTTGAGGCAGCACTCCCGCATGATCTTATCAATGCAAAGTCTGTTATTGCTGCAGTAAAAGAATTCTTTGGGAGCAGTCAGCTTTCACAATTCATGGATCAGACAAATCCCCTTTCCGAGATTACACACAAACGCAGGCTTTCTGCATTGGGACCTGGCGGCTTGACGCGGGAACGCGCCGGATTTGAAGTCAGGGACGTTCATCCAACCCATTATGGCCGTATCTGCCCTATAGAAACCCCGGAGGGTCCAAATATCGGATTGATAACCTCACTTTCCACATATGCAAGGGTTAATGAATATGGTTTCATAGAATCTCCGTACCGGAAGGTTGTAAACAGTAAGGTTACTGATGATATCCATTACCTGTCAGCCATAGACGGAGACAGATACGTTATTGCCCAGGCAAGTTCTCCTGTTAATTCTGCAGGGAAACTGACATCAGAGACTATATCAGCACGTTATGGCGGAGACTTTATCATGGTTTCTTCTGATAAAGTTGAATATATGGATGTTTCTCCCAAACAAATAGTGAGTGTGGCTACATCTCTTATACCGTTTCTTGAGAATGATGACGCAAACAGGGCACTGATGGGATCAAATATGCAGCGTCAGGCTGTCCCGCTTATACATACCGAGGCACCCCTGGTAGGTACAGGTATGGAAAAGATTATTGCAAGGGATTCAGGCAGGGTGGTTCTGGCAAGAAGGTCAGGGATGGTTGAATATGCAGATGCAAACAGGATAGTTGTCCGGGCTGATGAAGTAAAATCAGGTACTAAAGGGAAAAAAGATAAACCCCTTATTGATGAAATGAGTCTTGATATATATAACCTTGTTAAATTTAAACGGTCAAATCAAAATACATGTATCAATCAAAAACCTATTGTTGTTTCAGGCCAGAGTGTTGAAAAGGGGGAGGTACTTGCGGATGGTCCGGGAATAGACAGGGGAGAACTGGCATTAGGGCAAAATGTCCTGGTCGCATTTATGCCATGGGAGGGATACAATTTCGAGGATGCCATAATAATAAGTGAAAAATTAGTCAAGGAAGACAGGTATACCTCAATCCATATTGAAGAATTTGAGATAGAGGCGAGGGATACAAAACTTGGAAGGGAAGAGATTACACGGGATATCCCGAATGTCAGCGAAGAGGCATTGAGAAATCTCGATGAAAGTGGAATTGTTCGTATAGGTGCTGAGGTTGAACCGGGAGATATACTTGTTGCCAAGGTCGCACCAAAAGGTGAGACACAACTTACACCTGAAGAAAAACTTTTGCGCGCTATATTCGGGGAAAAGGCAGGGGATGTTAAGGATGTATCATTAACAGTACCTCCTGGTATAGAAGGCACTGTTATAGATGTAAAGATCTTTTCGAGGAAGGGTGTTGAGAAGGATGAACGCTCAAAGAGCATAGAGTATGAAGAGTTGGCGAAGCTTCAGAAGGAACAACAGGAAGAGGTAAGGATTATAGAAGATGAAAAGAACAGAAGGCTTGGTAAGTTTCTTCTTGAGAAGGTCGTTGGTAAACCAGTGACAAGTTCCGGTACCAGGAAGGTGATTCTTCAGAAAAAGAAACAGATTACAGAGGCTGTTTTACGGGAGTTAAAGGACGAAGACATTGCGGATATTGTTCTGGACGACCCCCAGGAGATGGAAAAATTTGAAGAGATATGCAACTATGCACAGCAGCAGATTGATATACTGCATACTATCTATGAGGATAAGATAGGGAGAATTAAGAAAGGGGATGAGCTGCCACCGGGTGTAATAAAATTAGTAAAGGTTTATATCGCCATAAAAAGAAAACTGGCAGTGGGAGATAAGATGGCCGGAAGACACGGGAACAAGGGTGTAATTTCCGTGATACTACCGGAAGAAGATATGCCTTGCCTCTCGGATGGGACACCGGTTGGTATGGTACTAAATCCTCTCGGAGTTCCATCGAGAATGAACATCGGTCAGATATTGGAGACTCATCTGGGCATGGCTGCAAAGGCCCTGGGATTATATATTACAACACCTGTATTTGAAGGCGCGACAGAGGAGGAAATTAAAGGATTACTGAAAAAGGCAGGTATTCCCGTATCAGGACAGATGATGTTGTTCGACGGCCGTACAGGAGAACCTTTTGACAGGGAGATTACAGTTGGATACATGTATATGATGAAACTTCACCATCTTGTGGATGATAAAATTCATGCAAGATCTATAGGGCCTTATTCACTTGTTACCCAGCAGCCTCTTGGCGGAAAGGCCCAGTTCGGCGGCCAGAGACTCGGTGAAATGGAGGTATGGGCATTAGAGGCATATGGTGCAGCAGCTACTTTACAGGAGTTCCTGACTGTCAAGTCCGATGACGTGCCGGGCCGTTCAAAGATGTATGAATCGATTGTAAAGGGAGAAAACTTTCTTACACCCGGATTACCTGAGTCCTTTAATGTGTTGATCAAAGAATTACAAAGTCTGGGGCTCGATGTAGAGCTTCTGAAATATAAATAAGGCTAAAATAGGGAGGTCTAAATGGCAACAGCAGAGGACAGAGATTGGGAAAAGTTATACAGTTTGTTTGAAAAGCCAAAAGAACCTGTATCATTTGACGCCATAAGGATAAGGGTTGCATCTCCTGAGAAGATCAGGTCATGGTCGCATGGTGAGGTAAAAAAGCCGGAGACTATAAACTACAGGTCTTTTAAACCGGAGAGAGACGGGCTTTTCTGTGCCAAGATCTTTGGTCCAACAAAGGACTGGGAATGCCTTTGCGGAAAATATAAGAGGATGAAACACAGAGGGGTTGTATGCGATAAATGCGGGGTGGAGGTTATACAGTCAAAGGTCAGACGTGAGAGGATGGGACACATTGAACTTGCGGCCCCGGTTGCTCACATCTGGTTTCTTAAAGGACTTCCGAGCAGGATAGGCAACCTCCTTGACATGACCCTCAGGCAGCTTGAGAAGGTGCTCTATTTCGAAAGCTATATTGTTACAAATACGGGTGATGCACCTATTAAAGAGAAAGAGCTTCTGACTGAAGACGAATACAGGAGGCTTCTGCAGCAGCACGGAACATCATTTAAGGCAGGAACCGGTGCAGAGTCAATAAAAGATCTCCTTTTGAAGATCGATCTTGAAAAGCTCTATGAAGAGGTCAGGACAAAGATTGAAAATGCAAGCAGCGTTGCAATCAAGAAAAAACTGAGTAAACGTCTCAAGATTATTGATGCTTTCAGGAAATCCGGAAACAAACCGGAGTGGATGATCATGGATGTTATACCGGTTATTCCACCGGAGTTGAGGCCATTGGTGCCTCTGGACGGCGGCAGATTTGCAACATCCGATCTGAATGATCTGTACCGCAGGGTAATCAACAGGAATAACAGATTGAAAAAATTGATGGAATTAAAGGCCCCCGGTGTGATTATCCGTAACGAGAAGAGGATGCTCCAGGAGGCTGTAGATGCACTGTTTGACAACGGCAGGAGGGGAAGGGTTATACGCGGCCCAAATAAGAGGCCGCTTAAATCTTTGAGTGATATGTTGAAAGGAAAGCAGGGTAGATTCAGGCAGAATCTCCTTGGTAAGAGGGTTGACTACTCCGGCAGGTCTGTTATTGTTGTGGGGCCTGAACTAAAGTTACATCAGTGCGGACTGCCGAAGAAAATGGCATTAGAGCTTTTCAAGCCATTTATTTTTCACAGACTTGAAGAGAAGGGTTTTGCTACAACGATTAAAAGTGCCAAGAAGATGGTTGAGAAAGAAAGACCCGAGGTATGGGATATCCTCGAAGAGGTAACCAGGGAGCACCCGGTCTTACTAAACAGGGCTCCAACACTCCACAGACTTGGCATACAGGCATTTGATCCTATCCTTATTGAAGGAAAGGCGATAAGACTTCATCCATTGGTCTGTGTGGCCTTCAATGCAGATTTTGACGGAGACCAGATGGCAGTTCATGTACCACTCTCTGTAGAGGCACAGGTAGAGGCAAGGGTATTGATGCTGTCTGTAAATAATATTTTATCACCGGCACATGGCGCACCTATTGTTATACCTACTCAGGACATAGTCTTCGGCTGCTATTACCTGACAAAAGAACGTGCGAATGCTCAGGGAGAGGGGAAGGTGTTTTCTTCGCCAATTGAAGTGAGGGCTGCATATGACGCAAGAGTTGCGGATGTGCATGCAAAAATCAAGGTGAGGATAAATGGTGAACTTGTTAATACTACTGTAGGAAGGGTACTCCTGGGTGAGATTTTACCTTCCTATATGCCATTTTCTCTTGTAAATAAGGTGATGAATAAAAAGGAGCTGACACAACTTATAGACAAAACTTACAGGGAGGCAGGCCAGAGAGATACAGTAATGTTTCTTGATAAGATTAAAGAGATAGGATTTAAGTTTGCTACTAAATCAGGGCTTTCCATTTCAATAGAGGATATGCATGTACCTACAAAAAAGGCCGAAATTATCGATAAGGCGAACAAGGATATACTCGAGGTAGAACAGCAGTACGCAGAAGGTTTGATAACAAAAGGTGAGAGATATAATAAAGTCATAGATATATGGGCCCATGTAACTGAGATAGTTGCAGCCGAGATGATGCGGGAATTAGGCGGCGGCAGTGAAGAGAAACGGGCATTTAATTCTATTTTCATGATGGCAGACTCCGGGGCAAGGGGAAGCACACAGCAGATCAGGCAGCTCGGAGGCATGAGGGGACTGATGGCAAAACCCTCAGGAGAGATTATCGAGACACCTATTACTGCCAACTTCCGTGAGGGTCTTACAGTGCTCCAGTACTTCATATCCACACATGGTGCACGAAAAGGTCTGGCTGATACAGCACTAAAGACAGCAAATTCAGGTTACCTTACAAGGAGACTGGTTGATGTGGCCCAGGACGTAATTGTTACCGAGGATGATTGCGGCAGTCAGGATGGTATATTCGTAAGCTCTCTTGTTGAAGGCGGAGAGATAATTGAACCTCTTGAGGAAAGGATACTTGGAAGAATCGCTGTAGACGATATCAGAGACCCCATTACAAACGATGTAATTGTTCCTGCAAGGGAAGAGATTTATGAAGAGAGGGTCGAAGCCATTATAGATGCAGGTATAGATAAGGTAAGGATTCGTTCAGTGCTGACATGTCAATCCCGGAGAGGTGTATGCATAAAGTGTTACGGAAGAGACCTTGGCAGGGGGAGACTCGTTGATATCGGGGAAGCTATTGGTATTATTGCCGCGCAGTCTATTGGAGAACCGGGCACTCAGCTCACAATGAGGACATTCCATATCGGTGGTACTGCAAGCAAGGTTGTTGAGCAGACTGTACTTGAGGCAAAAAATGCAGGACATATAAAATACGTAGACCTTAATACAGTTAAGAATAAAGAAGGTGACTCGGTTACCATGAACAGAAACGGCAAGATCGTAATATATGATGAAGAGGGAAGAGAGAAGGAGAAGTATTCTGTGGTGTATGGTGCAAAGCTAAAGGTCTCGGTTAACCAAAAGGTAAAGGCCGGTCAGAAGCTTGTGGAGTGGGACCCTCATTCCATGCCTATCCTTACTGAGGTTGGCGGGAAGGTTGCTTTTGGAGATGTTGTTGAAGGGAGCACAATGAAAGAGGACGTGGATGAAGTTACAGGTCTTTCGAGAAAGGTTATTGTAGACTTCCAGGGGACAACATTGAGACCTAGAATATCTATTAAAGACGATTCGAACAGGACAGTCAAGATACCCGGCACAAATACAGTTGCAAGGTATCTCTTACCTACCGGCGCTCACATAGTTGTCGAGAAGGGCGGCACTGTATTCCCGGGAGATGTACTTGCCAAGATACCAAGAGAGATAACAAAGACAAAAGATATTACAGGCGGTCTCCCAAGGGTTGCAGAACTTTTTGAAACAAGAAAACCAAAAGAACAGGCTGTGATAAGTGAGATAGATGGGACAATTGAATTTAGCGGTTTTGTCAAGGGTATGAGGCGTGTTATAGTAAAGAATGATCTGGGTGATTCAAGAGAATACTATATTCCAAAAGGAAAGCATATTAATGTTCATGAAGGGGACTGGGTAATGGCAGGAGAGCCGCTAATGGATGGTTCGGCAAATCCCCATGACATATTGAGTATCCTTGGACCCAAAGAACTTCAAAAGTATCTTGTTGATGAAGTCCAACAGGTTTACAGACTACAGGGTGTAACTATCAATGATAAACATATAGAAATAATAGTAAGACAGATGTTGAGGAAGATAAAGATTGAAGATCCTGGTGAAACAAACTTTCTGATTGGAAGCCAGGTTGACAGGTTTATCTTCGAAGATATAAATGAGAAGGTAATAAAATCAGGAGGGAAACCGGCGTCAGGTATGCCCGTACTAATGGGTATCACAAAGGCTGCGCTTTCAACTGACAGTTTTATTTCAGCAGCGTCATTCCAGGAGACCACGAGGGTACTCACAGAGGCTGCTGTCAGTGGTAAAGTCGACGAGCTGCTTGGGCTGAAAGAGAATGTTATTGTCGGAAGGCTCATCCCGGCCGGCACTGGATTCCCATTATACAGAGAGACTTTCTTAAAGTCTGTCAAAGGAGATTTGGAAGCAGGTGCTGAGAGGGAGAAATAATCCAAACATAAACCTCAATATTATGATCTGAGTAAACCTGAATAAAAACCTCTTGACAAAAAAAGAATAATCTATTAAACTCTCAAAGTTTTGGTGGAAAACCGTTATTAACAAGGTAATCTGAGGAGAATCAGTGCCTACTATTAACCAATTGATAAGAAAAGGCAGAACATTAATCAAAAGCCGTACAAAGAGTCCTGCGCTAAAGAAATGTCCGCAGAAGAGAGGGGTTTGCATAAGGGTTTATACAACCACACCAAAGAAACCAAATTCTGCATTAAGAAAGGTAGCGAGGGTTCGTCTTACAAACGGGATGGAAGTTACATCATATATCCCTGGTGAAGGGCATAACCTTCAGGAGCATTCAATTGTGCTTGTGCGTGGCGGAAGGGTGAAAGATCTTCCGGGTGTCAGGTATCATATTGTTCGTGGTACATTGGATGCCGCAGGTGTTCAGAATAGAAAACGCAGCAGATCCAAGTATGGGGCCAAAAAGCCCAAGTAGTTAAATAGCCAAGGTAATATGTAGCCAAGGTAATATGTAGCCAAGGTAATATGTAGTAAGAGGAGATATATATGCCGAGACGTGGGTTGGTACAGCATAGGGAGTCGCATCCGGACCTGAAGTACAATGATATCCTTATTGCAAAGACTATCAGCATAATTATGAGAGGTGGAAAGAAATGTACAGCAGAGAATGTTTTCTATGGCGCTTTGGATATAGTGAAAGAAAAGTCTTCTGCTGATCCGGTCAAAATATTCAAGGCAGCAATAGATAATATTAAACCCCTTGTTGAGGTTAAGTCACGCCGGGTTGGCGGTGCATCATATCAGGTCCCTATAGATATAAGACCTGTCAGACGAAATGCGCTTGCAATCAGATGGCTGGTGTCATTTGCGAGGGAGCGGTCAGGCAAAAACATGGCTGAAAGATTGGCATTTGAGATTATCGACGCTGCAAACGGAACAGGTAGTGCAATAAAGAAGAAAGAAGATACCCACAGGATGGCAGAGGCCAATAAGGCTTTCGCTCATTACAGGTGGTAGGAGGGGATTTATTAAGTGGCAAGACAGTACCCTTTAGATAAGACAAGAAACATAGGGATTATGGCACATATTGATGCAGGTAAGACCACTTCTACAGAACGTATCCTGTTTTATACAGGTATGTCACACAGGATTGGAGAGGTTGATGAGGGGACTGCAACCATGGACTGGATGGAGCAGGAAAAGGAGCGCGGTATCACAATTACATCAGCTGCAACTACATGCTTCTGGAAAGATTACCGCATAAATATCATCGATACCCCGGGCCATGTGGATTTTACAATAGAAGTGGAGAGGTCTTTGCGCGTCCTTGATGGGGCAGTAGCCATATTTGATTCAGGTCAGGGTGTTGAACCTCAGTCCGAGACTGTATGGAGACAGGCAGACAAGTATCATGTTCCGAGGATTGCCTTTATAAATAAGATGGATAAGATAGGGGCAGATTTTTTTGAGAGTGTTAAATCTATGGTTGACAGACTCAAAGCAAATCCTGTACCGATCCAGATCCCTATAGGGGCTGAGAATACATTCAGGGGGCCGGTTGATCTTATTACAATGAAGGCTGTTTATTTTGATGATGAGACTCTGGGTGCAAAATATGTTATAGAAGAAATTCCGGCAGATTTGCAGGAGGTAGCAAGGGAGTACAGGGATAAGATGATAGAGAAGCTGGCAGACCATGATGATATTATTATGGAGAAATATTTAGGCGGTGAAGAGATTACAGAAGAAGAAATAAAAAAGGCCCTTCGCAAGGCAACTATTTCAATGAAGCTAAATCCGGTACTATGCGGGTCATCCTTTAAGAATAAAGGTGTTCAATTACTTTTAGATGCCATTGTTGAATATCTCCCTTCTCCAATAGATCTGCCTCCTGTAAAAGGCCTCAATCCTGACAATGAAGGGGAGATTGAAAGACGTCCTGATGATAATGAGCCATTCTCCGCCCTTGCTTTTAAGATAATGACAGACCCTTTTGTAGGTCAGTTAACGTACTTCAGGGTTTACTCAGGTATACTTAAATCTGGTTCTTATCTGCACAATTCCACTAAAGATACAACAGAAAGGATTGGCCGGCTCCTCAAGATGCATGCGAATAAGAGGGAGGAAATCAAGGCTGTATATGCAGGAGAGATTGCAGCCGCAGTCGGTCTTAAGAATACAACTACAGGGGACACATTGTGTGATAAGGATAAACCAATAATCCTTGAACGCATTGAGTTTCCTGAGCCTGTTATATCTATTGCAATAGAACCCAAAACTAAGGCTGACCAGGAAAAGATGACACTATCCCTGCAAAAGCTTGCACAGGAAGACCCCTCTTTCAGATTAAAGACTGATGAGGAGACAGGACAGACAATTATATCCGGTATGGGGGAGTTACATCTTGAGATTATTGTGGACCGGCTTATGAGAGAATTCAAGGTAGAGGCTAATGTTGGAAAGCCTCAGGTAGCTTACAGGGAGACAATCAAAGGTAAAGTAGAGAGCGAAGGAAAATATATAAGACAGACCGGCGGACGTGGTCAGTATGGACATGTCTGGATTGAGGTTGAACCAAAGGCGCCAGGGGAAGGTTTTGAGTTTGAGAATGATATTGTAGGCGGATCAATTCCGCGTGAATATATACCTGCGGTTGAAAAGGGGATAAAAGAGGCTTTGGATAGTGGTGTGTTGGCAGGATATCCTGTGGTAGATGTTAAAGTCAGGCTTTTTGATGGTTCTTACCACGATGTAGATTCTTCGGAAATGGCATTTAAGATCGCCGGGTCAATGGCATTTAAAGATGGTGTAAAAAGGGCAAACCCGATACTCCTTGAACCTATAATGGATCTTGAGGTAATTGTTCCTGAAGAGTATATGGGTGATGTTATCGGCGATATCAATTCGAAGAGGGGAAAGATACTTGGTGTGAGACCGAGGTCCGGTGCCCAGGTTATTACTGCTGAGGTCCCCCTGTCAGAGATGTTTGGTTATGCTACGGACCTGAGGTCTCTTACTCAGGGCAGGGCACTTTTTACAATGCAATTTGCAAGGTATGAGGAAGCCCCGAGGAATATCGCTGAACAGATAGTGGCAAAAGTTAAAGGGTAGGTAACAAGGAGGGTAAGTACAATGGCGAAGGCAAAGTTTGAGAGGAAGAAGCCGCACGTTAATATAGGGACGATAGGGCATGTGGATCATGGTAAGACGACATTGACTGCGGCGATAACGATGTTATTGGCCAAACAGGGATTAGCGGAATATATTCCATATGATCAGATAGACAAGGCGCCGGAGGAGAAGGAGCGCGGGATAACGATAAGCATATCGCATGTGGAGTATCAGACAACGGCCCGTCATTATGCGCATGTAGATTGTCCCGGTCATGCTGATTATGTAAAGAACATGATAACGGGTGCTGCGCAGATGGATGGTGCGATACTTGTGGTTAGTGCAGCGGATGGTCCTATGCCTCAGACGAGGGAGCATATACTTTTGGCGCGTCAGGTTGGGGTGCCGTATATAGTGGTATTTTTGAACAAGGTTGACATGGTGGATGACAAGGAGTTATTGGATTTGGTAGAGCTTGAGGTGAGGGAGTTATTGAGCAAGTATAGTTTTCCCGGTGATGAGATACCTGTGGTAGTGGGTAGTGCATTACAGACTGTTGAGTGCGGATGCGGGAAGGATGATTGTCCCAAGTGTGGGCCTATATTGAAGTTGATGAAGGCAGTGGATGAATATATACCGACGCCGAAGCGTGACATAGACAAGCCGTTTATGATGGCGATAGAGGATGTATTCAGCATATCCGGTAGGGGTACGGTAGTGACGGGCCGGGTTGAGAGGGGTGTAGTGCGTGTAGGAGAGGAGATAGAGATAGTTGGTATAAAGGCTACGCAGAAGACAGTGGTTACGGGAGTAGAGATGTTCAGGAAGGTATTGGATGAGGGTCAGGCGGGTGACAACATAGGGGTATTGCTGCGTGGTACGAAGAAGGAGGAGGTTGAGCGCGGGATGGTATTGGCTAAGGCCGGGAGTATAACACCGCACACGAAGTTTAAGGCTGAGGTATATGTATTGACTAAGGAGGAGGGCGGGAGGCACACGCCGTTTTTCAATGGATACCGGCCGCAGTTTTATTTCAGGACAACGGATGTTACAGGGGTGAGCAAGCTGCCTGAGGGTGTAGAGATGGTGATGCCCGGGGATAATGTTACGATGGAGGCGGATTTGATAACCCCGATAGCGATGGAAGAGGGATTGAGGTTTGCAGTGAGGGAAGGTGGTAGGACAGTAGGGGCCGGAGTTGTAAGTAAGATTATAGAATAGGCAGCAGGCAGCAGGTTAGTGACCGCTGCATAATAAAAGGTGGAGAAATAAAAATGGCAATGGGACAGAAAATAAGGATCAGATTGAAGGGTTATGATTATAAATTACTCGATCAATCTGCTGCTGAAATAGTAGTGACCGCAAAACGGACAGGTGCGAGGGTTTCCGGTCCTATTCCGCTTCCTACTGTTATAAATAAATTTACTGTACTAAGGTCACCGCATGTTGATAAGAAATCGAGGGAGCAGTTTGAAATAAGAACTCATAAAAGATTAATAGATATATACGAACCAACCCCTGAGACTGCTGATGCCCTGATGAAACTGGATATCTCAGCAGGGGTAGATGTGGAAATTAAATTATAAAAATGATAAACGGATTATTAGGTAAAAAAATAGGAATGACACAGATATTCGCAGCAGACGGCACAGTTTTACCGGTGACTGTGGTTGAGGCCGGACCATGCCGTGTTATCACAAAGAAGATTGTTGAGAAAGACGGATACAAGGCAATACAGGTCTCTTTTAAAGAAACAAAAGATAAGGCATTGACAAAACCTGAGCTCGGCCATCTCAAGAAAAATGGCGCACCACCTGCCAGGCACCTTGCAGAATTCAGCGAGACTGATTCATCCATAACAGTTGGCCAGGAGATAACCGTGGAGATATTCAAAGAAGGTGATCTGGTGGATGTATCAGGTTTGACAAAGGGTAAAGGGTTTCAGGGTGTGATTAAGAGGCATAAATTTGCAGGCGGTCCGGCAACCCATGGGTCTATGTTTCACCGGGCACCAGGCTCAATCGGAAGCAGCGCTTATCCATCGAGGGTAAGAAAAAATAAAAGAATGCCAGGGCACATGGGTAATAAAAGAAGGACTGTACAGAACCTTGAGATTGTTGGTGTAAGGAGGGAGGATAACCTCCTGCTTATCAGGGGTGCTGTGCCAGGGAGCAAGGGGACATTGGTGATTGTTAAAAAGGCTGTTAAAGGAGCATAAGTATATTATTTAATAGGTCAGGCAGAATGCCTGACATTTCATTTAGGAGAAGGGATGTTAGAGGTAAGCGTAGTAGATATTAATAAGAAGAAGGTTGGCAGTGTACAGCTTGATGACAGGATATTCGGCCAATCTGTGAACATGCCATTACTTCATGAGGCAGTAGTGATGCAGCTTAACAATCAGAGGCAAGGTACACACAGTACCAAAACAAAGGGCTTTGTCAGAGGTGGAGGAAAGAAACCGTACAAGCAGAAAGGCACAGGGAGGGCAAGGGCTGGTTCTATAAGATCCCCATTATGGAGAGGGGGGGGAACCATATTTGGTCCGCTTCCGAGGGATTATTCCTACAGGATGCCCAGAAAAAAGATGAGACTGGCCTTGTATTCTGCTTTATCATCAAAGATTGAAGATAACTCGCTTATTATCGTAGACTCATTAGATGGTAAAAACGGGAAGACCAGAGAAGCTTTGTCATTACTGGAAAATCTGAATGCATTGGATAGTACACTTATAGTATGTGATGACAAGAATAATCTTATCTACAGAGGTGTTAAAAACTTACAAAATGTTTCAATTATCGATGTCAGCCATGTTAATGTGTATGACCTTTTAAGATACAGGAATTTAATTATCAGCAAAGAGGATATAAATAAATTAATGGAGGTACTCTCATGAAGATTGATATCCATGATATTATTCTCCAGCCTCTTATTACTGAAAGGAGTACTGATCTCCGTGAAAGTATGAATAAGGTCGTGTTTATAGTGAATCCTCATGCGAACAAGCATCAGATAAAGCACGCAGTGGAAGAGACACTGAAAGTGAAGGTTGTTAAGGTGAATATAATTAATGTTGAAGGTAAGAAAACGAGAATGGGTAAATTCGAAGGGAAGAAATCAAACAGGAAAAAGGCGGTTGTTACACTGAAACAGGGTGAAAAATTAGGGATATTTGAGGGTTAATATTTATGGGATTAAAAGGTTACAATCCAACGTCTCCGGGTGTAAGAGGTAAGACAACCCTTACATTTGATGAAATCACAAAGTCAAAACCTGAGAAATCACTCGTAGTAGATAAGAGAAGTTCAGGCGGTAGAAATAATAATGGTCATATTACAGCCGATCACAGGGGTGGAGGACACAGACAACTATACAGGATAATAGATTTCAGGCGTGATAAGAAAGGTATTCCTTCAAAGGTGGCATCTATCGAGTATGACCCGAACAGGACAGCAAGAATAGCCCTGCTGCATTATCTTGATGGGGAGAAGAGATATATAATTGCTCCGGAAGGTTTGAGGGTTGGGGATATATTGAATTCTGGGCCTGATAGCGAGATTAAGGCAGGTAATGCACTTCCCATTTTAAATATTCCATTAGGCACTATGATACATAACATAGAGTTACGACCGGGAAGAGGGGGTAAATTGGCTCGAAGTGCAGGTTGTGCTGCGCAGCTTATGGCAAAAGAAGGTGAATATGCAACAATCCGCATGGGTTCCGGAGAGGTCAGGCTGGTTCACATAAATTGTATGGCTACGATAGGACAGGTTGGCAATTTAGACCATATAAATGTGTCTATTGGTAAGGCAGGCAAGCAACGGTGGCTCGGTAAAAGACCTCATGTAAGAGGTGTTGCAATGAATCCTGTAGATCATCCATTAGGCGGCGGTGAAGGTAAAACCTCAGGCGGAAGACACCCATGTACACCATGGGGGAAACCAACCAAGGGATATAAGACAAGAAGGAACAAGTCCACTAACAGATTTATTGTTAAACGGAGGAAATAAGCCAAATGGCTCGATCCATTAAAAAGGGACCGTTTATAGATGCACATCTTTTGAAAAAGATTGATGCTATGAACAACAGCGGGGAGAAAAAGATAATCAAGACATGGTCAAGACGTTCAACCATTATCCCTGAAATGATCGGACATACTATAGCAGTACACAATGGAAAGAAATTTATACCGGTTTATATTTCAGAGAATATGATTGGACACAAGCTCGGAGAGTTTTCTCCGACCCGTACTTTTAAGGCACACTCCGGAGTAAAATCAGAAAAGGCAACAGCTTTAAAATAAAAGGTAAAATAAATGGAAGCGAAAGCTAAACTAAGTTATGCAAGGGTAGCACCAAGGAAGGCCAGGCGGGTTATTGATCTCGTACGTGGTAAAGAGGTTGGAGAGGCGCTGGCCATATTAAAGTTTATGCCTCAGCATGCCACTTTTATCATAGAAAAGGTTTTGAGGTCTGCAATAGCAAATGCAAAGCAGAAAAACATAGGTGATATTGATGATCTTTCGATCTCAAAGGCATATGTAGACCAGGGACCGGCCTTAAAGCGGTTCAAGGCCGGACCAATGGGAAAGGCTATGCAAAGGAAGAAGTTTATGAGCCATATTACAATGGTTCTTACACCTAAAGCGAAAAGATAGGAGGGAGGAAATTTGGGACAGAAGGTTCATCCTATAGGATTTAGATTAGGGTATACAAAATCCTGGAGTTCAAAGTGGTATGCTGAACGTGAATATGCCTCCTTACTCCATGAAGATATAAGGGTTAGAAAACTTGTAAAGGATAAGTTGTCACATGCAGGTGTTTCAAGGATTGAGATAGAGCGCTCTGCCCAGACAGCAAAGATCAATATTTATACAGCAAGACCGGGAATTATAATAGGCAGAAAAGGTGCAGAGGTGGAAAAGTTAAAAAAGGATCTGGAGCTTGTTACAGGCAAGCAGATACATATCAATATAATGGAAGTTAAGAAACCCGAGGTAGATGCACAGCTTGTTGCTGAAAATATTGCTTCACAGCTTGAAAAGAGGGTTGCATTCAGGAGGGCCATGAAAAAGAGTGTTGCTGCTGCATTGAGATTCCAGGCCCAGGGTATAAAGATCAGGTGTTCCGGACGTCTCGCAGGTACGGAGATTGCCAGGTCAGAGTGGTATAAGGAAGGCAGGATACCCCTGCATACCTTGAGGGCGGATATAGATTATGGGCTGGCTGAAGCAAAGACAACATATGGACAGATAGGGATAAAGGTCTGGATATATAAAGGTGAGATACTTCCGGACAGGGAGGGGATGACAGGTGCTGTCACCTAAGAAGGTAAAATACAGGAAACATCAAAAGGGACGCATGACAGGCAAGGCTTCAAGGGGAAGTGAGTTAAGTTTTGGGAGCTATGGCATAAAGTCTCTTGAACCCGGGTACTTAACAGCAAGACAGATAGAGGCGGCCCGTATTGCAATAACAAGGCATGTCAAGAGGGGCGGCCGGATATGGATAAGGATATTCCCTGATAAACCCATAACCAAGAAACCGGCAGAGACCAGGATGGGGAAAGGGAAGGGGCCTGTTGAGGCATGGGTTGCTGTGATACAACCAGGACGTATTTTATATGAGATGGATGGTGTGACCAAAGAGATAGCACAGCAGGCGCTCAAGCTTGCTGCGCATAAACTGCCTATGGCAACAAAGTTTGTTGTGAGAGGTGAACTTTAAAATGGAATTGAATGAGATAAAAGACGCGACCCCGGATGAACTGTCACAACGTGAAGATGAGCTTAGGAAGGAGTTGTTCAACCTCAGATTCCAGAAGGTGATCAGCGGCCTTGAAAATCCAATGAGGATGAGTCAGGTCAGGAAAGAGATCGCAAGGATTAAAACAATAATGAACGGGAGAAGGATTACGTCCGGAGGTTAAATTGGCACAAAAGAGCAGGAAAGAGTATATAGGCGAAGTGGTAAGCGATAAGATGGATAAGACAGTTGCTGTTATGGTAGAAAGTCTGTACCAACATCCCCAATATGGCAAGGTGGTTAAAAGACGAAAAAAATTTATGGCACATGACGAGGAACGTAAATGTCGTATCGGGGATAAGGTAAAGATAATCGAGACAAGGCCTCTTAGTAAAACAAAAAACTGGAAGGTTATAGAAGTGCTGGAATCCATACATGCCGGAGAGGCGGAGAATCGATGATTCAGCCGAGGACTATTTTAGAGGTTGCGGATAACTCAGGTGCAAAAAAGGTGATGTGCATCAGGGTCATGGGTGGTTCAAACAGAAGATATGCTAGTATTGGCGATGTTATAGTAGTCAGTGTTAAGGAGGCGCTTCCTGAGGGTAATACAAAAAAGGGGCAGGTTGCAAAGGCAGTTGTTGTACGTTCTGTAGACAGTTTACGCCGTGACGACGGTTCTTATATCAGGTTCGACAGGAATGCAGCTGTCCTTATTAATCCCCAGGGTGAACCAATAGGTACAAGGATCTTTGGTCCGGTAGCAAGAGAGCTGAGGTGGAAAAAGTTCATGAAGATAATATCACTCGCACCAGAGGTGGTTTAATGGGTATGCATATAAAAAAAGGTGACTCAGTTGCAGTGCTGACAGGCAAGGAAAAGGGCAAGAGGGGAAAGATTATAAAAGTCCTCTCTTCCGGCAGGAACCTCAGGGTGCTTATAGAGAAGATTAATATTATCAAGAAACACATGAAACCCAATGCGAAAAATAAAGAGGGTGGAATACTTGAGATGGAGGGACCAATAGAGATTTCAAATGTATCTGTGGTCTGTCCCAAATGTGATAAGGTAACAAGAACAGGAATTAAAATAACGGATGAGAAGAAGGTACGTTACTGCAAAAAGTGCAAAGAGATAATTGACTAATAACAGGTTCAGGAAATTATGGTAAAGACAAAAAGTACAAAAGACATTCCGAGACTTAAAAAGAAATATATTAAAGATGTTATACCGGCATTGATACAGGAATTCTCTTATGAAAATCCGATGGAGGCACCTCATATAAACAAGGTTGTAATCAACACAGGTGTAGGTGAGGCAGTGCAGAACATAAAACTGCTTGATATGGCAGTAGATGAAATCAAGCTTGTAACCGGACAGAAACCTGTAGTTAACAAGGCAAAGAAGTCAATAGCCGGATTTAAACTCCGGGAAGGTATGCCAATTGGATGCAAGGTGACCCTCAGGGGTGACATGATGTATGAATTCCTCGACAGACTGATTAGTATTGCCCTTCCACGAATAAGGGATTTCAGGGGGATAAATGGAAACTCCTTTGATGGTAAAGGTAATTATACTTTAGGGATAAAAGAACAGTTAATCTTCCCTGAGATCAAGTATGAGACTGTCTCTTTTATTCATGGTTTTGATATAACAATTGTAACAAGTGCAAAGAGTGATAAAGAGGGAAAGGCATTATTGAAACTTATGGGTATGCCCTTTAGAAACTAATTAAACGGTTTGAACTGTTTGGACGGGTTGAACGGGTTAAACGGGTTAGGTGGGGGGATTGTGGCTAAGAAATCATTGATGGTAAAGGCTAAAAGGGATCCTAAATTCAAGGTCAGGGGGTATAACCGATGTCCGCTATGCGGCAGGTCCAGGGCTTTTCTTCGAAAGTTCCGTATGTGCCGTATATGTTTCAGAGCACTGAGCCTTAAAGGGGATATACCGGGGGTAATTAAATCAAGCTGGTAACAGGAGTTATTAAATGGTAATGACAGATCCAATAGCAGATATGCTTACACGAATAAGAAATGCAAGCAGGCAGGGGCATGCAACTGTTGAGATACCGTTGTCAAGATTAAAGGCCGATATCGCAAAGATATTGAAAGAGAGCGGTTTTATATCTGATTATAAGATAGCAGGGGAAGGCCTTGCTAAAAATATTTGTGTCTATCTCAGATATACCAGAGAAGACACACCCATAATTACAGGCATCAAAAGGGTAAGTAAGCCTGGCTGCCGTGTATATGCGGCAAAGGATGAGGTGAAAAAGGTCATGGGTGGGATAGGGGTTACCATCCTTTCTACATCAAAAGGTGTTGTAACTGACAGAGATGCCAAAAGGATAGGTGTGGGTGGAGAGATCCTGTGTTATATCTGGTGAAGGTTCTTTAAACCGTTTAAACTGTTTAAGCCGCTTAATGGAAGGGAAATATGTCAAGGATAGGTAAAAAGCCAATAGAGATTCCTAAAGGCGTAGATGTAAATATTAACGGACAGAATGTGGTTGTAAAAGGTCCTAAGGGAAGTCTGCAAAAGTCCTTCCCATCCGAAATTTCGATAACAAAAAAAGATGACGTATTAAGTGTTACCATTGCTAATACTGATAAAGAAACAGGGGCACTTCATGGTTTATCCAGGACACTTATAGCTAATATGATCGAAGGTGTGATGAAAGGGTTTGAAAAGACATTGGAGATAAGTGGAGTTGGTTATAAGGCGATGTTACAGGGTAAAAACATTGTCTTAACCCTCGGCTATTCCCATCAGATAACTTATCCACTACCTGCCGGTATTGATGCTGCCATAGATAAACAGACAGTAGTTAAATTAAAGGGTATTGACAAGGAATTATTAGGCCAAACTGCATCCAATATCAGAAGTCTGAGAGGGCCTGAACCGTACAAGGGTAAAGGTGTAAAATATAAGGATGAGAGAATTGTAAGGAAAGAGGGAAAGACCGGAAAATAAGCAGGGTTTAAGGAGAAAAAGAATTGATTAAGTTAGATGAGAGAGAAAAAAGACATAAAAGGATAAGAAAGAAGTTATACGGGACAGAGGAGCGTCCGAGGTTAAGTATTTTCAGGAGCAACAAACACATTTATGCCCAGATAATAAATGATTTAGAGGGAAAGACACTTGTCAGTGCCTCTTCTTTAGAAAAAGAGATTAATGCTAAAAATGTCAACTGCGAGCTTTCAAAACAGATTGGAATACTCCTTGGCAAGAGGGGGCTTGAAAAAGGCATAACCAGGATAGTCTTTGACAGGAGCGGTTATCAATATCATGGTAATATCAAACAATTGGCAGAAGGTGCAAGAGAGGGCGGCCTGCAGTTTTAGCTTAGAAGGAGGTGTTCTTGAGTAAGATTAATCCTGAGGAGCTTACACTCAAAGATAAAGTAGTTCATATAAACCGTGTTGCAAAGGTTGTAAAGGGTGGAAGAAGATTCAGTTTCAGCGCCCTCGTTGTTGTAGGTGATGAGAACGGTTGTATTGGATTTGGTAAGGGGAAGGCCACTGAGGTGCCTGAAGCAATACGCAAGGCAACAGAACACGCAAAAAAGAACCTTATCAGATTTCCCCTGAGGAATTCCACAATACCTCATGAAGTATTGGGACATTTTGGTGCAGAAACTATAATAATGAAACCTGCATCCTCAGGAACAGGGGTTATAGCCGGTGGTCCTGTAAGGGCCATGATGGAGGTTTCCGGAGTTCAGAACGTATTATGCAAATCCATCGGGAGCGGGAATCCGTTTAATGTGGTCAGGGCCACTGTAGAAGGGTTGCTTATGCTCCGTAAACCAGAAGATGTTATAAAGGTAAGAGAAGGAAAGGTAGAAGGCGCCTCATCCGCAGGAGAGAAGGGATAATGAAAAAGATAGCGATAACCCAGTCAAGAAGTGTTATCGGGACAACAGAAAAACAAAGGAAGACAGTTCGCGGCCTTGGTTTAAGGAAGATTGGCGAAACAGTAATTAAGGAAGATAGGCCTGAGATCAGGGGAATGATAAGAAAGATATCGCATCTTCTGAAAGTTGAAGAGATAAAATAGCAGCATAACAATTGACAGGATATGATATGAAACAATCATGTTACATGTTAACACAAAGGACAATGAAAATGGGCGTAGACGTAGGGACAGACCTTTAGGTCTGTCCAACAGGAAAGGGACAA
>Ga0209521_10000814_pt1 | contig 24695 bp, 23 predicted proteins | sample Rifsed19ft4_FD_184016 | JGI IMG/M metagenome (GOLD analysis project Ga0209521, IMG submission 184016) | Soil microbial communities from Rifle, Colorado, USA - sediment 19ft 4 (version 2) | ecosystem: Environmental > Terrestrial > Deep subsurface > Rock core/Sediment | place: Rifle, Colorado...
CGCGCGGATTTGCTCCCGATCCACTCGTGCTGGCACAAGAAATGCCGCCTGTGCTGGCAACTGGCGCCGAACTCAAGAATTCATTCTGTCTGACACGTGAACGCTACGCGTTTCTGAGCCACTTTATTGGCGATATGGAAAATTACGAGACGCTGCGCTCTTTCGAGGAAGGCATCCAGCATTACGAGCGGCTTTTCCGCATTCAACCGCAAACGATCGCCGCTGATTTGCACCCCGATTACCTGGCAACCCGCTACGCGGTGACACGAGCAAGCGCGGAGGGTTTACCGCTGGTTCAGGTGCAGCACCACCACGCGCACCTGGCAGCCTGTCTGGCGGATAACCAGTGGCAAGGCGACGAGCCGGTGATTGGCGTGTGTTTTGACGGCACCGGTTACGGCACTGATGGCGCGATCTGGGGCTCTGAATTCCTGGTCGGCGGCTACACAGGCTATCAACGCACTGCGCATCTCAAGTACGTGCCGCTTCCGGGCGGCGACCAGGCGGTGCGTCGGGTTTCGCGCATGGCGCTGGCTCATCTGTGGGCTGCCGGGCTGGATTGGGAGCCAGATCTTCCGGCGATGGACAGTCTTTGCGCAGACGAACGCGGCGTGCTTAAGGCCCAACTCAACCGCAACCTCAACTCACCGCCCACCTCTAGCATGGGCCGTTTGTTTGACGCAGCCGCCGCACTCATTGGCGTGCGCCAGCACGCCAGCTACGAAGGGCAGGCTGCCATCGAATTGGAGCAGCTGGCGGATGCGCAGGAAAGCGGGATTTACCCGTTTGCTGTGAACGATGGCATCATCGATCCAACGCCGCTGTGGGAAGCGCTGCTGCGAGATTGGCGCGGCGGTATCCACAATTCCGTACTTTCGGCCCGCTTCCATAACAGCGTAGCACAGTTGACCGTGGAAATTTGCCAGGGTCTGGCAAATACTACGGCTGGGAAGACAGTTGCCTTAAGCGGCGGTGTCTGGCAGAATATGTTTTTATTGGAAAAAACCCGCACCCTGTTGGAAAATTCCGGCTTCACGGTTCTTGTTCACCAACGAGTGCCTTGCAATGACGGCTGTATTGCATTAGGTCAGGCGGTAATTGCCGCCAGCCAGATGAATTAGCGTTTCTGATCTCTATTGGAGGAATTATGTGCCTGGGAATCCCTGGAAAAATCGTTGAACTCTACGAGCAAGGCGGTCTGAAGATGGCCAAGATCGATTTTGGCGGCGTATTACGCGAAGCCTGCATGGAAGCTGCGCCGGATGCCCTGGTCGGTGAGTATGCTATTATCCATGCCGGATTCGCACTCAACATCCTGAGCGAAGAAGACGCCCTGGAAACCCTGCGCTTACTGGAAGAACTGGGGCAGCTGGTAGACGAATTAGGGCCGGAAGCCAGCATGCGTGTGGCATCCAACAGGGAAGATTGACATGGATGTGCAATCGTTTTCGAGCGCATTTCGCGACAACGATATTATCCAGGGCGTGCTAAAGGAAATTCGGCGAACCGTCACTCAACCATGGGTGATTATGGAAATTTGCGGCGGACAGACGCATGCCATCATGCACTACGGACTGGATCAACTGCTGCCACCGGAGATAGAACTGGTGCACGGTCCAGGCTGCCCGGTGTGTGTGACACCGCTGGAATTGATCGATAAAGCGCTGGTGATCGCGGCCCGACCGGACGTCATCTTCTGTTCTTACGGCGATATGCTGCGCGTTCCGGGCTCGCAGCGCGACCTGTTCAGTGTTCGCGCTGCCGGCGGAGACGTGCGGGTGGTGTATTCAGCGCTGGATGCCGTCAAACTGGCGCAGCAGAATCCCGATAAACAGGTGGTGTTTTTTGCCATCGGCTTCGAGACCACCGCCCCGCCCAATGCCATGAGCGTGCTGCAGGCTCAATCACTGGGGTTGAAAAATTATTCGGTATTGGTGTCACAGGTTTGTGTGCCGCCCGCCATGCATGCCATTCTGGGCTCACCCGCCAACCGCGTACAGGGGTTCTTGTTGGCAGGCCACGTCTGCACGGTGATGGGCTACCAGGAATACCCGCCACTGGCGGAACAATATAGTGTACCCATGGCTGTGACCGGGTTCGAGCCGCTGGATCTGGTACAGGGCATCCTGCAAGTAGTGCGCATGCTGGAAAAAGGCGAAGTGGAAGTTCAGAACGCCTATCAGCGGGCTGTGACAGCAGGCGGCAATAAAGCTGCCCAGGCCATTATTTTCAAGACTTTCCAGCAGGTGGACCGCAATTGGCGCGGTATCGGCACCATCCCTCAGAGCGGCTGGGGCTTGCGGCCAGAGCTGGTTGAATTTGACGCAGAGAAACGCTTCTCTGTCGAGGATATTCACACGGCCGAATCGCCATTGTGTATCGCCGGCGAAATCCTGCAAGGGTTGAAGAAACCGCATCAGTGCCCGGCTTTCGGCCTGCAATGCACCCCGACCAGTCCGCTTGGTGCGCCCATGGTTTCGGCCGAAGGCGCTTGCTCGGCCTATTACCGCTATGCGCGGGTTGAATCCAATTAACGGATCGAGTGTGATGCATGCTGAATGATAAAAACCTCCCCACCATAGAAGGCCCGGTTTGTGCAGTGCCGCTGCGGCATGCCGAGCAAATTGTGATGGGTCACGGCTCTGGAGGTCGCATGACTCACGACCTGATCGAAAAGACGTTCAAGCCGTTCCTTGCCAGCGACCCGCTGGCGGCTGGCAACGATTTTGCCGCGGTGTTGAGCAATAACGACGGTCAAAGCGGCGGCCGGCTGGCGGTTTCGACCGATTCACACATCGTCACGCCGTTGTTCTTCCCCGGGGGCGATATTGGCCGATTGGCGGTGTGCGGCACAGTCAATGATATTTCGATGTCGGGCGGTAAGGCGCTGTATTTGACAGCCGGTTTTATTTTGGAAGAAGGGCTGCGGGTGGAAGTGCTTGAGCAGGTGCTGGCATCCATGCAAGCGGCAGCGGCTGAAGCCGGCGTTCAGATCATTGCCGGTGATACCAAAGTGGTCGAGCGCGGCAAAGCAGACCAGATATTTATCAATACCGCCGGCATCGGTTGGATTCCGGAAGGCAGGCATGTGGGAGGTGAATTAGCCCAACCTGGCGATGCGGTCTTGATCTCCGGCACCATCGGTGATCACGGCATCGCGGTGCTTTCGGCGCGCGGCGAGTTGGGCTTCGAGGCTGAGGTCCAATCAGACGTTGCACCTCTGAACCAGTTGATTCAGGCAGTGTTGGCAGCCGCGCCTCATACCCACGTGCTGCGCGACCCCACCCGCGGCGGATTAGCGACGACGTTGAATGAAATCGCTGACCAAAGCCGGGTGGCGATTCTGCTGGATGAAGCTAAAATCCCTATTCACCCGCCAGTGCGGGCTGCCTGTGAAATGCTGGGGTTCGACGCGCTGTATGTTGCCAATGAGGGCAAAGTCATTGTCATCGTACCGGAAGCCGAGGCTGAAGCTGCCTTAATGGCTATGCGCAGTTCCAGATACGGAACCGAAGCTACACGCATTGGATCAGTGCAGGAATCCCCGGCAAAGCGGGTACTGATGCGAACATTGATTGGCGGGACGCGCGTTTTGGACATGATGAGCGGAGAAATGCTGCCGCGCATCTGCTAGCTAGCGGTCAGGAAAGCTCACCTGCTCGCCAAGCCAGGTCTCCTGGGTCAGCGGGTTGTAGTAGTTATAGATTACCTGCACCAGCTGGGCAATAACAGCATCCGCCGGATCGAACAAAAGCTGGTTTGAATCGTACAAAAAAATCATAAAAACAAAGTCGGCGCCAGGCGAGTAAACAATTCCGGCATCGCTGACGGTGTGCAGGAAGCCATCCGCTTCCTCGGTCCAACCGTGCTTGTGGGCAACGCGCGTACCGTCCGGTACACCAGCTTCAGAGAGCACGCCAATATCGTTGCGTGCCAGCACGTCGAGCATATAGCTGCATTTCGAAGGCGTTAATTCACCGGCGAAGGTGTCGGTCAAAAGAGACGGCTGGTTATTGGCACAGTGATAAATTGCTGCCAGCAGTGTGCCCATGTCTGAGGTGGTGGTCTGATTGTAAACGTCCGGATCCAGGTTGATATCCGTGCGGGTATTGGCAGGCGTCTGGTAAATGTCCAGCAGCGGTGCGCCAAAGTAGAAATAACCCGCCAGGAAAGTGTTTTCCAACCCCAACCGCTCCTTAATGTCACGAGTGACCTCGAGCGGCGCCAGGGTAGAGCCGATGACATTTTCCATCAATGTATCAGCCGGCGGATTCTCGGATAGCACCACCATGCGGTCGATGAGCGTGACCACACCATCGGGAATGGGTTCACCAACCCGCCGCAAGGTCGATACCATAATCGGAATTTTGATGGTGCTGGCGGCTGAAAAGGCGATATCCACCGGCACTTCTGAATTATCGCGGATGGCGAAATGGAGCAAATCACCGCTGTTTAGGTTGGAAAGGTAAACTTCGGCGATCCCGTCAAAGCCACTGGCAGCCAGCGTTTGCTCAAGGAAGGTTTGCAGGTCGGTGAGGTTGCCAGGCGGGATCGACTCGTTCTGGACCACCAGGCTGATTTCTCGATTGAGCGGGTCCGCCAGTGCAGTCGAAATTCGGGTCACGGATTGTGGGATGTCCAACTGCCAGCCGGCAACGCCAGCGGTGAAATTGGTGCTGCCGGGGATGGGCATGGGCGGCTGAGGCGGTTGGTCATAGCGCGGCACAATTTCATTCATCAAATAATCGCGCAACACCTGACCGTCGACTGAGAAATCCAGGTCAATGGAGACAGCTGAGCCGCCCCTATTCCAAAGCCGCTGCCAAAATGTAGGTTTACCAACGCGATTGGCCTGGTCGAGCATGGACTGGACATTCAAAGTAAAGCCCAGCTGCTGCGGCGTCACCTGAATGGCTTCTTCCAGGTATTGCAGTTCCAGCGGGGTCGAAAAAACGGCTGTCACACGCTGGGCTGCCTCTTCCGAGGTCAAACCGCCTACCGGAACGCCGCCCCAGGTTGAGCCGGCTGGCAATGCCGATGTTGCAGCGGCTCCCTGTAGCGGTACAATCGCCAATCCCAAAACTCCCAGGGCTAAAAATATCACAGCCAAAATGGGCAATACACGGCGTCGGGGCGAGGGTCGCAATGGTTTTAGCATAAGGCGAAGGATCGTCCCAATTCTACCAGAGGAAGGCTGCTTGTCACTTCCGCATTCCTGTCTTATACTTAGCGCGACAATTCACCACAGCGAGGGAAAATGAGCTACGACTATCAGGAGACCACCAACGATCTCTTAAAACGCATCGACATCCACAGCAAATACGGCGGACGCAACATTGATGAGTGGATGCTGGAAATTCTGCCGCTGAAAGCCGGGCAGACCATTCTGGATGTGGGTTGCGGTGCTGGGAAACAGTGTTTTCTTTACCACGATCATCTAAATGGCCAGGCAGCCATCACCGGCGGCGACGTCAATGGCGAATTGCTGGACCAGGCGCGCCGCGAAAACTTGCGCCTGGAAAAAGACGTCACTTTTCAACCGCTGGATTTTAATCAGTCCTTCGGATTTCCGGATAACACATTCGATCTGGTTTCCTGCTGTTTTGCCATTTACTACGCGGTCGATATCCCCTACACCATCCGCGAATTTCACCGCGTGATCAAACCCGGCGGCGTGATGTTCACATCCGGCCCCATGCCGACCAACAAGAAATTGTTTTACGACATTATCACCGAAGCGACAGGCAAGACTATTCCACCCATGCCGGGATCATCGCGTTTCAGCACGGAAATTTATTCAGCCATTCAATCCACTTTTGCCAAGACGGAGTTAAAACTCTTCGAAAATCCATTGACCTTCGAGACCGTCGAGCCGTTCGTGGAGTATACACGCGCGTCGCTCTCGGAGGACCGCAAGCTGTGGAACTCGTTCTTCCAGACCAAGGATGATTTCCAGCGCATCATGCGCCAGATCGAAGCCGTCGCCGCCCGCCGCCTGGAAAAAGCCGGCAAACTGGTGATGACCAAGGTTGTCGGCGGCATTTTGACGACCAAATAACCCATGACTGATGCAATGACTTTCTTCGGACGACGGGTTTTGTTCATCGGCGCCCACCCGGACGACATCGAGATCGGAGCGGGTGCGTTGATCGCGCACATCGCAGATAAAACCGAACTGCAGTGTGTAACCCTCTCCGACAACCAGAAGAACCCAGACCTGCAGCACCTGGTCGGCGAACATTACAACAGCATGGCTGTGCTGGGTGTCTCCAAAGAAAAGATCATCCTCGGCGAATTCGAGACACGCCGCTTCCCCCACCAACGCCAGGAGATTTTGGAATTTATGCTCATGCTGCGGCGCGATTTCCAGCCGGACATCGTATTCGTACACAGCAAGGCAGATATTCACCAGGATCACGGCACGGTGACCGACGAAGCACTGCGGGCATTCCGCGGTACGACGGTGCTGGGTTTTGACGTCATCCGATCATCGTATGGTTTCTTCCCCAGCTTTCTGGTGGAGGTCGGCGAAGAAGATGTAAAGAAGAAGATCGAAGCGCTGGCGCAATATACGACGTATCAGAGCCGTTATTATTTCGAGGCGGATGTAACCCGCTCGACGCTGGTACGTTTTGGCGCGATATGCGAACGTCCATTCGCCGAGGGTTTTGATATTTTGCGGGTGGTGGGATCGTTCGGCTGCCTCCAAGGTTAGCTTAATTTCAATATACCTTCCTGGCGAGCATCATCACGCCTGAAGTAGGTGTAAATTGGCGTTAAAATAATCGGATTGTGACGAAATCAGCCGATCTGATCGCGTATCTGTTCGATGGACAGCCGCACCCACTCTCGGGTGTCTTGACGACCTGGCTGGATACATCGCCGCGTTATGTCGCGTTTGTTGAGACCTACCGGGATAAGATCCGCAAAAAGTTGCGGGTGACTCGCGATCCGAAAGGTCAATTGGATGTGCTGGGGGAATTGGAACTGCCGTACCATCTTTTGACCGATCGCCGCCTGGAGGTGGTTTACGAGCCTTATGCCAGCTTAAAAAGGCGCGGTCCTGATTTTGCTGTCACTTATCGGACCAATTTGACATTCAATATTGAACTGTCGCGCATCCACCTGGAAGAAACCGGGGATGAAGCCGCAGATTTGGTGCGGAGGCAAGAACGTATCCTGCGCCTTTTGCTGGATAAATTGGGGCAGATGCAGGCGGGAAGAGCCAATTTGCTTGTGATTCACGCTCGCGGGCAAGTTGACCGATTGATAAATTTATCCGGTCTGATTCAATCGCTTAAAGCCAGAGTGGATGGGAGGGATCCCAAGTTTTTTCTGAACAGCCAGTACGATAGTCCAACAGCCTTCTACAAGGATTTTCTGCACCTCAGCGGGATGATATTCTGGACAACCAGCAACCAGGTTTGGGGGAATAAACAGAGCAAATTTGGGCTGCCGGAGAAGGTTTTAGATCTGGTAAGGTCTCTGCTATTGGTCAAATCAGATTAATAACAAAGATCGACGGCCCCACGAAGGGGCGCATAAAATGCGGGGCGTCGATCTAAAGGGATACCTCTTCATAACCACTCAAGAATAAAATAGGGATCGACGGGGGCGTCGATCCCTACAGATACCAATTTGAAATTAATCGCGGATGCCGACTTCGATGTCGCTGCCGTTGACACGCACCGGGTAGGATGGCGCGTCAATAAAAGCCGGCAGAGCCAATGCCTTACCGGTGCGCACGTCGAAACGCGCGCCGTGGCGCGGGCAGATCACAGTGTAGCCATCCACCAGCTCGCCTTCGCCAACCGGACCGCCGTCGTGGGTACAGACGTCGCCCATGGCAAACAATTTGCCGGCGATATTGAATACGACGATATTTTCTTCACCGATGGTGAGGAAAATACGGGTACCGTTTGGTACCTCGCTGACGTCAGCCACGGCGTAAAAGGTATATTCGGATTCTTTGATTTCTTCCCCCACGATTATTCCTCCACCAATTCGTCGTTGGCTTCGCCAAGACCGTACACGCCAGCCTTAAGCACTTTTAGCGGCAGCAGCGCGCATTTTAACCGTACCGGGCCAAGGTCAATGCCAAGATTGTCCAACACATCCTGTTTGGTCAATGTCTTAACATCATCCACCCTCTTGCCAATCACCGATTCGACCAACAAATCAGCCGAGGCTTGCGATATAGCGCAGCCGTGACCGCTGAAGAGGGCTTCGGTAACGATGCCGTTGGCATCGACCCGCAGGTCAATGCGTATGTGGTCCCCGCATAACGGATTTTCGTCCTCGAACGAGATATCGTGAGGATCGAGTTCGCCGCGATACAGCGGCATCTTATAGCGCTCAATAATGACTTGCCGATAAAGATCATCCATATTGTTTTTGCCTAGCCAAAAATTTGCTGAACCTTGCCCAAACCGGCTACCAGCAGGTCCACTTCTTCGATGGTGTTGTAAACATAAAAACTGGCGCGTGTGGTCGCCGGCAGGTTGAATTTCTCATGCAGCGGCATGGCACAATGGTGACCGGCGCGTACCGCGATGCCTTCACTATCCAAAATCTGGGCAATATCATGCGGGTGAACACCAGCCAGGGTGAAAGACGCCACTCCGCCTTTATAATCGGCGGTCGGCCCAAAGACTTTCAATCCATCGACTTCGTTGAGGGCTTCCAGTGCATACGATATGATGGAATGTTCGTGGCGCGCAACATTCTCCATGCCGAGGTTGGTCAAATAGTCCACCGCGGCGCCAAACCCGATGGCTTCCGCGATGGCGGGGGTGCCAGCCTCGAATTTGTGGGGCAGCTCGTTGGGGGTAAAACTACGCAAATAGACTTTTTTAATCATGTCGCCGCCGCCCAGGAATGGCGGCATGGCGTCGAGCAGCGCTTCTTTGCCGTACAGCGCGCCAATGCCGGTTGGACCAAGCATTTTATGGGCGGAGAAGGCCAGAAAATCGCAATCCAGGTCTTGCACGTCGACGGGAAGGTGCGGCACGGATTGAGCGCCGTCCACCAAAGTCAACGCCCCAGCCTGGTGTGCCAGAGCGATGATTTCTTTGGTCGGATTGATGGTTCCCAACACGTTGGACATCTGCGTGAAAGCCACCAAACGGGGAGATTGGGTCAATAGCTCACGGTAGACGGTCAAATCAAGCAGCCCATCGGCTGTGACCGGGATAAACTCGAGACGCAGGTTGAGTTCGGCTGCCAGCATGTGCCAGGGCACCAGATTGGAATGGTGCTCCATCTCAGTCAAGATGACCAGGTCGCCAGCTTTTAATTTATTTCGACCCCAGCTGTGGGCCACCAGGTTAATTGATTCGGTGGTATTGCGGGTGTAGATGATTTCCCGGGCTTTTTTGGCGCCTATGAATTTGGCAATTCGCTCGCGGGCACCTTCGTAGGATGCGGTCGATTCTTCAGCCAGAGTATGCACGCCGCGATGTATATTTGCATTGGTGTGTTGGTAAAAATCGTTCATCGCCTGAATGACGCTGAACGGTTTTTGGGATGTGGCGGTTGAATCAAGATACACCAGGCGCTTGCCGCCGGTTACCGTGCGTCCCAGGATCGGAAAATCATTCCGGACCCGCAGCAAGTCGAGCATCGCAGGTTGAGAATTTTCCATCTATTATCCTGCCTCCATCATAAGATCAAGCGGAGCAGATTATTCCTGCCCGGCTAATTCGGCTTTTGAGGCTTTTTTTGCCGGGAAGCGAATGTGCGCCGAGTTCTGGGGATACCAGAGGATATGGTCAGGTACCATCCAGCCGTCAGTCAGAAACACATTCGAGCGGAACTGGACCGCCACCATCTTCGAGTCTACCTGGACAACGATCCCTTTCAACCACCCGCGTACCCGGTCGCCATTTTTATCGTGATCACAGAAAACTTCCACCATATCGCCAACTTCAAAGGCTGATTCTGGTTCGGGCGGATGCATAAAGGGTACATTCGACATTTAACACACTCCAACTTCTATCTTTCTCAAAATTCGTTCGTTCATTTTAGCACAGCCAGCAGTGGATCGTTCCCACTGACTTTTTACAATCCCCCCACCGGGAGAAAATAGCCCCTGAAATTGCTTTAACTAACCGTGGTACGCCGCCATTTTCTTGGCAATGGATAACTGAAAGCGCTCGCGCACGCCTTCAAAAGGAATGCGCTGCATGATCGGGTCAAAGAACCCGGAGACGATGAGCCGTTCAGCCTCGACGCGCGGGATGCCGCGGGCGCGCAGGTAAAACACCTGGTCGGGATCAATTTTGCCAACAGTGGCGCCGTGCGTGCAGCGCACATCATCCGCCAGAATTTCCAGTCCAGGGATCGAATCTGCGCGGGCATTCCGGCTGAGGACCAGGTTGCGGTTCGCCTGGTAGCCATCGGTTTTCATGGCGCCGGGAGCCACGTAGATCATGCCCTGCCAAACGACCCGGCTGCTGTCGATCAGCGCACCCTTGAACAGCAGGTCGCTGGTGGTGTTCGGTGCACGGTGATTTTGCTGCGAGTCGTAATCCAGATGCTGTTTACCATCAGTGAAGTAGAATCCGGACATACGCCCGAGGCTGCCGCGACCAATCAAATCAATTTCGGCAAAGTTTTTGGTTACATTGCCGCCGATGGCGCCAAATATCCAGTCCAGATTGGCATCCTGCCCAACTTGCGAGCGTTCGTGGGTGAAATTCCAAACGTGCTCGCCCCAGGACTGCAATTCGACAAAGGTCAAATTGGCCTCATCGCCCACGTGAATTTCCACCAGGCCGGCATGGAAAGCAGGCGCCTTTTCGGTCGGCGAGGCGTACTCGTGAACGTAGGTGGCGGTAGCGCCAGCCTCCAGCCAGACCATCACATGCGAGACATGCGCCAGAGCTTCCCCTGGGCCCCACAACAAGGAATGCAGTGGTTGTTCAATGGTGACACCGCGCGGCACGTACAGGACGACGCCATTATCAGCCAGTGCAGCCGCCAGGGAAGCAAATTTGCCCTCATTGGCAGTCACCACTTTGCCCATGATCTTTTCGAGCAAAGCCGGGTGTTTTTGTTCAGCGGTACGCAGATCGGTAAAAATGACGCCCTGGTCAGCCAAATCTTTCGAAAGGCTGATTTGAGCGCCGCCAGGCATAAGGATTACCTGACCGCCATGTTCTTTGTCAGCCACCGGCTTCATTAAGTCCTCGGGCAGAGGCGCCAAGTCGAGGTATGCCTCGGCTTTGGGCAGGTGGAACTGGTCTGATGGCATGCCGCGCAGATCGGTGCGGCGCCAGGCTTCGTCTTTCAAGGTCGGCATCGGCAGCGACAGGTACGAATCCCAGGCTGCGCGCCGGTATTGGCTGATATGTTTGCTCAGGCCGTCAGTCCGCACCATATCGGTCGTGAAGGCAAAATCCTTCAGCACCGCTTCATCGCGGCGTACAACGCGGGTGACAACCCTGGGTGTTTCTTTAGTCATATATGCAGCGTCCTTTTCGATGTTTCGCGATGGAGCAACCTGGTGTCTTACCCAATCGAGCCTATCATTTGCAGCTGGATCAACCGGTTCATTTCCACAGCGTATTCCATGGGCAATTCCTTGACCAGCGGTTCAATGAAGCCGGATACTACCATGGTGGTGGCTTCTTCGGTGCTCAAGCCGCGGCTCATCAAGTAGAAGAGCTGTTCCTCGCCGACCTTTGAGACCGAAGCCTCATGGCCGACCGAAACATCTTCTTCGTCGATTTCGATGGAGGGATAGGTGTCGGAACGCGATTGGGGATCGAGCAGCAGTGCGTCGCATACCACATTGGAACGCACGTTATACGCGCCCTTGTGGACTTTGAGGAGTCCGCGGTATGAAGCCCGTCCGCCGCCTTTGCTGATGGATTTTGAGGTGATCTTGCTGCTGGTGTTTGGCGCAAAATGCAAGATCTTGCCACCGGCATCCTGCCACTGACCCGGACCCGCGAAGGCCATCGAGAGAATCTCACCGCGCGCACCTGAGCCAACCAGATAGCAGGAGGGGTATTTCATGGTAACTTTCGAGCCGATGTTACAGTCGACCCATTCCATGGTGCCATTTTCTTCTACCAGAGCGCGCTGGGTGACCAGGTTGTAAACGTTGGTCGACCAGTTTTGGATAGTGGTATAACGCACACGGGCGCCTTTTTTAACAACGATCTCAATCACACCGCTATGAAATGAATCAGTCGTGTAGGATGGCGCGGGGCAGCCTTCTACATAATGCACCTGCGAGCCTTCATCAGCGATGATGATCGAGCGCTCGAATTGACCGATGTTGGCCATATTCAAACGGAAGTAAGCCTGCAGGGGCAAATCTACTTTGACGCCCGGCGGAATGTAAACAAACGACCCGCCGGACCAAACTGCACTATTGAGCGCCGCAAATTTGTTGTCCTCGATCGGAATGACTGTGCTGAAATACTGGCGGAACAGGTCCGGGTATTGACGCAAGCCTTCCTCGATGCTCAAGAAGATGACTCCTTGTTTCTCGAGGTGCTCCTGAATGTTGTGGTACACCATTTCAGATTCATACTGCGCGCCAACGCCAGCCAGGAATTTCTGTTCGGCCTCGGGGATGCCAAGCTTATCGAACGTCTTTTTGATCGAATCGGGCACATCATCCCAGTTCTTGCCTTCCAATTCGGTCGGTTTGACGTAGTAAACGATATTGTCAAGATCGAGATGGCTCAGGTCAGCGCCCCAGGTGGGCATTGGGCGCAGTTGATAGTGCTTGAGCGCCTTCAGTCGAAACTCGAGCATCCACTCAGGCTCGCCTTTTTTGAGCGAAATTTGCCTGACGACATCTTCGTTTAATCCCGCGCGGGTCTTATATACCGACACGTCTTCGTCTTGAAAACCGTAACGGTATTCACCGATATCGCCTAAATAATCCGTTTTCGGATTGTTGCTCATAATTACCTCCTCAACCTGCAATCAGTCTGTCCAGCAGGGAGATTATGCCGGTACAGAACCGCTATCTACCTTTTCGCGCACCCAATCGTAACCATGCTCTTCCAGATGCAGAGCCAGGTCGGGACCGCCAGATTCAACAATGCGGCCGCCCATCATCACATGAACCACATCCGGTTTGATGTAGTTGAGAATGCGCTGGTAGTGAGTAATCACTAAAGCTCCCAGTCCAGGGCCGCGTAAGGCATTGACGCCTTCCGACACAACCCGCAATGCGTCAATATCCAGACCTGAGTCGGTTTCGTCTAGAATGGCAATTCTTGGTTCCAGGGTAGCCATTTGCAGGATCTCGGCGCGTTTTTTCTCACCGCCAGAGAACCCATCATTCAGGTAGCGTCCAGCAAAAGCCGAATCGACTTTGAGCATCTCCATTTTCGCCTTCAGCATCTTGCGGAATTCGGGAATGGGAATGCCTTTGTCATCCGGGTTGTCAGCGCGCCGGCGAGCGTTCATCGCTGTGCGCAAGAAGTTCGCCACGGTCACACCCGGGATCGCGACAGGGTATTGGAATGCCAGGAAAATCCCCAAACGGGAACGTTCATCCGGCTCAAGTTCGAGTATATTTTGTCCGTCAAATGTTACTTCGCCACCGGTAACCTCATAGCTCGGGTGACCCATCAGCGTGTAAGCCAGGGTCGATTTCCCGGTGCCATTCGGTCCCATAATGGCGTGGACCTCGCCTTGAGGGAGAGTCAGATCTACGCCCTTGAGAATTTCCTTACCTTCGATGCTCACTTTGAGGTCGCGAATTACCAGTTCAGCCATATGTTGGAACTCCTTGATTTTTACTCAGGCATTTGGGCGGTTTTACCCGCTTTGCCTGTCCATGTGTCGACCGGATTATAGCACAGTAAGGGATTTCGGTCAATATTTACTATAAAATTCTTATATATTGACAAATTATCCCCCCTTTGATATACTCCAAAGAAAATAGGCACTATTTTGCTATTTTGGTGAGAAAACAACCAATGAAAAGTACACGAGAACGAATTTTACTGACTCTGCTGAACAATCCCCGGTCAACCATTAATGAGTTGGCGGAGGCGGTTGGGATTAATGCCATTTCCGTGCGCCACCACCTCAACAGCATGCTGGCGGACGGCCTGGTAACCTCGGAGGAGGAACGCCATGGCGTGGGTCGACCGCGTCTGGTGTATTACCTGACGGATGAGGGGTTGGAACGCTTCCCGACGCGCTATTTCCGACTGGCTAACCGGCTGCTGGACCAATTGAAGGGTACCTTGCCGGCTTCGGCTATTGAGAATCTCTTTTCCACGATGGCGAAGGATCTGGCTGAAGAACACTCGCGTCAGACCAAGAACCTATCCTTTGAGGAAAAGTTGAATTTCCTTAAAAAACTCCTGGCTGAAGAAGGTTTTGTTGTCGACTGGGAAAAAATCGGCGACGATTACCATATTCGCGAAATCACTTGCCCCTATTTACAGGTCGGGCACGAACACCCGCAAGTGTGTCTGGTGGATCAGACCTTGATTTCGATGGTGCTGGCGATTCCGGCGCAAAAAATAGCCTGTGTATTAACCGGAGACAACCACTGCACCTACGTCGTTCCGCTACCCAGAGAAGTGGAGATGGTGAATGAGTGATAAACCCGGCAGCAATCCTGCCGTTTGGGATCTTGAAGCCACCGACCCGGAAGCCTGCGAAAAACTGCGGGCTGGTTTAAATGAGGTACTAGACCCGGAGATCGGGTTGAGCGTGATTCAGCTCGGACTGATTCGGAATTTCCGCTATCAGGACGGCGAAGCAGTGCTGAAGATGATTTTGACCACCCCATTCTGTCCGTACGGCCCGGCGTTGATCGATATGACGCGGGTCAAAGCGGAAGAAGCCCTTGGCGTGCCGGTTTCAGTTGAACTTGGCATGGATGTGTGGGACTTCGCGATGATGGAAGAAGGTTTGGATATGGAGTGGGGATTATATTAGCCACTTATAAATCCTCTCCCGAAAACAGGGAGAGGATATTTTTATTTTAGCGTGCAGTAGGATGTGCTTCAGCGCATCGACCTGTTAGACGAGTAATAACCCCTCACCTGGCCTCTCACCGAAACGGGGAGAGGGAGTTTACTGGTGCGCTGAGGCGCACTCTACATAAAACAAGCGGGTCAGGCTTTCCACTGACGCAGACGCGGGTCGTGGGTATCGAAAAGCTCTGCCAAACGCATAGCCAGCCGCATATCGCCGGTCATACGTAATTTGCCAAAGAGCAGCGCGCGGGTGGGGTCCAGCCGGCCTGTGAAGATATCCAGGATGTCCTTGGCTTTCGCCGACAGACTCAAGTCCGGTGCGACCGCCTTTCCGGCCTCTGCGGTGCATTTTTGATCGCGGATGGTTACCGTCCACTCACCCCCGCCTTCGCCGGACAAATCAAAATTGATCACAGCCGAGACGCCGCGCGCCTGGTCTGGCAGGAAAATCTCAGGAAGAAGGATCATCAAAGATTGAATATTCAGGTCAGTCATGGCATCTCCAATGACTTATTTTACCTGCTTTTGGTGGATTGTATGAAGCCAATGATTGGCTATGCGAATACAAATTTCAATCCACCTTGGTATGCTTTTAGCCTATAATACTTACGTCACAACGTTTATATCGACCAACCAGGAGCGCCCATGATCCGCACCATGCTCATTCCCAAATCCGCACCCCCTCAATTCGATATTTCGCCGAAAGTATGCAAAACTGCGCTAAAAGATATGGATAACCTGGTGTGGGTCAGCCTGGAGCAAGCCACCCATGAAGAATTTCAACAAATCCTGGGTGATCTATTCAAATTTCATCCACTGGCGATTGAAGATACCGAATCGTCCGGGTTCCAAACCCCGAAAGTGGATGATTATGGAAATTATTTGTTCATCGTGGTGATGGCACTGTTAGCGGATCATGACCGCAGCCTGTTAACTTCAGAGGAATTCGATATTTTCCTGGGGCAAAATTACGTGGTGTCCAGCTTTAACAGTCCGAAAATCACGGCGACAGAGAAGTTGCGGGTGCGTTTGCAGCGGGATGAGCGCCTGCAAACCAATGGCGCGGATTTCCTTACTCATGCTTTGATCGATACCATTGTCGACGATTACAGCCCGCCTCTGGAAGCGCTGGAGGATGAGCTGGAAGCCCTGGAGGACCGGGTGCTGGCTAAACCGCAATCGGAAACTCTCGAGCAAATTTTGCGATTGAAACATGCGATCATTTCGGTGCGCAGGGTAATTGCACCGCAGCGCGAAGTGATCAATCATCTCACGCGGGAAGAATACCCCATGATCGACCGCCAATCACAGCTATATTTCCGCGATATCTACGATCACCTGGTGCGCACGTACGACTGGATCGATATCCTGCGCGACATGGCCACCAACGCCCTGGAGGTTTATTTAAATGCAACCTCGCTGCGTTTGAACGAGGTTATGAAAGCCCTGACAATCGTTTCAACCATATTCCTGCCTTTGGCATTTGTGGCTGGCGTTTACGGTATGAACTTTCATTTTATGCCGGAATTGAGTTGGAAATGGGGCTATCCGTTGGCCTGGGTGGTTTTTCTGCTGATCGCCGGCGGCATGTTGTATTATTTTCGCAAGAGGAAATGGTTCTAAACCAGGCTGGGACTTGACAATTTAGAATTTTTGTTCTATTATAAGGGCATGCATCCGATTTATCCGTGAAGGAGGTTGCCATGTCCGGAGCATATACTACTCAAAATCAAAGGCGCGGAGTCTTCCCGCGACGCGTCCTCACCCAACGGGGGTTGTTGATCGGCGCCATTTTGGCGGCTGCCCTGGTCGGCTTTGAAATGTTCAACTACTCCACCACAGAGGTCGCTTTGCGCGACCTGCTGGGAGATCTGAAAATTCTTGGCCTTTCATGGGCGACTGTGTTAACCATCGCTTTTTGCGGCATCGATTTTGCTGGAATCGCCCGGTTGTTCATTCCGGAGGAAGGGCAGCCTTCTGCCAATGAAAACTGGTTTCTGTTCGGCGCCTGGCTTTTGGCTGCCACTATGAATGCCGTACTGACCTGGTGGGGAATCTCGCTGGGTCTGGTTCACCGTCTGCCGGAGGCGACCGCGTTCATCGATCCGAAAACAATCACCGGAATTGTGCCTGTGTTTGTGGCTCTGATGGTGTGGGTGACCCGCATCCTGCTGATCGGCAGCTTCTCGATCGCCGGCGCGCGGTTATTCAGCGAAGGCTCACACGAAGCCCGTGTCGAGGCAAATGAGCAGTCTTATGGAGATTTCCAACCCCTGCCGGGTACCGTACCCGCGCCGCAGCCAATGCGATCTTCCGCGATGAGCGCCAGTCAGGCGCGCCCGCGCCCAACCAACCGTCCAGAACGGTTCCGCCCTGAGCCTGAATATGTGACCGAACCTGGTTACGCTGCGGCTGATTCGGTTAGCCGTACGCTGGGCGAACTTAAAGAAAAAGGCCGCCCAGTCAACCGCGGTTCACGGTTCTGAGCAGCCTGCCAAACAGTCCAATTGCGGAGATCAGATCAAACCGAGCTGGCGGCCTGATTTTTCGAAGATGCTGATGACCCTATCGAGTTGTTCGTCGGTGTGGGTAGCCATGTAACTGGTACGCAGCAGTTGATGCCCTGGAGCCACCGCCGGGCTGATCACCGGATTGACGAACACGCCATTTTCAAACAGATTCTTCCACATCAGGAACGTCAAGTCATTGTCGCCAATCAGAATCGGCACAATGGGCGTAACAGAATGACCGATATTGAATCCCAACTGGGTATAAGCCTTGCGCATGCGGTCGCCAATGGCATTGACGCGGTCAATCCGTTCAGGTTCCTCACGCATAATTTGCAGGGCAGTGAGGGCTGCCACAGTGTTGGAAGCCGGAATACTGGCGGAAAAGATCAAAGAACGGGCAAAATGCTTAATATAATGGATGACATTTTCGTCACCGGCGACAAAGCCGCCCAAAGAGGCAAAGGATTTGCTAAAGGTGGACATAATCAAATCCACGCCCTCGTTCATTCCGAAGTGCGCCGCGGTGCCGCGTCCGCCGCCTAACACGCCCATGGCATGAGCATCGTCGACCATCAAACGGGCGCCGTACTTTTTGGCTAAAGGTACGATTTCCGGCAGCGGGGCAATGTCGCCTTCCATGCTGAATAAGCCGTCCACCACGATCAATTTACCGACATCTGCTGGCAAAGATTGCAATACTTTTTCCAGATGCGCCATATCGTTATGAACGTAGCGCTCGATTTTGCCATAGCCCAGGCGTGCGCCATCCACGATGCTGGCGTGGTCATCCTTGTCGAGAATGACGTAGTCGCCGCGCCCCACGATGGCGCTGATAGCGCCAAGGTTGGCCTGCATTCCGGTCGAAAACACCAACGCCGCTTCTTTGCCCACCCATTCGGCCAATTCGTTCTCGAGTTGATGATGGATTGAAAGCGTGCCATTCAAAAAACGGGAACCGGTGCAGCTGGTACCGTAGCGTTCAATGGCTTCGCAGGCTGCCTTTTTCAAGCGCGGATGCGTGGTTAATCCAAGATAGTTATTGGAACCGCACATAATCAGGCGGTGTCCGTGATAAACAACCTCAGTGCCTTCATTTTCATCCAACGGGAGGAAATAGGGGTACACACCCTGTGCGATAGCCTCCCTGGCCTGGGTAAACTCAGAACATTTCGAGAAAATATCCATGAAACCACCTCAAATCAATTGAATTATGGTCGTAATAAATTGTTTTGTTATCGGGGAGGACCCGGAAAAGCTGAGGGAATGATTGGGAAGACTGATTAACCCGCCCGGTCTTCCAGCCACAAGTCTTTGCCAAGGGTGACAAACCAAGATTGTTGATTATACCCTTAATCATGCAGACAAGCCGGCAGTAACAGCGGGGTATTAAAAGACAGGTACAATTTATTCATCACGCACACATGGCAACCAGGTATGAGGAGCGGCTGAATGCATTTATATGGTGGGATAGAAGCTGGTGGCACCAAATTTGTATGCGCAATTGGGACTGGTCCGAACGATATTCAGGCGGAAGTGCGTTTCCCCACCGGCGATCCGGAAGAAACCCTGGGACGGACGATTGATTTTTTCCGCCAGTTTATGATTAAAACACACCAGCGCTTGGAAGGTATCGGTATCGGCGCGTTCGGTCCGCTGGATATTGACCCTGGCTCGATTCATTTCGGCAAGATCACAACCACACCGAAATCCGGCTGGGCTTTTACGGATATGCGCCAAACTATAGAAAAAGGCACCGCGACCCCGGTTAAGATCGACACAGATGTTAACGCTGCCGCATTGGGGGAAGGATTTTGGGGCGCAGCCCGCGACCTACGCGATTACATCTACCTTACCATTGGCACCGGAATCGGCGGCGGCTTGGTGAGTAATGGCAAGCCGCACCACGGACTGATTCACCCGGAAATGGGCCATGTACGATTACCGCACTCGCGGACTGACGATCCATTTGACGGAATTTGCCCTTTCCACGGCGACTGCTTCGAAGGATTGGCATCCGGACCAGCCATTGAGGCGCGCACCGGTCAGCCCGCTGAATCTCTGCCGGATTACCACCCGGTGTGGGAATTGGAAGCGACCTATATTGGATTAGCCCTGTCAAACCTGGTGTGCCTGGCTTCGCCGCAGCGTATTATCCTCGGGGGCGGTGTGATGCAGCAAAAGCAGCTATTTTCGATGGTGCGCCTTAAAGTGCAGCATTTTCTTAACGGCTACATCCATTCAGCAGCCATTGAAGAATCAATCGATGAGTACATCGTGCCGCCACAGTATGGGCAGCGCGCTGGAGTGCTGGGAGCAATTGCGCTGGCAAAATTAAATTTTGGCCCGAAAAGCTGAATTCAAGTCAACTGAATGTTGCTACGCAATTTATTCCCAACTAAAAAAGCAACCGGACTAGCTTAAATTTCGCAGTTCGATAGCCTTTACCTTGTCAAAACGGCGCTGAAACCGTTCGTCGCTTAAAAAATTGGCATTCAAGAAAGCAGCGACAATCTCTTTTGCTAATTCAGCGCCAACGATACGCGCTCCCAGACAAAGCAGATTGACATTGTCGTGCTCGACCCCTTGATGCGCCGAATAGGTGTCATGGCAGACCGAGGCATAGACACCCTTGAGTTTGTTGGCAGCCACGCAAGCGCCTACCCCAGAGCCGCAGATCACAATCGCCCGGTCCGCTTCGCTGCTCTGAATTGCCAGGCCGGCTTTTTCGGCATAATCCGGGTAATCAACCGGAGTTGCATCCCAGGTACCCAGATCCAGGATTTGATGGCCCAGGCTTTCGACGGTCTGGATAATGTCCCTTTTGAGTGGAAACCCACCGTGGTCACAAGCTATGGCTATGCGCAACGCATCCTCGACTATTCTTTACCGATCATTTGGCGGGCAACTTTAACCACATTGGCAGGTGTCAGCCCGAGTTCCTCGAAAATCTTTTTGTAAGGGGCAGAGGCGCCGTAGCGGTTCAGGGTTATGGTTTGCCCGTCGCAACCGACGTAGCGTTCCCACCCCTGCGCCACGCCAGCTTCGACAGCCAAACGGGCAGTGATTTTCCTCGGCAAGACGCTTTCTTTGTATGCGGCGTCTTGTTTTTCGAATAAATCCCAACTGGGGAAAGAAACCAGCCGCACCCGAACTCCGTCAGCTGCCAGCGTGTGACCGGCTGCGACGATCAAATCGACTTCGGTGCCAGAGGCAATCAGAATCAGCTCAGGCTCGCCACCCCCCAGGTCCGCCAGCACATAGGCGCCGCGAGACAGGCCGCTGGCGTTGGCTAATTGAGATCGATCCAGGACTGAGACCGGTTGGCGGGACAGCAACAACGCGGTGGCTGATTCGTGTGTGATCGCCTGCAGCCAGGCTTCGCGGACTTCATTTGCGTCTGCCGGTCGAATTACGCTCAGATGCGGGATGGCGCGCAGAGATGCCAGATGTTCGACAGGCTGATGGGTCGGGCCGTCTTCGCCGAGACCGACGCTGTCATGCGTGAAGACCCAGATGCTGTGATATTCCGACAGCGCAGAAAGGCGGACTGCCGGGCGCATATAATCCGAAAAGACCAGAAAGGTGCCGCCATACGGGATGAACCCGCCGTGCAGTGTAATACCGTTGGTCACCGATCCCATTGCATGCTCGCGCACGCCAAAATGGATGTAACGCCCATCGCGGGCATCCGGTTGAAAGCTACGACTGGAATTGATCCAGGTGTTATTCGAGGGAGTCAAATCGGCGGAACCGCCGATGAGTTCCGGCAATTTACCAGCCAGCGCATTGATCACCTTGCCGGAGGCAGCCCGGGTAGCCATGCCTTTTGGGTCAGCCTCAAATTGCGGCAGGTCAGAGTCCCAGCCCGCCGGCAATTGACGGTTCATGCGGCGCTCGAACTCGTCAGCCTGGTCGGGGTATTCACGAGCATAAGCAGCAAAGCGTTTCTTCCAGGAAGTTTCGGCCCGTTTTCCAACGGGTACCGCTTTGCGGTAGAAGGCCAACACATCCTCTGGAATATAAAAATCGGGCTCGAGAGGCCAACCCAGCTTTTCCTTGGCGCCGCGTAATTCATCTACACCTGGCGGCTCGCCGTGAGCTTTGTTGGTATCCTGGCGCGTCGGCAGCCCGTAACCAATGTGGGTTCGGCACATAATAATTGATGGGCGCGGGTCGTTTTTAGCCTTGCGAATAGCGCGATCGATGGCCCGGACATCATTACCGTCTGCCACGCGCTGAACGTGCCAGCCATAGGCTTCGAAACGCTTACCGCGGTCTTCGGTGAAAGCCAGATCGGTCGGTCCGTCGATGGAGATGTGATTGTCATCATACAGGTAAATCAATTTGCCCAATTGGAGGTGACCCGCCAACGAAGCTGCTTCGGAAGAGACGCCTTCCATCAAATCACCATCGGTGACTATGGCATAGATGTGATGATCCACCACGGCATGCAGCGGTTTGTTGAATTCCTGGGCTAAATGAGTCTCGGCGATCGCCATACCGACCCCGTTCGAGAACCCCTGCCCCAGCGGGCCGGTGGTGGTCTCGACACCGGGAGTCAAACCGTATTCCGGGTGACCAGGGGTAAGGCTGCCCCACTGGCGGAATTGTTTTAACTCCTCCAGCGGCAGGTTGTAACCAGTCAGATGTAGCAGCGAGTAAAGCAGCATGGACCCATGCCCGCCGGAGAGGATAAAGCGGTCGCGGTCAGCCCATTTTGGATTGGACGGATTGTGTTTGAGGTGGCGCGTCCATATGGTGTAGGCTATGGCAGCAGTGCCCATCGGCAAGCCGGGATGCCCGGAATTGGCTTTTTGCACACTGTCAGCAGATAAAAAGCGGATGGTGTTGATCGCTTTTTCTTCCAGAATGGAGGAGTGGGCTGTTGCCGCTGCTTTTACGGGTGATTCAATGCTCATAAATTGCCTTTCCGACAGCATGGGTGTTGACCAACATAGGTAGAAATTCTACCATTTAATCTGGGGCAAAATCATTAAGAAAACCGCCAGCGACTGCTGGCGGTTCGTGAACCAGGATGGGATTCAGGCTAGTTTCAGTCGCCTCAGACGCAGACTGTTGGTGACGACGAACACACTGCTGAAAGCCATAGCTCCCGCAGCCAGCATGGGGTTCAGAAAACCCAGAGCAGCAGCCGGGATGAGTATGACATTGTAGAAAAAGGCCCAAAACAGGTTCTGCTTGATGGTTTTCAGCGTGCGGCGCGAAAGCTCGACGGCGCGAACCACGCCGCGCAGGTCGCCGCTGATCAAGGTGACCGGGGCAGCAGCCATGGCAACATCGGTGCCCGTGCCAATGGCGATGCCGACATCGGCCTGAGCCAGGGCGGGTGCATCGTTGATGCCGTCGCCAACCATGGCGACGACCGCGCCTGATTCCTGCAGTTTTTTGACTTCAGTGGACTTGCCATCCGGCAAGACTTCAGCCAAAACACTGTCCACACCCACCTGCTGACCAATGGCTTCGGCGGTGCGTTTATTGTCGCCGGTGATCATAATAACTTTCAGACCCAGCTTGTGCAGGTCCTGAATGGCCTGGATGGAACCTTCCTTGACGGTATCAGCGATGCCCAAGACGCCGCGCACCACGCCATCCACTCCCACCAGGATGGCAGTCTTGGCTTCCGATTGCAGGCGCTGCACGTCGCCGGAGAACCCGTTGAGCCCGATTCCGCGCTGATCCATCAAACGCGGGCTGCCAACCACCAGGGTTCGGCCGTCCACCATCGCCTCGACGCCGTGTCCGATTTCGGCTTTAAAGCCGTCCGGCGTGCTCAACCTCAAACCGCGCTCGCCGGCTTCAGCCGCGATGGCTTCACCCAGCGGGTGCTCGCTGACCTGTTCAACACTGGCTGCCAGGCGAACCAATTCAGTTTGGGCGTCGCCTTCCAGCTGCCAATGCGGATCGACCAGCACGTCGGTGACCGAAGGCTGCCCGCGAGTGATGGTACCGGTTTTATCCAGCACGACCACATTGACCTTGCCGGCGCGTTCCAGAGCTTCGCTATTGCGCAGCAGGATACCCATTTCCGCGCCTTTGCCAGTTCCCACCATGACCGCGGTGGGGGTCGCCAGACCCAACGCGCACGGGCAGGCGATTACCAGCACTGCCACCATGACCATCATGGCGCGGGTAAAGGCGGTGGTGTCTGAATTAATGGGCATGGGAACGAAGAAGTACCAGACCAGGAAAGTGATGAATGCAATACCGATGACAGCCGGGACAAACACAGCCGCCACCTGATCGGCCAGCTTTTGGATGGGCGCCTTGCTGCCCTGCGCTTCTTCAACCAGGCGGATAATTTGAGCCAGAGCGGTCTCTTTGCCAACTTTGGTAGCCTCGAACTTAAAGGCACCCTGCTTATTCAGCGTGGCGCCAATGACGGGGTCACCGGGGCCTTTGCTGACCGGCAAAGATTCACCGGTGAGCATGGATTCGTCAACTGTTGAACGGCCTTCGACCAGAACACCGTCAACGGGAATTTTCTCGCCGGGACGCACCAGAACGAAATCACCGGGATGCACGTCTTCAATCTGGATTTCCAGCTCGCTGCCATCGCGAAATACGCGGGCGGTTTTGGCCTGCAAGCCCATCAATTTTTTTATGGCTTCGCTGGTCATGCCTTTGGCGCGGGCTTCCAGGAATTTTCCAAGGCGGATGAGGGTAATGATCACAGCCGCGGTTTCAAAATACACATGACCGGGGATCCAGCCGAAGGTAACTGGTAGTGAATAGAAATAAGCGGCGGACGAGCCCATAGCAATCAGCACGTCCATGTTGGCGGAACCATTGCGCAGTGATTTGTAGCCGTTGCGGTAATACTGCCAGCCAACGTAAAACTGCACCGGGGTGGCTAACACCAGCATGATCCAATTGACCCAGGGAGCATGCCCCCATTCCATCGGTAGAAAACCAAGATCGCGTGCCATCGCCAGCGTGAATAACGGAATAGTGAAGATCAGTCCGACGATGAGTAATTTTTTCTGGTGGGCAATTTCCGCCATTCGCGCTTCGGCTTCCGCGTCGCGCGCATCGCCGCCTAATTCAAGAGCTTCGAAGCCGGCAGCCTTGATAGCAATGCGTAAATCAGTTTGAGCGGCCAGGGTTGGAATGTAGCGGACATGCACTTTTTCGGCCGCAAAGTTGACCACCACCTGACGAACGCCGTCGATTTTTTCAAGGGCTTTTTGCAAGCGGCGGG
>Ga0209521_10000817_pt1 | contig 24688 bp, 17 predicted proteins | sample Rifsed19ft4_FD_184016 | JGI IMG/M metagenome (GOLD analysis project Ga0209521, IMG submission 184016) | Soil microbial communities from Rifle, Colorado, USA - sediment 19ft 4 (version 2) | ecosystem: Environmental > Terrestrial > Deep subsurface > Rock core/Sediment | place: Rifle, Colorado...
CCCCTGCACGACGGCCGCGCGGAAGAACCCCCACACATTCCTGATCGATGGGGTCCTCGCCGACGCGTACTTCGCCGCCGTTACGCGGGGCGCGCAGGAGCAGGCCGCGCAGTTCCTCGCGAGCGACGGCCTCGTCGTGATCCACCCGACGCCGACGTGGTTGTTCGAGGTCCCGATCGTGCTGCCGCTGCCGGAGGCGCAGAACTTCATCCCGTGAACGGCGGCATGCCTTGATAGGGGGTGACACACATGCACCGGAGGGAGGGCGAGGAATTGCGACTCGCGTCGGTCGTCGCCGTGGCGGTGTTGGCGGCGATGGTCCTCCTCCCACCTTCCGGTGTCTTCGCCGGCCCGATCGCGGGTGGCGGGGATCGGGGCTCACCCTGGGGTATGAAGTCTTCGCCGGGGGCTGGGACGCAAGAATTCCGTTACCCCGCGACGGAGGACTTCGTGGAGAACCAGGGTCAGCTGCGTCGCTCCGATATCTTCTTCTACACGACCTCGGGGAGGGTCCAGGTGGGGTTCGTCGAGAGCGCCGTCCTCGTCAAGATCGTGGAGCGCGAGCCTGTGCCGGGTCGGATACCGATGCAGCCGCACTCCGCATATCTCTCCCCGCCCGACCCTTCGACGTCTAGGGGCGTGCTCGTCCGCATCGCCTTCGAGGGCTCCCATCCCGTGCGACCCGAGGGTGTGGATCTCCTGCCCCACCGCAGCCATTACTTCCTCGGGAACGACCCGGCCGGGTGGAGGACGGACGTGCCCCACTACGGCCAGGTTGTCTACCGGGACCTGTACGATGGCGTGGACGTCGCCTACCGGATCGGGGCGGAGGGGCTGAAGTACGACATCACGGTCCGTCCGGGGTCGGATCTGGGCGAGATTGAGCTGACGTACGAGGGCGTGGAGGGGCTGGAGGCCGACGACGGTGGCCTGTTCGCGCGCACGGGCTTGGGGGACCTATTCGACTCCATTCCTCGTTCGTATCAGGGAGGGGAAGAAGTCGCCTGCCGATTCGACCTCCGGACGACCCTCTCGTTCGGATTCGATTGCGTGGGATGGGACGCCTCCCTCCCATTGGTCATTGACCCCCTTCTCTACTCTACGTTCCTCGGAGGCGGCGGCGGTTGGGAGAGGGGCACCTCCATCGCTGTGGACGCCTCGGGCAACGCCTATGTGGCGGGCTGGACCCCATCGATGGATTTCCCCACAACTCCCGGCGCGTTCGACCCGACGTACAACGGCGACATGGAAGTATTCGTTACGAAGCTGAACGCGGCGGGAAGCGGGCTCCTCTATTCTACCTTCCTCGGCGGCCGCGGGAGGGAAGGGGAAACCGCCGCTCTCGTATTGGACGCCTCGGGCAGCGCGTACGTGACTGGCGGAACGGGCTCGGCAGATTTCCCCACCACCCCAGGCGCCTTCGACACCACGTACAACGGCAACGGGGACGCCTTCGTCACGAAGCTGGACCCGACGGGGAGCGGCCTCCTCTATTCGACGTTCCTCGGCGGCGGCGGTGGAGACTCTGGAGGCTCTGTCGAGGTGGACGCCTCGGGCAACGCGTACGTGACCGGCTACGCGGGCTTGGACTTCCCCTCGACCGCAGGCGCCTTCGACACCACGTACAACGGCAACGGGGACGCCTTCGTTACGAAACTGAACGCGGCGGGAAGTGACCTCCTTTACTCTACGTTCCTCGGCGGCGGCAGTGGGGAGGGCGGAGACTCCGTCGCTCTGGACGCCTCGGGCAGCGCGTACGTGACCGGCTGGACGAACTCCGCGGGCTTCCCCACGACCCCCGGGGCCTTCGACACAACGATCAACAGCGACAGGGACGCCTTCGTCACGAAGCTGGACCCGACGGGGAGCGGCCTCCTTTATTCTACCTTCCTCGGCAACGGCGTTGGATCCTCGCTCGCGGTGGACGCCTCGGGCAGCGCGTACGTGACGGGCGATACGGGCTCGGCAGACTTCCCCACGACCCCCGGCGCCTTCGACACCTCGCCCAGTTACAGCGCCGACCTCTTCGTCACGAAACTGAACGCGACGGGGAGCGGCCTCCTCTATTCTACCTTCCTCGGCGGCGGCGGTGAAGACTCAGCAGGCCCCTCAGCAGACTCCATCGCCGTGGACGTCTCGGGCAGTGCGTATCTGACCGGTACTACGTGGTCGGCAGACTTCCCCACGACCCCGGGGGCCTTCGACAGGACGTACAATGGCAGTTACGGCCCTTTTGTGACCAAGTTCGACCCGACGGGGAGCAGCCTGCTCTACTCCACTTTTCTCGGCGGCGACTTTCAGGAACATGGAATCTCCATCGCTGTCGACGCCTCGGGCAGTGCGTACGTGACCGGCGAGGCGACCACTCCGACCTTCCCCACGACCCCCGGTGCCTTCGACACCACGTACAACGGCGGCTGGAACGACGCCTTCGTTTCAAAGCTCAGCCTGACCGCCCAACCCAACTCACCCCCGCTCCTGGCCCTCGCATCCCCCCTCGGTGGCGAGGTCTGGATCCAAGGCATCACCCACGCGGTCATGTGGACCGCGTGGGACAATTGGGACCTCTCTACATCTTTGATTGTCTTCATGAACTACACGTCAAGCGCGGGGAGCGGCCCGATTTGCGGACCCGTACCCGGATCCCCCGGCACGTGCGACTGGACCGTGCCGAACATCGTCGCTACAGATGTCGTCCTCAATGGCACCGTCGTCGACGCGGGCGGGCTGAAGGGGTGGGACGAGAGCGGACCGTTCACGATCCAACCGGGGCGGGCCAACGCCCCTCCCACGGCGGACGCCGGGCCGGACCAGCAGGCCTTCCGCAACCTTACGGTCATCCTCGACGGGACCGGCAGCTCCGATCCCAACGCGGACCCGCTCACCTATAGTTGGAGCCAGCTGTCCGGCCCAGAAGTCAACTTGAGCGGCGCAGAGACCTCCATGCCTACGTTCTTTCCCGCGCAGCTGGGCGCCCACGAGTTCCAACTGTCCGTCGAGGATGGCGGCGGCTGGGACGCCCCGGAGACCATAGCCGGCTCATCTATCGACGCCGTCGAAGTGGCGGCGGACCTCGCCGGCAATGCAATCGCGGTCTATGCGCAAGCGTGGAACGGAGTGTGGGCGCGGCGCTACGAACTCGGTTCAGGCTGGGACGCTCCCACGTTCATCGGGTCGAGCCCCGTCGAAGTCAACGTCCCCCAAATCGCCATGAACCCCTCCGGGAATGCCTTCGTCGTATGGAAGGAGTGGAACGACCCGATCAGTGACATCTGGGCGAACCGGTACGTTCCGGGAGTGGGGTGGGATGGTCCGACGCGCCTCGAGTCGAGCGACGGAAACGCCCTAAGTCCAAGGATCGCGGTCGACCCCGCAGGCAACGCCGTCGCAGTTTGGACCCAGGCAGACGGCTCGAACAACAGCGCCTGGGCGAGCCGTTTCGACGTAGGTTCCGGTTGGGATCTCCCTTCGACCATCGAGACCAACCCGGGGAGTGTTGAGTGGCCTGATGTTGGAATGGACCTGGCCGGCAACGCAATTGCGACGTGGCGTCAGATGGAGGGCTCCGAATGGTCGGTCTGGGCTAACCGTTTCGTGCCGGGCCTCGGCTGGGGGACGGCTGCCCCAATCGAATCCGGTGCCGGGGAGGCCCGACGGGCGGATGTCGTGATTGATTCCGCCGGAAACTCGATTGCCGTCTGGCGCCAGTGGGATGGGGCGAGCTGGAGCGTGGTGGCCAATCGCTATGTGATGGGGGGCGGCTGGGGCTCAGCGTCATACATCGAGACCGCAGCCTTGGACGCATCCACCCCGATCATCGCAGTGGACCCTGCCGGGAACGCGATCGCGCTCTACTGGCTTGGGCCGAATGGGGCAGGCGTGTGTGAGAGCCTCTGGGCCACCCGCTTCACCGCCGGGGTCGGCTGGGAATCGCCATTCGAGCTGGTCGCATTGGGATCTGGGTTGTATTACCCTCCGGAGGATGACGACCAAGAGGATGAGATCGATACCTATGTTGACGGCTGCAACCAAGACGTGGCCTTGGACTCCGCAGGGAATGCGATCGCAGTGTGGTCCAGGTCCGCAGTCTTCGCGGCCCGATACGTTTCAGGGACGGGCTGGGGCGATGCCAACCTTCTCAGCTATGGTCCATTGGAGGAGTGGTACCCGAGGCTGGCCGTCGACTCCGGGGGGAATGCGACCGTCGTATGGCGTGCCTACAGTTTCGCGTGGTTCGACTGGATGTGGGTTTCGACCAGCCACTTCCAGCCCGCGACCTCTTCGTCGGACACCGTGATCGTGAATGTGGTGAACAGGGCCCCGACTGCCGATGCGGGGCCAGACTTGCCAATCGTCGGGACCAGCCTGGTGTACCTAGACGGGACGGGCAGCTTTGACCCCGACGTGGACGCCGTGACCTTCCTCTGGTCGCAGGTGTCGGGCCCCGACTTTCCGCCGATATACAACGCCACGTCCGCCTTGGCCGAGTTTGTCCTCTCTGTGCCCGGGACCTACGCGTTCGATCTTCTCGTTTCCGACCCCTACGGAGGGAACGACACCGACCGCGTGAATGTGTACTCCGACCGCCCGCCCACTGCGGTCGCGAACGCCTCCCCGCCCTCGGGGTTCCTCGGAACACTGTTCCTGTTCGACGCCACGGGGTCGACCGACGACGTCGGCATCACTGAATACCGCTGGGACTTCGGCGACGCCGCCACGGACACGAACCCCCTCGCGCCGCACGCCTACGCCGCTCGTGGCGCCTTCACCGTGAGCCTGACGGTCTGGGACACCGCCGGCCAGAGCGACACGGATAACCTCACGATCCAGATCGAGAACCGCGCACCGACCGCGAGCGCCACGGCCACGGCCCCCCCGATCTTCCGCGGACAGATCGTCGTACTGGACGGCACGGGGAGCTACGACCCCGACAGAGACCCGTTGACGTATTCTTGGAGAAGGTTCAGCGGTCCGCCGGTGACCCTGACGGGCGCCAATACCGCCACGGCGGGCTTCGTCCCGACCGAGCTCGGAACGTATGTGTTCAACCTCACCGTCGACGACGGCTTCGGAGGGATCGGGGAAACCTCCGTCATGGTCACCGTGCTCAATCGGAACCCCATCGCCGACGCGGGACCCGATCAATCCGCTGCAGCGAAGCATATTGTTCTCACGCTGGACGCCTCCGCATCGAGCGATCCCGACGGCGACCCGTTGGCTTACGCGTGGACCGCACCGCTCGAGATCACCTTGTCCGATCCGAGCAGCCCGACGCCCACCTTCACCGCCACGACGAGCGGCATGTACACCTTCCTCCTCCAGGTCGATGACGGCCTTGGCGGTACGGCCACGGATGACGTCGTCGTGGTCGTCCTCAACGCGCCGCCGGTCGCGGTTGCAAACGCTCCCGCCACGGCGGCGAAGCACGCGCAGGTGCCGCTGGATGGCACCGCGTCATCGGATCCGGATGGGGATGCGCTGACGTACAATTGGACGCAGGTCTCCGGACCCTTCGTGACGATCAACGGCCCAGACGACGCGCTCGCGGCCTTCACGCCCGCGGTGTCCGGCACGTACGAGTTCCAGCTCACCGTGGACGACGGGGACATCGGGGGCACGCACGCGGGCTCTGTCGTCGTGGTCGTCCTCAACGCGCCGCCGGTCGCCCGGGCGACGGCGACTCCCGCCGGGAAATACGCCGCGGTCACGCTGGACGGGTCCGCCTCTTCCGATGCGGACGGAGACGCCCTCACCTACCGATGGGCGTGGGTCTCCGGGCCCCCCGCGACCATCACGGATCCGGACGCGGCGGTGACGGACTTCACGCCCACGCGGTCGGGAACGTATTTGTTCCAGCTCACCGTGAACGACGGGGACGTCGGTGGCACGGATACGACGCAGGTTGCCGTGTCCGTCGCGAACGCGGGTCCCGTGGCCGACGCGGGGCCCGACATCCTCGCCCGGAAGGGTGACCGAATTTCCCTTGCTGGCTCGGCCTTCGACGGGGACGGCGACGCCCTGGCGGTCTCTTGGTCCCAGGTCTCCGGACCCGCATCCGTGACCCTGAGCAACGGGACGACGATGCGGCCGGACTTCGTGGCCCAAGCGGTGGGAGTCTACATCTTCCGTCTAGAAGCCACGGACACCGAGGGCGCCGCCGGGTCGGACGAGGTCGCGGTGACCGTCTGGGGCCTCGCCCCAACGGCAGTCATCGCCGCGAGCCCGACCAGCGCGGGAGTCGACGCCTCGATCACGTTCGAAGGGAGCGGCTCGCGTGACCTCGATGGAACGATTGTGGATTACGCGTTCGACTTCGGCGACGGGACGCTGCCGGTGAGCGGGCCGAGCCCCGCCCAGATGTCCGCCTTCTCCACGCCCGGCTTGTACACCGTCTCCCTGATCGTGACGGACGACGACGGGAACACGAGCGCGCCCGCCACGGTGCAAGTGTTGATCACACCGCCCCCGGTCGACGACTCGCCCCCCACGATCGCCTTCGTGTTCCCCTTGGACGGAGCGACGCGGACGGAGCGTCTTGTCACCGCCACGGGAACCGCCTGGGACGACCGGGACGTCGTCGCGGTCGAGGTGAGCCTCGATGGCGTCACGTGGATCCCCGCGCAGGGCACGACCTCGTGGTCCGTGGCGCTGACCCTGCCCCTCGGAGCGAGCACGATCCACGCGCGGGCCTTCGATGCAGCCGGCAACATCGGGCGCGCGAACGTGTCCGTCACGGTCTCTTCGCCGGTGACGGGCAACGTGGATCCGGTCATTCCGATCGTCGTGGTGATCATCGGCGCGATCATCGCGGTCCTCTGGCGGCTGCGCGTCGTATGGTTCCCGTACCTCTTCGCCTGGCTGTACTCAAAGCTCCGAAGGGACGACGTGCTCGACAACTTCACGCGCGGGGAAATCTACGCGTACGTCCGGCTCAACCCAGGCGACACGTATGCGGACATCAAGCGGAACCTGGGTCTCTCCACCGGTCCGCTCACCTACCACCTGGCGGTGCTGGAGCGAGAGGAACTCATCCGTTCTGTCCTCCGGGGATCTCGAAAGCTTTTCTACCCCAGGGACGTGCAGATCCCGGAAAATGGCGGTGGCCTGCACGCTCTGCAGACTCGGATCCTCACGGCCCTTCGCGAGGACCCCGGGATCGCCGTCAACGAGTTGGCGGCGGCGTTGGGCGTGAGCCGCCAGGTCGCGCTGTACCACGTCCGGAAGCTCGTCCGCGCGGACCTCGCGCGCCTCGAGCGCCGGGTGCGGGGACTGCGCGCGTTCCCCAACTCCGATTCGGGTCAGTAGTACCCGAGACCTTCCTCGATCCGGCCCATTTCGATCGGCGTCGTCCGGATCCCCACGATCGCGCCCTTCGCGTTCGCCACGAGGCACGCGCCGACCTGACCCGTGCCGTAGTTCGCGGTCGTGATCATCGCGGACACCTTGAGCGCGTCCTGCAGCACGCGCAGTTCCTCCTCCGTCGCATGGGGGTGCGCGAGGACGCCCTTGTTCGTGGCGACTCCCGCGCTCCCGATCGTCCGCATCCCCGCGATCGTGCCCCGCACGGCGTCGACCCCGAGCGCTTCCGCGATTTGCCGCACGGTGCGGTCGTCGTATCCCGGGTTCACGACGGCGCCGCGGTCGTTGCACAGGATGTTGTTCCCCGCCGCGTTCAGGCGGTGCGGGAGGACGAAGACCGGCAGGTTCCCGAGTGCCGCGAGCTCCTTCTGCCCCGCGAACCCCGTGACGACGGCCCCGTGGGCGTTCATCGCGAGGAGGGATCCGACGACGTTGGCGCCGCCGATCGTCGTGCGCGCGACGGGCACGGACAGCGCCTCCTCGACGAGCCGCGCGACCTTCGAGGACGCGTCATGCGCGAGGACCGCGAGCTCATCGCTCGCGGCGCCGAACACGCCCACGTACGGGTTCCCGGCGATGTCGAGCTTGCGGAGCAGCCACTCACTCCTCCGGGAGCGAGACCTCCACGAGCTCGTCCTCGAACTTGATCACCTTCACGCGGATCGTACGCGGGGGCCGCTCGATGCCGCGCCGCCACAACTGCTCGTTGATCTGCGGGTCGATCCACACGTCCTCCGTCTTCGCCTTCATGTGGCGCACGACGTGCTCCCGGATCGCCTTGATCGCGCGCGGGGCCCGGTGGCGGCGGGACACGGTCATCACCGCCCGCAGGGGCACGATCATCGTCCGCTCCTCCTGGTCCGCCATTCATCACATCTTGAGCTTGTTCCGCCGCCACGAGCGCCGCTTCGGGTGGCGCGTGAACCGCCGCTGCGTGCGCTGCATGACCCACGCGGGCACGCGCCGGTTCTGCTTCACCTTCTTCAGGAGTCGGATCTTCTTCGCCGCCGGCCGGTTCCTCGCCATCTCAGCGCCTCTCGATCTTGATCTCGCGCTTCTTCGGGACGACGCGCCGCAGGATCTCCTGCAGCGTGCGGTCGTCGATCGCCGTCTGGAGCCGCCCGGACTGCGCGAGGCCGATCAGCTGGCTCTCCACGGACTCCGCGACCTCCGGGTACGCGAGCTCGATCCTCCCGAGGCGTTCCCGGGCCTCCGGGGTCAGGATCTGCCGCAGGACGGCTTGCCGCTGCGCCCGGACCGCCGCCGTCTGCTGCTCCTGGACCGCGCGGTCCGCCGCGGCCTGATGGATCTCCGCCATCCGCCGGCGACGGATCGCCTCGAGTTCCTCGTCGTCCGCGGCCATCATTTCGCCCTCGCGTACTTCGTGAGCTCCGGGTTCTTCGCCGCCAACTCGATCAGGATCGTATGCGCGTGGTCGTCGAGGAGCTTCTGCCCGGCGGGTGTGATCCGTCGTCCCTCCGTCTCCGCCTTCGACACGTAGCCCAGGGCCTCGAGCTGCTGGAGGGCCTCGCGGGTCACGGAGCCGCTGCCCTTCCGGGGGTGGGACGGCGCGGACCCGCCGTCCCGCTTGCCGCCGAACTCCGCCGAGAGGCGCGAGGAGCCGACAGGGCCCATCACGTAGATCTTGCGGAGGACCGCCGCGAGGCGGCGATGCCACCAGTCCGGCTGCCGGGGCGCCTTCTCCGTGTGGAGGCCCGTGCGCGCGAAGGGGGCCCACGCCGGGGGCGGGGCCTTCCCCGAAGCCTTGAGCTCGCCGGCGAGGCGCTCGATGAGCAGGTCCGCGGGCACGTCGAACGCGGTCGTCATGGGATGGCCTTCCGAGAAACTCCGATGCTTAAAAAGGCTCCCTTTGCGGGAAGCGACCGGCACATGCCAAACGGGGCCGTCGTCTCTCAAGTGACTGCGGTCCTCACGGCTCCCACGTCGCGATCCAAGGGCCCCTGCGTGGGGGTCTCGTCGGGCGGTACGTTTCTAAGCCCCCCGGACGTACGGCGGGCCGTGCAGCCGTGGCAGCCGCCGATGCCCGCATACGCGCCCCCTTCCCGCTTGGACGGTCGGATCGTCGCGGGCGCCGTCCTCGTGTTCGTCGGCTTCCTCTTGCAGGGCCTAGGGTGGATCCTGGTCACGTTCTCCTTCGGATTCGGAAGCCCCATCGCGTTCCTCCTCGTGGGGATCGGGGGCATCTTGGCCGCGGTCGGGTTCCTCGTCGCGCTTCTCGCGCTCGCCGTCCGGCGGGGGTAGCACCATGCGGATCGTCGTCGGCATCACGGGCGCGTCCGGCGTCCAGTACGCGCACGCCCTCCTCCGGAACCTGAGGGGCCACGACGTGGACCTCGTCATCAGCGAGGACGCGAAGAAGGTGATCGCGCACGAGACGGACGTCACCGCCACGGACCTCGCGAAGCTCGCGACGCACGCGTACGCGAACGACGATACCGCCGCGCCGCCCTCGTCCGGCTCGTACCGGTTCGACGCGATGGTCGTAGTCCCGTGCTCGATGGGCACACTCGGGAAGATCGCGTGGGGCATCAGTGATAACCTGATCACTCGCGCGGCGGCGGTGACCCTGAAGGAAAAAAGGAAGCTGATCCTCGTTCCGCGAGAGACGCCATTGGCGGCGACGCACCTCGAGAACCTGCTGAGGCTCGCGAACCAAGGCGCGGTCGTCCTCCCGGCGATGCCCGGCTTCTACCATCGCCCGGAGACCACGGACGACCTCGTGAACTTCGTCGTCGGCAAGGTGCTCGACCAGCTCGGGATCGAGCACGCGCTCTTCGCGCGATGGGGGGCGTGAGGCCGTGGTCGCGGTGGAGGCGACGGCGTCGGAGAGGCTCGCCGCCCTGGCCGCGTCGTACTGGGAGGAGCGCCTCCGCGACTACCCGACGTTCGCGACCGCCCTCGGTCATCGCGAGCACGACGACCGGCTCTCGGACATCACGCCGGAGGGCCGCTCGGACATCCTCACGCGCCGGACACGCACGCGGGCGGCGGCGCGCGCGATCCCCGCCAAGGACCTCGAGGGCCAGGACCGCATCACGCGCTCCGCCTTGATCACGGAGGTCGAATCCGAGATCGACGACCTCGCGTGCGACCTGGAGGACTGGACCGTGGACCCGCTCGCGGGGCCGCAGGTGTCCCTCCTGAACATCGAGTCCTACCAGCCCGTCCGCACGCCGGAGGAGGGCCGCGCGATGATCCGTCGGTGGCGGGCGATGGCGGCGTTCGTCGACGACCACGCCGCGAACCTGAAGCGGGGCCTGGGGGAGGGGAAGGTCGCCGTGCGCGCCGGCGTGGACAAGGTGATCGACGAGCTCAAGGACCTCATGCGGAAGCGACCGGGGGACTGGCCGCTCCTCCGGCCCCTCGCAGCGCTCCCGACGGACTGGTCCCAACGGCAGCGTCGCGAGTTCCGCGAGGCGCTCTCCGCCGCCGTGCGCGACTACGTCTACCCCGCGTTCGTCCGCTACCAGAAGGTCCTCGAGTCCCAAGTCCGGCCCCGCGCCCGGCCGCAGGAGAAGGCGGGGATCCTGCACGTGCCCGGCGGACGCGAGGCGTACCTAAGGCTCATCCGCGTGTACACGGCGCTCGACCTGTCCCCGGAGGAGCTGCACGGGACCGGGCTGCGGGAGGTCGCGCGGATCAACCAGGAGATGGAAACCCTCGGGCGCAAGGTGTTCGGGATCCGGAACCGGGGAAAGATCCTGCGGAGACTGCGCACGGACCCCTCCCTGTACTTCGCCACCCGCGACGAGGTCGCGGAAACCGCGGAACGCGCGCTCCTACGGGCGAAGGTCGCGATCCCGAGGGTTTTCGGTCGCCTCCCGAAGGCGGACTGCGATGTCGTCCGGATGGGCGCCCACGAGGAGAAGCATTCCACGATCGCGTACTACCGGACGCCGGCGGCGGACGGGTCGCGGCCCGGTTCGTTCTACGTGAACACGTCCGCGCCCGACACGCGACCGCGGTACGAGGCGGAGGCGCTCGCGTACCACGAGGCGATCCCCGGGCACCACCTGCAGATCGCGATCTCCCAGGAGCTCACGGGCATCCCGGAATTCCGCCGGCACGGGGGCGTGACCGCGTTCGTCGAGGGGTGGGGACTGTACTCCGAGCGCCTCGCGGACGAGATGGGGTTGTACTCCTCGGACCTCGACCGGGTCGGGATGGTGTCGTACGACGCCTGGCGGGCGTGCCGCCTCGTCGTGGACACGGGGATGCACGCGATGCGGTGGAGCCGCCAGCGCGCGATCGACTTCATGCGGGAGAACACGGCGCTCGCGGAGAACAACATCGGAAACGAGGTGGACCGGTACATCGCGTGGCCCGCCCAGGCGCTCGCGTACAAGACCGGGCAGCTCGAGATCCTGCGCCTCCGCCGTTTCGCGGAGAAGAGGCTCGGCGCGAGGTTCGACCTCCGCAGGTTCCACGACGCGGTCCTCGAGAACGGGGCCGTCTCCCTGCAGGCGCTGCGGGACGCGGTCCGCGCGTACGCGAGCGCGTGACCTACTTCGCGGCCCCGATCGTCTCGACCTTGTCGAACTCCTTCCGCAGGAGCGTCGCCTCCTCCGGGCCCAGCCCGGTGGGCGTGATCGGGACGAACATCGTCGCGTCGTGCACGCTCGCGAGGTCGTTCACCTTCTTGATGAACCGGAGGACGCGGTCGAAGCTGTTCTCCACGACGAGGTATTCGAGCCCATCGAGGACGAGCGCCCCGCCCTTGTTCGCCTTCAGGAAGTTGCTCATCGCCCGCATGATCTCGAAGTCTAGGCGCTTCGGGTCCAACGTCCGCGGGCCCGGGTTCGTGTCAGACATCCAGTACAGCTCCACGTCCGGGAGCCCGTACTCGCGTCGCAGCTTCTCGGGGAACGTCGTGGACATGCACAGCCCGGGGACGCCCCCCTTCACGACGCCCTTGAACCACTCGTACGCGACGTGGGGCTCGTCCGCGATCACGAGGTAGTTGTATCCCTTCGAGATCTCCTGCAGGATCGAGCTGCACGCGGTGCACTTCGCGACCCGCGCGTCCGCCCCTTCGGCGAGGAGGTTGATCTCGCCGCATGAGGGGCACTTCACGGTCAGCAGCTGTTTCTCCGGCGGCGCCGCGCGCAGCGGCCGCCCGCAGTTCACGCACGTTCCGACCTCGACCGCGTGCTCCGCATGGTACGTCTGCCCGCACACGCAGCGGAACAGGGTCGCGGGGTCCTCGATGTCCAGCGCGCAGTGCGCGCAGATCGCCCTGGGGAGTTCCTCGGGGCTCGGCGGCGGGGGCGGCGGTTCCTCCTCGACCTCCGCCTCGGGGAGGGCAGGGGGCATCGCGAGGGCGATCTTCGCCTGACGGTCGTACCAGAACCACGTGAACCCGCTCACGGCGACGAGGGACGTGATGGAGAGGGCCCAGAACGCGACCCCGCCGACCATGAGGTCCGCCCCGAGCAGCGTGGGGAAGAAGTAGAAGACGACGAGGAGCAGGAGGACGATCCGGGCGACCCACTGGAGCCACTTGATCCGGACGGCGGTGGGCCGGAGGGCCTGCGGGTGCTTCATGCGGTACCGTTCCCACGTCTTGTCGTGGAGGAGCCCCATCACCCACGCGACGACGACGAGGAGGACGAACAGGATCTGCGGGTTCTCGATCACGTCGAACGCGGAATATCGAGCCTGGTCCGTGGGCGGCCCGTTCCGGTCCTCGTCGATGCGGAGGTCCCCGTCGTTGTCTCTGCCATCCCACGCCTCCTCGTCAATCCGCGTATCGAGGTCGTTGTCGAGGCCGTCCCCGGTCGGCCGGTAGGTGGCGGAGTACCACATGACCTCGCCGACGGGTGTCCGGACGATCGTGGGTTTCGCGCCCGGCGAGGCGAGCGGCACGAGGCTGCCGAATCCGACGAGGTAGTCGACGTGGCGGAACTCGATCGTGCTGTTCAGGTACGAGGGACCGTCGATCCGCAGGTTCCGCACGTAGAAGCCCGGGCCGTCCACCGCCGCGTCCCCGTCGGCCTCGAAGTTGAGTCGCAGCCAGACGCGCTGGCCGACCCACGGGCCGAGATCGAACTCGGAGGTCGCGAGCGGAAGGTTGGCGACGGGCCAGTCGTCGATCGGGGCGTTCCCGTCCCCGTCGTTCGTGGCGGTGAGGTTCTGCCACGAAACGCCGTCCTCGCTCAGCTGCACGCGAAGGACGTCCTGTCCCGCCTCTGCGCCGGTGCCGCCGGTGTGGTCGAAGGAAAACGTCGCGGTCGTCGCGAACCGCAGGTCCACGGTCACGGGCGCGCCGCCGGTGACGTCCGTCGTGTAATTCGTCGCGTTCGCCGCCGCCGGGTCGTATACGTTCGTCGCGTTCTCGTCCCAGGGCGTCGCTCCCGGGTTCCCATGCCACAGGAAGGGCCCTCCCGCGGAGAGCGCGGCGCTGGGGGCGATCACGCGCCATCCACCTCGGGTGGGGAAAGGAGTGCAGGAAGGCGGGCACAGCGACGTCTGGACCAGGTTGTCGGCGATCCGGAACCGGAACACCCGGTGGGGAGCGCTCGCGAGCATCGTGTCCGCCTGGGCGAAGTCCCGCGCAGAGGCGCCCTCGCGGATGTCGAAGATGAACCGGATCTCGAGGTTCTGCGCGCTGCCGGCGGTCGAGCCCACGAGGCCCTCCGAGCTCTCCTGCGGCGGCAGGTCCCGCTGCGCGAGGTCCGTGCCGCGCAGCACGACGGAACGGAACTGCCTCGCACCGAGGCGTTCCCCGGAGGGGATGTTGTCCTCGAGCTCCAGCTCGAGCTGCACGAGGTACTCCTCCGCCTCGCCTTCGTCCAGGACCCCGTTGTTGAACGTCGGACTTGGCGACGGGGGCGGGACGGTTCCGGTGCCGCGGCCCGCGAGGAGGAACCCGTACGGTATGTACTGCTCCTGGTCGTACATCTGGAGCATCTTCGTGCGGAGGAGCGTGGCGTTCGCCCCGGTGTACCGCCAGATGATGCGGCCGCCGCCATCGAGGTTCGACAGGCTGAGCAGCTCGAGGTCCGTGTCCACCGTCACGCCGTTTGCGGGGGGCTGCGCGCCCGCGTTCATGACGGAGAACAGCGAGAAGACAACGATGAGGAGGACGAACAGCCGCGCGGGAGACGGCATGGAGATGCAGCGTAATTCGGGTCGGCCTTAAAGACTTGTCCCGAAGGATGACGCATAGGAGAATCTGTCCATCCGCAAACCTTTATCCACGCGCGACGGAATCCCGCATCCGATGCTCCCGGAGCAGCTCTCCAAGATGCTCTCGACGGGTGTGGACCTCGGGAAGGAATACGACACGGTGTCCCGAACCTTGGAGTCCATCGGCCTGTCGAGCTACGAGGCCCGCGGATACGTCGCCCTCGTCGCCCACGGGTACGGGAGCGCGGAGGCGATCGCGGAGACCGCCCGAATCCCGAGGACGAGCGCGTACAAGGTCCTCCAGTCCTTGTGCGTGAAGGGCTTCGCGATCTCCACGAAGGGCCGGCCGACGATCTTCAAGCCGGAGAGCCCCGCCAAGATCAAGCTGAAGGTGACGGAGCACATCGCGGAGACGTTCGACCGCCTCGAGATGCTCCACGAGATCCTGCTGGACAAGGGCGAGCCGCAGCTCGTGTACACGATCGCCGGCCGTGGCCGCGTCCTCGAGAAGATCGGCGAGCTGCTGGACTCGTGTCAGGAGGCGTTCCTCATCGCGACGCCGACGATGCACGAGATCCGCGAGACGCTCGCGAAGAAGATGGACAACGCGGTGGGCCGGAACATCCGGTTGACGATCATCACGGAGCCGCTCCAGCGCGTGCCGGAGGGCGCGGCGGTGCACTGGCGGAAGGGGCTCCTTGCGACGACGATCATCGCGGACTCGGAGCGCGCGCTCCTCGCGTCGCCGGACCTGGCTGCGTCGGGCTACACGGACAACGCGAACCTGGCGAAGTACCTCGAGAGCTTCCTCCAGATCCTGATGGACCAGCCGCCGACGAAGCCGTAGGGAACCGTATTATACGGCGCGCGGCTTCGACGCGATCGTGGACTTCGACGTCCTCGTGATCGGCGGAGGCCCCGTCGGCGGAACCGTCGCGGGCGCCGTCGCGGCGCGGGGATACCGGGTCGCGCTCGTGGAGGAGCACCGGGAGATCGGCGAGCCGGTGCAGTGCGGCGGTCTCGTGACGCCGCGCGTGTTCGACCTCGTGCCCGGGAGGGAGACGATCGTGAACGAGGTCCACGGGGCGGAGATCTTCGTCCCCTCCGGCCGGCGCATGGAGATCGACGCGGGCCGAACGGAGGCGGTCGTCGTGGACCGCGCGAAGTTCGACCAGGCGATCGTGTCCCACGCGCTCCGCCGCGGCGTGAAGAGCTTCCTGGGTGCGAAGGCGCTGGCGGGAGGGTATTCGGACGGCGGCGTGGACGTCCTCGTGGACCAGGACGGCGCGTCGCGGCGGCTCACCGCGCAGATCCTCGTGGGCGCGGACGGCGTGCAGTCCGGCGTGGCGAAGTGGTTCAAGATCCTGCGGCCCAAGCACATCCTCCCCGGCTTCGAGGTCGAGATGACCGGCGTCACCGGGGACCCGGGGCTCGTGAAGCTGTTCGTGGGGAACGAGATCGCGCCCGGCTTCTTCGGGTGGATCATCCCATCGGGCGAGGATTCCGGCCGCGTCGGGCTGTGCGTGCGGGAGGGCAACGCGTTCGCGTATCTGGAGAGGATGATCGCATGGGGACCCGTGAAGCAGTTCGTGAAGAGGGCGCAGCCCCTCATGTACATCGCGGGCGGCATCCCCCTCGGGTTCCCCCGTCGCACGTACGCGGACCGGGTGATGATCGTGGGCGACGCCGCATGCCAGGTGAAGGGGACGAGCGGCGGCGGCATCTACGCGGGACTGCGGGCGGCCGTCCACTGCGCGGACACCGCCGTCGAGGCGCTGGAGGCGGGGGACTTCTCCGCCCGCCAGATGCGGCGGTACCACAAGGCGTGGAGCGGGACGATGGGCAAGGAGCTGCGCAAGGACCTCGCGATCTTCGAGTCGTTCGCGAGGCTCAAGGACCGCGAGATGGAGGAACTGTTCGACATCTTCTCCCAGCCGGAGATGGTGCGGATCATCGAGGAGCACGGGGACATCGACTTCCCGTCGAAGGTCGGGTGGCGGCTGCTGCGGGAGGAGCCGCGCCTCCTGAAGTACACGGGGAAGGCGCTCCGCGTGATGCTCCCTCGACTCGGTAGCTGACGTGCGGTCGCTCAGAGCGGGTACCCGGTCCCCTCCATCGGGAGGAGGACCTCGCGTCCCGGGAGCGCGTCCGCGAGCGCTTGGCGGTTGTCCCCGTGCATGAGCACGACCTTCCGAGGGTCGCAGGCCTCGACGAACGCCACGAGCTCCGGGTGCCCCGCGTGCGCGGAAAAGTCGAACTTGCGGAGCTGGAGCCGGGGCTTCACGAGCTCGCCGTCGATCGCGATGTGACCCTCGTCGAGCAGGCGGCGCCCGTTCGTGCCCGGGACCTGGAACCCCGTCAGGCAGAGAGCGCTGTTCGGGTCGTCCCGGATCGTCCGCAGGTATCGGAGCACGGGTCCGCCGTCGAGCATGCCGCTCGTGCACACGATGACCTCCCCGGCCAGCGCCTTCTCCGCGGCGCGTGCGGAGTGAACGACCCGCGTGCGGTTCATCGCCTGTCGGAGCCGCTTCGTGGAGCGCACGTACCCGTGGTGCTCCACGTAGATCGAGTTCACCTCCTTCCCCATCCCGTCGAGGAACACGTCGAACTTCTTGCGGGCAAGCGCCATCAGGATCTCCTGCGTGCGCCCGACCGCGAACGACGGCACGAGTGCGACCCCGCCGGTCCGGACCACCTCCTCGACGAACTTCAGGAACTCGTACTCCGCCTTGAGTCGGTCCGGGTGCTGCCGCCCGGCGTACGTGGACTCGATCACGAGGACGTCGCACTTCACGGGCTTCGCGCCGAGGACGAGGTCCGTGCTCCACGTCTGCAGGTCCCCCGTGAACACGAGGGTCTCATGCCCGTTCACCTCGAACATCGTCGCGCCCGGGATGTGGCCCGCGCTGTGCAGGGTGACCTCGAGGCTCCCGGCCTCCACGCTCTCCCCGAAGTCGATCGCCTGGAAGAACCGCGGCGCGTTCTCGAGATCCTGGCGGGAGAACGGGGCCCGGAAGCCCTCCGCGTCCGCGATCTTCAGGCTGTCCGCGAGGAGAAGGTCCGCGACGTCGAGGGTGGGCGGCGTCGCAAAGATGTCCGTCTCGTGGTGGCCCGTCAGCCACGGGATCATGCCGGAGTGGTCGAGGTGCGCGTGCGAGATGAACGCGGCGTCCACGGGCGGGGACGGCATCGGGTAGACGGGCGGTTTCGCGGGGAGCATGCCGTAGTCGAAGAGCAGCTGCGAGCCCCCGTGCCGAAGGAGCATGCCCAGGCGGCCGACCTCGCTCGCCCCGCCGAGGAACTCGATGTCCACGGGGACTTCCGGTACCGCCGTTGATATAAGGATATTGCGGGGTCATCGACCGAAGGAACGGCCAGCGTACGAGTCGCCCGCGCCGCGGTCGCATCGCCCTCCGGTCCCGGTAACCTTCAGGACGCTCGGGACACCGTGGAGGGGAGGAACTTCCGGCGGCTGCGGAGCGGCAGCCCAGCGCGTGACGACACAGGTTGGGTCACGAGTCCGGTGATCGTAACAGGGATCTCCCCAATCCTACCCCTCCTGCCATTCTGACCCAGGGTCTTTTATGTTCCCCTCGTATATTTCCTTGCGGGGAGGCCATGGGACGGTCGGGTCGACGGAGACAGGCAAGCTCATTCGCGGCCCTCTGCTGTGTCCTGCTGCTTGCTTCGCTTCCGACGCAAGCACGACCCCCGTTGAGCGAACGGATCGGTTCCGTCCCTCCGGACGACCATGCGGCGAAGGCGATCGCCGCGGCCCTCGTGGCGGATGACTTCACCCAGAACGCGGGGCAACTTGGCAACGATGACGTCCTCTTCTACACGACCTCGGGGGACGTCCAAGTAGGGTTCGCGGAGAGCGCCGTCCTCGTCAAGATCGTGGAGCGCGAGTCAACACGGGGTCGATCAGCGATGGACCCGCGGTCACCCGATCCCTCCCTGCCCGAACCCCCGTCGTCCCGAGGCGTGCTCGTCCGGATCGTTTTCGAAGGCTCGAACCCAGTGCGACCCGAGGGCGTGGACCCGCTCCCCTACCGCAGCAACTACTTCCTCGGGAGCGACCCGGCCGGGTGGAGGACGGACGTCACCCACTACGGGCAGGTCGTGTACCGGGAGCTGTACGACGGCGTCGACGTCGCATACCGGATCGGGGCGGAGGGGCTGAAGTACGACATCACGGTCCGGCCGGGAGCGGACCCCGGACGAATCGTCATGGCCTACGAGGGTGTGGAGGGTCTGGAGGCGGGGAACGGCGGCCGGACCCTCGTCGTCGACACCGCCCTTGGGGATTTGTCCGACGCGATCCCGCGATCGTACCAGGGCGACGCGGAGGTGTCGTGCACCTTCGACCTCCGCACGCCGCGCGCGCACGGGTTCGCGTGCCGCGGGTGGGATCCCGCCCGCGCCCTCGTCATCGACCCTCTCGTTTACTCGACCTATCTCGGCGGCGGCGGTGATGAAAGGGGGCGCTCCGTCGCGGTGGACGCCTCGGGGAGCGCCTATGTGGCCGGCGACACGTCTTCGACGAACTTCCCCGCGACACCGGGCGCCTTCGAGCCCTCGCTCGCGGGCGGCACAGACGTTTTTCTCGCGAAACTGAACGCCTCGGGGGGCGGCCTCCTATACGCGACCTATCTCGGCGGCGGCGGTGATGACGGGGAATCCTCCGTCGCCGCAGACGCCTCGGGCAATGCGTATGTGGCCGGCATCACGGTTTCGACGGACTTCCCCACGACCCCGGACGCGTTCGACACCTTGCCAGATGGCGTCGACGCCTTCGTGGCGAAGCTGAACGCCACGGGAAGCGGTCTCCTTTACGCCACATATCTTGGCGGCGGCAGTTATGACCGGGTATACGCCGTGGCGGTGGACGCCTCGGGCAGCGCCTACGTAACCGGCCAGACAGGTTCCGCGGACTTCCCTACGACCCTAGGCGCTTTCGACCGCTCGATCGGCGTCGAAGACGCCTTCGTCACGAAGCTGAACGCCACGGGAAGCGGTCTCCTCTACTCTACCTATCTCGGCGGCGGTGCTGGTGACTGGGGACACTCCATCACGGTGGACGACTCGGGCAGCGTCTACGTGGCCGGCGGCGCGGGTTCCGCGGACTTCCCGACCACCCCGGACGCGTTCGATCCGACGTTCAACAACGGCGGCGACGCGTTCGTGGCGAAGCTGACCGCCACGGGAGGCGGTCTCCTCTACTCTACCTATCTCGGCGGCAGCAATGATGATCGGGGATTGTCCGTCGCGGTGGACGCCCAGGGCAGCGCGTACGTGACCGGCGATACGTTTTCGACGGGCTTCCCCACCACCCCGGGCGCGTTCGACACCACGATCAACGGCTTCGATGATGCTTTCGTGGCGAAGCTGAACGCGACGGGGGGCGACCTCCTCTATGCCACCTATCTCGGTGGGGGCAATGGTGACCTTGGCTACTCCATCGCGGTCGACGCCTCAGGCAGCGCCCATGTACTAGGCTACACGATCTCGACGGACTTCCCCACGACCCTCGGCGCCCTCGACGCCTCGTACAATGGTGAACGAGACGCCTTCGTCGCGAAGCTGAGCGCGACGGGGGGCGGCCTCCTTAACGCCACCTACCTCGGCGGCGGCGGCTATGACGAGGGATACTCCGTCGCGCTGGACGCCTCGGGCAGGCCCTACGTGGCCGGGTGGACGAATTCGACGGACTTCCCCACGACCCCGGGCGCCTTCGACACCATGATCAACGGCTTCGGTGATGCTTTCGTGGCGAAACTGAGTGTGAACACCCCCCCTGCCCTCACCCTCCTCTCCCCCCTCGGCGGCGAGGTCTGGGATCCAGGCAGCGTCCACGCGGTCATGTGGACCGCCTCGGACGACTTCGACCTACCAGCCTCCCTGGTCGTGTTCCTCAACTACACCTCGAGCGCGGGGAGCGGCCCGATCTGCGGACCCGTTCCCGGCTCTCCCGGTCCGTGCGATTGGGTCGTGCCGAACATCGTCGCCACGGATGTCGTCGTCAACATCAGCGTCATCGACACGGACGGCCTGGAGGGGTGGGACCAGAGCGGACCGTTCACGATTCGGGCGCCTCCCAGCGCGCCTCCGGACGTGACCCTCACGTCGCCCCTCGGTGGCGAACGGTGGCTCGGGGGCTCGACCCACGCGGTCACCTGGTCGATGCAAGACGACGAGGACGCGGACGCGGATCTCACCGTCTACGTGAACTACACGACGGGAGGAGTCGCGACCACAGTCGTGGCCACTCTGGAGGGACGAGAGTCCTACCAATGGACCCTTCCCAACATCGAGGCGACGGACGTGGTGGTGAACATCACCGTCATCGACACGGGAGGCCGAAAGGGCTGGGACGAAAGCGGACCGTTCACGATCGAGGGGCCGCGACCGCCTCAAGACTTCCTCAGCCAGTGCGGGTGGCCCCTTCTCCTGCTCTTCCTGGCGGTCGTCCTCGTCCTGTTCCTTCTCGCTTGGAAGAGGAGGAAGAAACGCGAGGTCGAAGCCCGTCCCTCGGAGACCCAGAGTCCGCCGCAACCGCCGGGCGCATAGCGGGGACCGTATGATGGGGGGAGCGACCTCCCGGACGGGCTCCGGCATGAGGCGATCGAGGAGTGAACCGTCACCCGAACGTTGCGGACGCCATCGCGGACCCGACGGGCCTCGAAGTCACTGACCAGGCGACCGGACCATCCCTCTTGGAGGGGAGAGGAACAACGGCTGGCACTGGATTGCGCGGCGCATGCGCTTCCGGCCCATGAGGAGCATCGCCGCCTCGAGGAGTGGATCGGACCCGAAGAACCGGTCCGCGATCTTCTTGATCCGCGCGCCCTGCGCGAGGGGCCCCCCCACGGAGTCCCGCCATCGCCGTTCGTACGCATCGAGGGGCGTCCCGTCGAGAACGTGGTCGGCGGCGGTGTTCCCCGCGATCCGCCCCGCGATCATCGAGACGTTGATCCCACCGCCATTCGTCGCCATCACGTGACCCGCCGCATCCCCCACCAGGAGGACGGGCGGCTTGACCGTCCGGTCCACCGGGCCGACGACGGGGACGTGCCCGCCCGTGCCCCTCGCCTCCGGCCATCCGTGCTTCGCGAGGAACTTCCGGAACAGCGCCCCGAGATTCCCATCGAAGTGCTGCCACGCCCCGAGTCCGACGTTCGCGCAACCGTCCTTGGGGATGACCCAGGCATAACCGCCCGGGGCGAGGCTCCCAAAGTACAGGTCCGTGACGTCGGAGAAGTCGCCCTCGACCGTGCAGCTCATCGCGGGGCCCGTGACCGGGTTCGGGAGGCCCACGGACCTCGCGACGCGGGACGACGGTCCGTCGGCGCCGACGATCACCTTCGCGGAGAATGTGCCGCGGTCCGTGACGACGTCGTGCCCGCGCACCTCCCGGCACGTCGTCTCCGTCCGGAGCTCCGCCCCCTCGGCGACCGCCTGGTCCGCGATCCCCTGGTCCATCCGGTCCCGCTCGACCGTGAAGCCGCCGAAGGGGATCTCCCAGTGCCGCCCGGCCGGGGACCAGAGGCGAAGGACGGGCGTGTCCGCCTGCCTCACGCGGTACGGCGCCACCATGAGGTCCTCGAGGCCATCGACGGTCGGGAAGATCGCGCGGACCTCCTCGTTCGTCGCGACGTACTCCCCGCACTGGACGGGGACGCCGACGACCTTCCGGCGGTCGAGGAGGAGCGTGTTCAGCCCGCGGCGGGCGGCGTACCGGGCCGCAGTGCTCCCCGCGGGCCCCGCCCCGACGACGATCAGGTCGTGCGTGCCCTCACCCCGCGCAGGTGGAAGACGGACCGCATGGAGAGGTAGTCGAGATGGACGTCCGTGAAGCCGGACGAGCGCATTGCGTCCGCGTACGCCTCTGCGGAGTCCATCGCCGCGTACGACCGAACGAAGGCGGCGAAGGGCTGCTCCCGCCACCCGCGGCGGACCCGGCGCGGGACGAGGATCGACACGACCGCCGGAACCCCGATCGTAAGCCACGAGTCCATGAACGCGCGGCGCAGGCCCTCTCGCGGCCGCAAGGCCTCGAGGATGTGTACCTCCCCGCCGGGCCTGAGGACGCGCGCCATCTCGTGGATCGCCGCCAACTTGTCGAAGAACTGTCGGAACGAGAAGGAGCAGTATACGCGATCCACGGATGCCGTCCGGAACGGCAGAGCTTCCGCGACGCCGCGGGAGAGGCCGAAGCGGTCCCCGGGAAGCCGTTTCCGCGCGACCCTCGCCATCATGATCGACGGCTCGAGGCAGTACACGGCGCGCGCGCCGAGGAGACGGGCGAAGCTCCCCGGTCCGGAGCCGAGTTCCAGGACGACGTCCGCCGCCGTCGCGGTCCGGGCGAGACGGTCCCGCCAGAACGGGATTCGACCGAACGTGTTCGCGAAGTTCACCCGGTCGTAGAACGGGAGGATGCGCTCCGTCGCTTCCTGGATGTCCCGCCATGCGGCGGCGCCCGGGCCGCGCGGCATCACGGGATCACGCTTTCCGGTGCACGACGAAGTCGGCAAGGCGCGCGAGGGAATCCCGGTGCGGTCCCGGACGGACGTCGTCGAGCGCCTCGAGGGCCCGAGCCCGGAAGCGTTCCGCATCCGCCCGCGCGAGTTCCACGGCCCCGGAGCCGCGAATCAGCGCGAGGCCACGGGCGACCGACCTCGAGGATCGCGGATTCCGCCGGATGATCCGCGTGAGCTCCGCCCGTCGCTCGACTCCGTCGTTCATCGCGTGGAGCACGAGCAGGGTCATGTTCCCCTCCCGGAGGTCCGTCCCCACCGGCTTCCCGAGGACGGTCGGATCGCCGACGACGTCGAGGATGTCGTCCACGATCTGGAACGCGATCCCGAGGTTCAGTCCGTATTCCGTGAGGGCCTCGACCTCCTCCGGCTTCCCGCCGCCGAGGATCGCGCCGATGCGCGCGCCCGCGCTGATCGGCATCGCGGTCTTGCGACGCACGAGGTTCAGGTACTGGTCCGGCGTCCACGCGAGGTCCCCCGCGTGCCGCCTCTGCACGATCTCCGCCTCCGCAAGGGACGTGCACACGCGAGCCGTCAAGTCCAGCAAATCCGGCTCGAACCGCCCCCCGATCGCAAATGCTTTCACGAACAGGAAGTCGCCCGCCACAAGCGCATTCTGGACCCCGTACTTCTTGTACGCCGCGTCGCGGCCGCGCCGCGTCACCCCGCCGTCGTTGATGTCGTCGTGCACGAGCGTCGCGCTGTGGATGAGCTCGAGGGCCGCCGCCATCTCGATCGCACGCGAGAGGTCCCGTCCCCCGACCGCCTTGTTCGCGAGGAGGGCGACCGTGGGCCGGATCCGCTTGCCCCCCGCACCGATGACGTATTCCGCGATGTCCGTCAGGAGGGACTCCTCGCTGCGGACGGCCTCGTGGACCCTCGCCTCGACAAGCCGAAGCTCCGCTTCCACCCCGAAATCGGGTCCGCTGGTCATGGGCGGGCCGACTTATATCGGCGGCTTATATAACCATTAGGTAAGCACGTCCCGTGCCCTCGCGAATCGGCGATTTCCTGCGCGATGGCGCGACGCAGACGCCATTCCGATGTCACGACGGGGAGGCCGTTGGCGGTGACTGCAAGTGCTTCCGAATCTCCTCGACGATCCGGCGGAACGCCTTCGCCGCCGGGCTGTCCGGGTGCTCAAGGACGAACGGCCTCCCCGCGTCCCCGCCCACCACGATTCGCGGGTCGAGCGGGATGCGTCCCAGGAACGGGAGCCCGAGCTCCTTCGCGGCCTCCTCGCCCCCGCCCTTCTTGAACACGTCGACCTCCTTCCCGCAGTGCGGGCACACCATGCCGCTCATGTTCTCGATGATCCCGATCACGCGGAGGTTCACCGCCTGCGCGAACGCGATGCTCTTCCGCACGTCGAGCAAGGCCACGTCCTGCGGCGTCGTGACGACGACCGCGCCATCCGCGTCCGGGATCTCCTGCGCGATGCTGAGCGGCTCGTCGCTCGTCCCCGGCGGCAGGTCGATGATCAGGTAGTCCAGCTCGCCCCAGTTCACGTCCATGAGCATCTGCTTGAGGGCTTTGATCTTCAGCGGTCCCCGCCAGATCACGGGCGTGTCGCGGTCCCGGAGGACGAGGCCCATGCTCACCGCCTTCACGTCGAGCACACCGTTCACGGGCTCGAGCCCCTT
>Ga0209521_10000826_pt1 | contig 24612 bp, 19 predicted proteins | sample Rifsed19ft4_FD_184016 | JGI IMG/M metagenome (GOLD analysis project Ga0209521, IMG submission 184016) | Soil microbial communities from Rifle, Colorado, USA - sediment 19ft 4 (version 2) | ecosystem: Environmental > Terrestrial > Deep subsurface > Rock core/Sediment | place: Rifle, Colorado...
CGCCGCTCAGGAAATGAGTATCTCTTCGCCGAGCTTGCCGCGCAGAACGTCGGGATCCTCAACGGCGTGGCCCCAACGCGGATCGTGACCACCTGCCCGCACTGCCTGCACACCCTAAAGAACGAATACCCGGCCTTCGGTGGATCGTTCGAGGTAATCCACCATACGCGCTTCGTCCAGGAGCTGCTGGAAAGCGGTCGCCTGACGCTCGAGGAGGCGGCCGCTGCAAAGCCGATGACGTTCCACGATCCCTGCTACCTCGGGCGTCAGAACGGAATCTTCGAGGCACCTCGCGAAGCCCTGCGCCGGTCGGGCCATGATTTGCAGGAGATGCCCCGTGCCCGGGCCCGTTCCTTCTGCTGCGGAGCCGGGGGGTCGCAGATGTGGAAAGAGGAGGAGAAGGGCCGCGAGAGGGTCAGCGCGGCGAGGCTGCGCGAAGCGACGGAGACCGGCGCCGAGACTCTGGCTGTGGGATGCCCGTTCTGCATGATCATGCTCAGCGATGCGGCCCGTGACGCCGGGGACCGGATCCAGGTGCGTGATGTCGTCGAAATTCTGGCGGACCAATTGCCGGCGGAGCAGAGAGCGAACGAGCCGGAGAGGAAAGCGGCATCCTGATCGAGGTTCGCCGGATCGGAGCGGGTGGACTTCACATGGTCGCTCGGACCCTCGATCCCTCCCGCTTCTGGCTCGGTTCCGCGGTGAATACGGAACTTGAGGCGCAGACGGTTGACCAGGATCTCTTCGACGATGGATTGCTGGAGGTCCTTGTGGCGGACGAGGTGCGGGTTACCTTTGAGGCCACCCGGAGCGAGGACTCGCCGGCGGGCGTTGTGTACTTCAACCTCCTGGCCGACGCAAACGGCGACGGTCGCTGGGGTGCATTCGATGGCCCCTCCGGCCCGGTGCAGGAGTGGATCGTGGTCAATCAGGCCGTGAGCCTGGCTCCGGGCGCCACGGAAAGGATCGATGCCCGGTTCTCTCTGGTGGGAGGGAACCTGGAGGCCTGGATCCGCGCCGCGCTGACCAACTCGCCCATCGATGCGGACGACTGGGATGGCACCGGGCAGTTCCAGAGCGGCGAGATCGAAGACCACCGCATTGGGCCGCAGGACGTATGGGGCATCGAGTGCGATCCCGACCCGCTGGTCATCGACCACGGGTCAGGCGGCGCGATCGACCTCGTCGTAGTCGGCGCGCCCGCTCCCCAAACCATGGAGGTCGTTTCGGTCACCGGGTCGCAGGGGCTATTGGGAGACGTGAATGCCGCCCAGCTCAACGTCGCGCCTGCTGCGGGCGCGGGCCAGGTGGCCTTCGGGCAGATTTCTGTCAACAGCCCAGCGTGGGCCGTGCATGGGTTCCCCGGGTTCACCATCGGGGTGACGTACGGGATTGAGATCAAGGTCGAAGGACCGGCAGGAGTCAAGAGTGTAAACTGCACCGTGATCGTGAACCATGTCGCGCCAGAAGATGCGCCGCCGGCGATCCTCACCGACGCGGGTTTTCAGATCGCCTTCGCCGGCCCCCTGCAGGCGCAAACCGGCGGGACACTTCAAGTCGCATTCCGTGTCACCGATCCCAACGGCCAGCCGGGCGCGGGCGAGCTCGCGGCAACCCTGGGCGATCCGCCCTCCGACCCGAACGCATCCCATGCGCGTGCGGAGCTGGATGCCCAGGGCATTGCCTCGCTCCGTCTCGACGTCACGTGACCGGCGGGCACTACGAGACTGTACTGTGCCTACGGAGGTCAGGTCTTCGAAGTTGCCGAAATCACCATCGCACCCTGAGGGTGGGGGCGCGACCAGCCCCGCCCGGCTGTAGACCCGGGCGGTGTCCACCTTCGAGGTCTAAGTCTGCCCCGACCGGGAGGGGGGCTCAAGGCCGTCAGGTGGTTCGGCCGACCGCAGTCGCCCCCCGACCTGAGGGTGCGCGCAGCCTCGTCCAATCTTGAGATTTCCGACTTAGTCAGGTAAGATTGCCAGGCTGGCCGCCGGGGCCAGGGGACCAGAGGAGACCCGATGGGCGCCTGTCGCGCGGCCCGCTGATCGGCGGGCCCTGGAGGCTCGCTCGCGGGCCGGTTTACCCCTTGCCTCTTCCCTCTCCGAACTCCCCGGTCTCCGTTCCCCGCACGAACCGCCGTCGCGGCCGCCTGGCAGCGGCCGATGCACACTCCGGAGGCGCTTGGGTGGCTCTAGGCAAAGAAACGCTCCTCGAGATGTATTGGACGATGCTCCTGGCCAGGCGGCTCGATGAGCGCGCCTGGGTGCTGCATCGCCAGGGCAAGATCGCCTTCCATATCTCGGGCATCGGCCATGAGGCGGCGCAGGTGGGCGCCGTGTTCGCCCTGCGCCGGGGGCAAGATTGGCTTGTCCCCTACTATCGGGACCTGGCGATGCTGCTGGGCTTGGGATTCACCCCGCGGGAGTTCGTGCTGGGGTTGATGGGCAAGAAGGGAGAGCCCACCTCGGGCGCACGGCAGATGCCCAACCACTGGAGCCTGCGCCGGGCGAATGTGATCAGCCACTCCTCACCCGTCGCAACCCAGACGCCCCACGCTTCGGGCGTGGGGCTCGGCATCCGCATGCGCGGCGACGATGCCGTCGTGCTCACGAGCATCGGCGAGGGCTCCACGGCGCAGGGTGAGTGGTATGAGGGCGTGAACTGGGCGGCGGTCCACAAACTGCCCGTGATCTTCCTGGTGGAGAACAACATCTACGCAATCTCCGTGAGGCAGGAGCGGCAGATGGCGGTGGCGAACGTGGCCGACAAGGCGGCCGGGTTGGGCCTTCCCGGGATCTCCGTGGATGGGCTGGATGTTCTCGCCGTCAATCAGGCGGTGGCCGAGGCCGTGCAGCGCGCCCGGGCCGGCGAAGGGCCGACACTGGTCGAGGCCAAGGTGTATCGTCTCACCCCGCATTCGTCCGATGACGACGACCGCAGCTACCGAACGAGGCAGGAAGTGGACGAGTGGAAGCAGCGGGACCCGCTGCAGGCATTCAGGGCTCAGCTCCTGGAGCGCAAAGTGCTGACGGCGGCGGAGGACGAGAAGCTCGAGGCGCGGGCGAAGGACGAGGTGGACGACGCCGTTCGGTTCGGCGAGGCGGCGCCCTATCCGGAGGTGTCGGAGGGAGCCTGGCCGGTCTACGTGGAGGACGTGCGCCATGGCTGAGTTCACGCTGATCGAGGGCGTTCGTCAGGCCATGGACGAGGAGATGGCTCGCGACGAGAGGGTCTTCATCATGGGGGAAGACGTCGGGCCGCGCGGCGGCGTCTTCCGGGCGACGATGGGGCTCTTCGAGAAGTATGGCGAGAAGCGCGTGATCGATACGCCGCTGGCGGAGCTCTCCATCGCCGGAGTGGGGATCGGGGCCGCCCTCTACGGAATGCGGCCGATCTGCGAGATCCAGTTCGCCGATTTCATCCACCCGGCCGTCAACCAAATCGTCAACGAGGCTGCCAAGCTCTGCTACCGCTCCCGGGGCGAGTGGACTGTGCCGATCGTCATCCGGGCGCCCTACGGCGGCGGAATCGGCGGAGGCCTCTACCATTCCCAATCCGTCGAGGCGCTCTTCGCGCACATTCCCGGCCTGAAGGTGGTCATCCCCTCGAACCCCTACGACGCCAAGGGGCTTCTTAAGTCGGCGGTGCGGGATCCAAATCCGATCCTCTTCTTCGAACCGAAGAAGGGTTACCGCCTGATCAAGGGAGAGATCCCGGAAGGAGAGGAGGTCCTCGTCCCGATCGGCCCGGCCCGAGTGACACGCCCGGGGCGCGATCTGAGCGTATTCGCCTACGGGATGATGCACCACTACACTCTGCAGGCGGCCGAGCAGGTGGCGGCCGAGGGCATCGAGGCCGAGGTGATCGATCTGCGGACGCTCCTTCCCGTCGACCGGGAGGCGATCGTCGAATCGGTTCGAAAGACGGGCAAGGCGCTCATCGTCTACGAAGACAACCTGACGGGCGGGTATGGCGCCGAGATCGCCGCCACGCTGGCGGAACACTCGTTTACCGATCTCGATGCGCCAATTCGTCGCCTGGCAGGCCCGGATGTGCCGGCCGTGCCGTTCAGCCATCCGCTGCAGGACTGGTTTATGCCGGACGCGGAGAAGATCGCCGAGGCGATCCGCGAGTTGGCGGGCTATTGAGGAGGCGTGACGGGCGGGGAGGGGTTACTCGGTGATCGGTTACTCGGTAGTCGGTACCTCGGGAGCAAATGCTCACTGATCACCGATCACCGAACACTGACCACCGACCACCGTTCACCTCTCCATGCGAGTCTCGTCCCGCCCAAGGAGGACCATGGCTACGCGTGTCATCATGCCGCAACTCGGCGAGTCGGTCGTTGAGGGGACGGTTGCGCGCTGGCTCAAGAAGGAAGGCGACTCAGTCGCCGAGTTTGAGGCTCTTCTCGAGGTGAACACCGACAAGGTGGACACCGAGGTGCCCTCGCCGGCCTCGGGCCAGGTGTTGCAGGTGTACGTCCCCGAAGGCCAGACCGTTCAGGCGGGGACGCTGCTGGCGATGATTGGGGAGCCGGGGGAGGCCGTGCCGGAGGCGCCCGGTCCCGGAGCGGCTCCGGCCCCCGCCCAGCTCGCAGCCGGGGCGGCTCCCGCTGCCCCTCCGCCCGCAGCCGGGGCGGCGGCGCCTCACGCGCACGAGCGGGCCGGCGAAGATCTCGGCTTCATCTCACCGGTCGTCGCCAAAATGGCCGCCGAGCACCGGCTCGACTTGAGCCGCGTTCGCGGCACCGGGCGCGGCGGCCGCATCACGAAGAAGGATGTGCTCGCCCACCTCGAGGATGGGGGCGGGGCCCAGGCGGCTGTGGCGCCGTGGGAGACGCCGGCGCTCGGCGAGCTGTTCCGCCCCACCGAGGAGGTCTTCGGGGCGAAGGCGCCATCGGCCGCCGCGCCTACCAAGTCAGAGGGCATTTCACTCAAAGGAGAGCGTCCCGGTGCCGAGCGAAGCGAAGGCTTCGGGACCGCGCCCGCCTCTGGCGGCGACACCCTCCTACGTTTGGACAACATTCGCCGCTCGGTCGCCGACCATATGGTGCGCTCCAAGCACACCAGCCCGCACGTGACGACCGTGATGGAGGCCGATCTCTCCCGCGTGGCGGCCCACCGCCAGGCGCAACGCGAGGCCTTCGCCCGCGATCGGGTCGATCTCACCTACACGCCCTACTTCGTGGCTGCCTCCATCGCCGCGCTGAAGGCTTTGCCTCTCGTGAACTCATCCTGGAGCGAGGCCGGGATCGTGATCCATCGTTCGGTGAACATCGGCCTGGCTGTCAGCCTGGGTGAGAAGGGGCTGATCGTTCCGGTGATCAAGGACGCCGACCGCAAGTCGCTTCTCCAGTTGGCGGCGGAGGTGAACGATCTGGCCGCCCGCGCCCGAAACCGGCAGCTCAAGCCCGACGAGGTCCAGGGGGGCACCTTCACGATCACCAACCATGGGGTGAGCGGCTCACTGTTCGCCACGCCGATCATCAACCAGCCGCAATGCGCCATTCTGGGCGTCGGTGCGATTCAAAAGCGGGCGGTGGTCATCGACGACGCCATCGCCATCCGCCCGATGGTCTATCTGAGCCTGACCTTCGACCATCGCATTCTGGACGGGGCGAGCGCGGACGGCCTCCTGGCCAAGGTGGTCGAAGTGCTGCAGGGGTGGGCCTGAGGTCGGGGTGAACTATGGTCAGTGATCAGTGATCGGGCACCCAGGCACCCAGGCACTCAGGCACCCAGGCACTCAGGCACCCAGACGCCCTGGAGCCCAAGCGCCCGGGTGCCCGAGTGCCTACCGATCACCAAGTAACCGATCACCGACTAACCGATCACGGATCACCGATCACCTTTTTCCCCGTGACGTACCCCGCTGCCTGAGTTAGAATCCCCCTCGCTCGCCAAAACAAGGAGCCTCCGATGCCAGATTTCGACGTCGCCGTCATCGGCGCCGGGCCGGCAGGGTATGTCGCCGCCATCCGGGCCGCGCAGCTGGGGAAGAAAGTGGCTCTCATCGACCGGGAATGGCTGGGTGGCGTGTGCCTGAACGTCGGCTGCATCCCCTCCAAGGCTCTCCTCCGCAACGCCGACATCGCCCATATTCTGCGCACCGGAGGGAAAGAGTTCGGCTTTGAGGTCGATGGCCTCAAGCTGGACTACGCTGCGGCGGTCCGGCGCAGCCGGCAGGTGGCCGACCGGCTGGTTAAGGGCGTCGGATTCCTGATGAAGAAGAACAAGGTGGAAGTCCGAATGGGCGCGGCCCGGCTCGAGGGGGCGGGCCGCGTGAGCGTGACGGCCGCCGACGGTGCGAAATCGGCGCTGACCGCCTCGCACGTCGTGGTTGCCACCGGAGCAAGGCCGGCGGTCCTGCCCGGTGTGACGGTCGACGGCGAGCGCGTGCTCACGTACCGGGAGGCGATTCTGCAGGAACGTCTTCCCAAGTCGGTCGTCATTGTGGGAGCCGGAGCCATCGGCCTGGAGTTTGCCACCGTCTGGGAGGCATACGGCGCGCAGGTTACGCTGGTCGAGATGCTGCCGCGCATTGCTCCTCTGGAGGATGAGGAGATCAGCAAGGAACTGGCCAAGGCCTTCGGCAAGCGCGGGATTCAGATTCTGGCCGGGACGAAGGTGGAGTCGGTCGAGGTCTTGAAGACGAAGGTCAAGGTGGGCGTCTCGGGGGAAGGTGGGAGTCAGACGGTGGAAGGTGAGCAAGCCTTGCTGGCGACCGGATTCAAACCCAATAGCCAGGACCTGGGCCTGGAAGCCGCCGGGGTGAGATTGGATGGGCGAGGGTTCATCGAGATCGACGAGCGCATGGCGACGAATGTCCCGGGTGTATGGGCGATCGGGGACGTGACCGGGAAGGCGATGTTCGCCCACGTGGGCTCGGCGATGGGGATCATCTGCGCCGAGAACATCGCCGGCGCCGAAACCGTGACGCTGGATTACGCGATGATGCCTCGCGCCATCTACTCCCAGCCGCAGGTGGCTTCGTTTGGGCTGACCGAGGCTCAAGCCAAGGAGAAGGGAGTTGAGCTGCGAGTGGGGCGGTTCCCCTTCCAGGCAAACGGCAAGGCGCTTGGGTACGGGGAGTATGCCGGGTGGGTGAAGATCGTCGCCGAGGCGAAGTATGGAGAGATCCTCGGGGCGCATATGGTGGGCCCCGAAGTGACCGAGCTTCTTCCCGAGCTCACCCTGGCGCAGGCGATGGAACTGACGCCGGCGGAGATCGCCCGCAACGTGCATGCGCATCCGACCCTCAGCGAGGTCGTGATGGAGGCGGCGCACGCGGCAGAGGGGCATGCGATACACCTCTAGGGCTCTTTGTCTTACACGGGAACTTGCCCGGCGGATCGCCGGAGGAGAAGAATGACTGAGATCGCAAGAGGCCTGGAAGGGGTGAGGTTCACGGAGACGCGGCTGAGCAAGGTGGATGGCCAGGCGGGGGAGCTGACCATCGCCGGGTTCCCGCTGGAAGAGCTGGCTCCCCATGCCAGCTTTGAGGAGGTGCTCTTCCTCCTCTGGTACGACCGTCTGCCTACGGCTTCGGAGTTGAGCGGGCTGCGCTCGAGGATGCTGGCCCAGCGCGAGATGCCGCCGGCGGCAAGCAATGTGCTGCGCGAGGCGGCGGCACGCCATCTGGCTCCGATGGATGGGATCCGTATGGGTGTGGATACGGTGGGATTGTGCAGCCCCGAGCCGCACATGGAAGGCGAGGTCGACGTCGGGTGCGCCGTCGCCCTGACCGCTCACATGGCGACGATCGCCGCCGCCTATTGGCGGCTTCTCCACGGTCAGAGCCTCATTCCGGCCAATCCAGGGCTGGGCCACGCCGCCAACTACCTCTACATGCTGACCGGCGAGGAGCCCCACCCCGACGCGGCCCGGGCGCTCGAAACCTATCTGAACACGGTGGTGGACCACGGGATGAACGCCTCCACCTTCACGGCGCGCGTCATCGTCAGCACACGCGCCGACATGGTGGCGGCGATCGTGGGGGCGCTGGGGGCCCTGAAAGGACCGCTTCACGGCGGAGCGCCCGGGCCGGCGCTCGACATGGTCTTCGAGATTCGGGCCCGCGCGTCCGCATCGGGAAAGCCCATCGCCGTGGAAGCCGAAGCCTGGGCGAGGGAGATGGTCGCCTCCGGAGGGCGGATCATGGGCTTCGGTCATCGCGTCTACAAGGTGCGAGACCCGCGCGCCGACGTCCTCGATCAGGCCGCCCGTAGCCTCTTCGCCCGCACCGGTGAGCAGAAGCTCTACCAGGATGCCCGCATCGTCGAAGAAGTGATGCTCAGGGTTCTCGAAGAGCTTAAGCCGGGGCGCGGCCTCAAGACCAATGTGGAGTTCTACACCGCGCTCGTCCTGCACGGCGTGGGGCTCGAGGCCGAGATGTTCACCCCGACATTCGCCGTCTCTCGGGTGGGAGGCTGGACCGCTCATGTTCTCGAACAAGTGAGGGAGGATCGTCTCATCCGACCGGACGCGCGTTATGTTGGCCCTCTCGACCGGAGGTGGGTGCCGGTCGAGGCGAGGAGCTGAGAGGAAGGAATCCCGAGGCCCGGTCTGTGCGATAACGACGAAACCGGGCTTCTCTGGTCACCAAGGAGCGGAGAAATGGCTACACAGCCTGACGTGGTTCGCGTCAAGGAGAAGCACAAGCTCGAGATCCTAGCCATGCCGAACGTCGTCGGGGTGGGCGTGGGCTATAAGGTCAGCGGCCGCACGAAGACCTCCGAGATCAGCGTCATCGCCCTGGTCCGGCAGAAGGTTCCTCGGGCGGGGCTCGAGCCGGAAGCCGTCGTCCCGAGCCAGGTGGACGGCGTGAGCACCGACGTCGTCGAGGTCGGCGATCTGAGGGCCCAGCAGGCCCCGACCTCGCGCTGGCGCCCGGCGCCGGGGGGCGTGAGCATCGGGCACGTCCGGGTGACGGCCGGGACGTTGGGCTGCGTGGTACGCGCCCGGAGCGGTGTCCGCCTCATCCTCTCCAACAACCATGTCCTGGCCAATAGCAACGACGCCAACCCCGGGGATGTCATCCTTCAGCCCGGGGCCGTCGACGGCGGACGAGAACCGGATGATGCGATCGCTCTGCTGGAGCGATTCTGCCCTATCGAGTTCTCCGAGGCTCCCGGGAGCTGTTCATGGGCCCGGGCGGTTGTGGCTGTGGGTAACGCGTTGGCGCGCCTGCTGGGATCGCGCCATCGCCTGGAGACCTACTGGACCAACCCGCAAGCCGTCAATCTGGTGGATGCCGCTGTGGCCCGGCCGTTGGACGACCGTTCCGTGAGCGACGACATCCTCGGGATCGGAGCCGTGACGGGCACCGCTCCGGCCGAGCTGGCGATGCGGGTGCGCAAGTCGGGCCGCACTACCGGGCTGACGGCGGGGGAGATCACGGTGCTTCATACGACGGTGAGCGTCGGCTACGGGCCGGGGCACACGGCCCAGTTTGAGGATCAGATCGTGTCGGGCCCGATGTCGAGCCCCGGCGACTCGGGGTCGCTCCTGGTCTCCGCGGATGGCCCGCTGGCCGTCGGCCTGCTGTTCGCCGGCTCTGATCAGGCGACGATCTACAACCCTATTCGGGCGGTACTGGATTGCCTGGAGGTGACGATCGGATGAGCCGCATCCCGGATGCCGATCCCTTCGTCTCCCGCGCCCAGGCGGTGATCGAAAGCCATGAGACCGAGCTGCTTCGCATGCCCAACGTTGTCGGCGTCGGGGTGGGGCTGCGAAAGCGCGGCGGGGCCCAAAGCCGGGAGGTGACGATCGTCGTCCTCGTCAGCCGGAAGCTGCCCCGGACCCAGCTGGCGCCGGAGGAGGTTGTGCCGACGGAGATCGATGGCGTGCCGGTCGACGTCCAGGAGGTGGGAGAGGTCAGGGCGCAAGGGTAGGCCAGGGGCAGGCGGGCATTGGTGCGGTCGGATTGCGCCTGAACCACGTCGAGTCGTTTGAGGGCCATGGGTATTGGCACTTGATCTTCCACTATGCGGGGGAGCTGGAAGGCCCCGGCCACGCGTTGCCAGGGACGAATGTGAAGGGCCTAGATCCGCTCCAAGATCAAGGAGCCGGGCCAGCCCGGCCCGCCCGGGCATCTCACTTCCCCTACACGCCCTCCGTTTCAGCGCGGCGCCAGAACCAGCCGCCCTTCCGCCTCGCGCTCGATCTCTTCCCTCGTCCAAAGCATGGGGATGTATTCGCCACGGGCCCAAGGCCCGGCCAGATCGCCGTAGTGACGGCTACCGATCTGCCCCGACTGCCCCGGCGGCACGATCACCTCCGAGCGAGACAGGTCCTCCAGATCGACAATCTGTCGGAAAGTGGGCGCCCAACCCTTGTTGTCGTAGGGGTCGTCGGGGACGATCGCCGTCTGGCAGGGCGTATCGGTGTCGCCGCCGATCGGGATAGGCCCGAGGTTAAACACCCGGTCGAGAGGTTTCTGGATGCCCATTGCGTGTGGGAAGATCGCCCTGTGAATCTTCCCCCATTGCCAGGCGCGGGGATCCGCCCCCAGGTGAGCGCGAAGCCAATCCACCGATTGACGCAGGCTGCCCTCGATCAGGGCTTGGAGGCCGCCGGCCTGATGCACCCACCACGAAGCGGGCTCATTCAAGAGGCGAAGCAGGGCCACAGTGTCGTGGCCGTAGAACTCATTCGCCGGCATCAGCAGCGGATGGAACCCCCGGCCCATGAGATTGAGGGTGAGATCCGGCCCCAGGCCCGGCTCGAGGAGGTTGCGGACCAGATGATAGCGGACCACTTCGTAGACCGTGCCTCCGACCGAGTCTGGAGAGAGCACGCCGTCCCACGTCTCGAGCAGCCCCAGCGCCATCCGCACCGTCGGATCGTCACTGGCCGTGCCAGATAGCAGGCCGGCCAGTTCGACCCCGGGGATGCAGCTGAAGTCCACATGCAGCTTGTGGAAATCATCTGGCCCCAGTGGTCGAGGCGAGGAGAGGATCTCCAAGATGCGGCGAGCGCGGAAGCCGTTCATCCAGACCTGGCCCAGAAAGTGGGGGTAGTCGTCTCCCACGATGCGATGGTTGGTGGTGACGAGGATTCCGTCGGCCGGATTGAGGGCGTGGGGCATCTCCTCGAAGGGCACTTCACCAACCCACTCCTGCTCACCGGTCCAACCGGGCGCCGGGACCGAGCCCTCGCCGGACTCCCGAACCGGCACCTTTCCCGTCATCCAGTAACCGGTGTTGCCCTCCACGTCGGCATAGGCCATGTTGAGCTGTGGGGCCTCGATGTAGCGCATTGCCTCGACGAAGTCATCCCAGCCATTGGCAAGATCCAGGCGCCGATAGCCTTCCATGATCGAGGCGGGTCGGAGGGCCATCGAACAAACGGCCAGTCTGCGGGACGGCTCGCCGACCACGTCGGAGATCACCGGGCCGTGATGGGTGAGGAGAACGTTTTCTACGTGAGGCTCCGGACGTCCCTTCACCCGGATGGCCTCGGGGACCACCTCGGCCCGCCGCCATTCGCCGCGGAAGCGGTAGTGGGAGGGCTCGTCCTTGGAGAATTCCTCGATGAAGACATCTTCGGCATCGGTAAAGGCCAGGGTGGTGCCCCAGGCGATGCGCGCGTTGTGGCCGACGAGGACGAAGGGAAAGCCAGGGAGCGAGGCCCCTGAGACTTCGAGCGGGCCGCACTTCATGTGAACCAGATACCAGATCGCGGGCAGCATCAGGGTGAGGTGCATGTCGTTGCAGAGGAAGGGCTTGCCGGTGGTCGAGCGGGAGCCGGCCACCGTCCAGGCGTTGCTGCCCATCGCCCGCGTGAGGAACGGGCCGCCCTCGGCGATCCGTCCGCCATCTGCCCGGAGGCGGTTGAACTCGATGCCGTGCGGAAGGGCGACGGGGTTGCCCGCAGGATAATGGATCTCGAGGTCGGCGGCATGCTCCGAGCCCACCGCATCGATGACCCGAGCGCGCAGGATCTCGCTATACCAGGCGTGAGAAAGCTGCCAGATCATCACTCGCGAGAAGGCGACCGAATCCTCCGGCTGCCATGGTTCGGGCTTGTGACCGAGCAGGGCAAACTCGATGGGCATTCGGGAGGTAGGCGAGGCGAGGAAAGCGTTGACGCCCTCGGCGTAGGCCAGGACGGCCGACCGCACTTCCTGGCCCGCGTTGGCCCAATCGGCCCGCCCGAGGCGGTCGAAGCCAAACGTGCGGGTGGCGCGATCGGTGTCGAGCGCCACGGGGCCGAAGATCTCGCTCAGCCGGCCGGTGGCCGTCCGGCGATTGAGCTCCATCTGCCACAGGCGATCCTGCGCGTGGACGAAGCCCTGGGCGAAGAACAGATCGTGGAGATCGTCGGCGTAGATGTGTGGCACGCCCCAGCGATCCCGGAGGATTTCGACGGTGGACCTGGGGCCGGGGAGATGGATCGTGCCGTTGGTCCGGGGGAGCCGGCCGCGGCCCATCCAGGTGAGCCCGGCGCGCAGGACGGCTCCCAGAAGCGCCTGCACAGCAGACATGGGGATTCTCCTCTCGAGGTGCCTGTTCGTTCCGAATCGGAGGAACCGCTCGCTCCCCCGGGGGTGAGCACGTATGCGATGGGCCGCGACGGTGTCCAGCGGGCGCGCGGGACACCAGTATAGGACTGATCATTCCGATTTGCCCTATCGGCCGTGTGGCGCATTCCGGCCGCCGGAGACGGCGGCCGGAGCGCGGAGAGGCCGAGAGATACTCGAGGATTGCCCTGTCGCGAGCGCCCTCTGGGCGGAGGCCTCAGGGCGCGGGGTGTTGCGGCGGCGAGGAGGCGAGGAACGTCTCCGCCTCCTCAAGAGTGGGCAAGCCCTGTCGAGCCCCGAGGTGCTGGGCATTGAGGGCGGCGGCGGCGCTGGCCAGCGCCGCCGCATCTTCCAGCGGCCGGCCCCCAAGCAAGGCGAATAGAAACGCGCCGTGATAGGCGTCGCCGCAGCCCGTGGTGTCGACGAGGGGGTGGGCCTGGAAGGCGGGTTGGTGGAAGATCGGCACTTCGGCCGGAGCGACCCAGCTCCCGCGGACCCCGTCGGTCACAACGACCAGGCCCGGGCCTTCGCGCAGCAGAGATTGTGCCGCCCGGGTAGGAGCCTCCTCTCCGGTGTACTTAGCGGCGAAATCGCGTGCGACGATCGCGATGTCGACCAGGGGCATGAGTTGCCGAATCTCCGGGCGGAAGCGGCCGGCGCCGCCGTCGAACGAGACGCGAACCCCTGCCTCACGCGCCCGCCGGGAGGCTGCCAGGCAGGCATCCCAATGGCGGCCGTTGAGGTGAAGTATGCGAGCAGATTCGATCAGCCCCGGCGCCAGTGCCTGGGGATGGATCTCGGGCGTGGTTCCGGGGAGGTAGATGATCGTCCGCGCGCCCGTTCCCCGCTCAACAAGGACACAGGCAGTGGCGGAGGAGCAGCCCTCATGGACAAGGAGATGGGTCGGGTCGACCCCTTCTCGAGAAAACCCGTCGCAGATCATGCGGCCGCGCCAATCGCCGCCGACCGCGTCGAGCATGGCGGTCCGGGCGCCCAGGCGCGCCAGGGCGACGATCGCCGTAGCCACCGGCCCACCGCCCTGCAGCGTCAGATCATCGGCGCGTTGGACCTCCTCGCCCGCCGGGAAGTGATCCACCAGGGCGAGGATATCGAGGGTCGACACACCGAGGCCGAGGACGTCGTATGTCGACATGAGTGCCCTAACCGCCTGGGCGCGCCCTCATCCGCGACGGGTTTTCCTCATCCAGCGCCCAGCGGAGGGGGTTGTTTGTGATGTATTCGCGAAGCCTACGCAGGTCCTGGTCGTCGCGGACGACGTGTTCGTAGTAGTTGCGTTGCCAGAGGGGCACGCCTGAGGTTCCCGGAAGAGAACTGGCCCTTCTCGTTGAGGCCGATTTGAAAGACCTCACAATCGTGCCAAGGGAACCCGGTATCACCCTCGAGCCCGTGTCGCATCGTGGGTGTAGGGGCGCAGCACACCTGCCCAGACCGCAGGTGCTGGGTGCTGTGCCCCTGCTACGGGATGCCTCTTTATCAGCAGCAATCCATGCAGATGGTTAGGCATGACAACAAACTCGTCGAGTTCAACGTTTGGGAAGTGGAGGGGAACCTCCCTCCACGTATCGTGCACGATCTGGCCTAGTCGGCTTAGAACAATGGCATCAGCCAGGACGTCTCCAAAGACGCACCGCCTCTGGCGTGCGCAGATCGTGACGAAATACGCCCCCGGCGACGTGTAGTCGTACCCCTTGATGCGGAGGGGCCTCCGGCGGGGGATCTCATGCCTCATCGTACACAACGATCGTGCTCTCCAGCGAACCATCGGCGTAGAACGAGACGACAACGTAGGCCGGCGGGAATCCCAGGTAATCCCCCTGCCACCACGAGCCGGAGACAGCTCCATTGGACAGATAGGTGACGGAGTGATAGTCGATCAGCTCATGCTGATGCGTGTGCCCGCTCAGACATGCCCGGACGTTTGGACGCCCTCGGAAAAGCTCCCACAGCCGCCGGGCATCAATGTGAATCCAAGCCCCCGGGACAAGCCAGTTCCCGCTCTCCTCATTCGGCCCGTCGAGGAGCTCGCACGCGGAAAGAATGGGAATGTGCGACACGATGCAGACCGATTGCCCGGGCGGAGTCGCGGCCAGTTGCTGCTGAAGCCAGAGGAACTGCTCGTCGTCCAGACGTCCGGTATAGGGGATGTTGGCATGGGGGGCGCTGCGGTTGAGGATTGAAGGATGGGTGCTGTCGAGAACGATGAACCGCCATGTGCCGAGGTCGAAGGTGTAGTAAGGGCTGGAAAGCCCCAGCTCCTGGAGGGCGAATGCCTTGCCGAAGAGAGGATCGCTTTCCAGCCCGGCGTCGCCAAGCCCCCATCCCCAGACGTCGTGGTTGCCGATGCAGTGGTAGATGGGCAGAGAATTCTCCGCCTCAAGGACTCGGTTGAAGGCGTCCCACTGCGCCTGGGTGCCGCTTCGATCCGCGGACAAGGATTCCATGATGCAGTCACCGGTGTTGAGAATCGCGTCGACATGAGGCTCGAGGGCCTGGACGTGGCGCAGGGCCCGGGCGAATCCAGCTGTCGCTGCCTCTGTGGGGTCGACGTGCATGTCGGTGAGATGGGCCAGGCGTAAGACGGGCTCCGGGGCGGTCGGAGGGGAGATTGACGCCGGAGCCGGAGATGTCGACGTCTGGGCGCCGGCCTGAGCGTCGGTCCCTGCAGTCTCATCGGGAGTTCTTTCTCCCCCGGAACAAGCAGCAACGAGCCCGCCCAGCGAAGCACCGGAGGCAAGCAAGAAGGCGCGGCGGCTGAGGTGGTGCTCATTCATTGGTCCTCCATCTTGGGCGGATCCGCCCGCCCGGGCGGCAGACCGCCTGTGGCGATAGGCGCCCCGGGCGCATCGATCCGCTCCACCACCCAGAAGTGGGACAGGCCAAGGGCACGCAGTGGCGTGCGCTCGAGGAACTGCAAGAGGCCCCGCAGGATCCGCCCCAGGCGCGGCCACCTGGCGATGATGTTGTCGTAGGCGCCGAAGAGGACCGTTCGCGAGACGACGCGGACAGGCAGCCCGCCGAACAGCTCGCCGAGTTGGCGAGGGGTGTAGGCGCGGACATGGGGCGCCAGGCGCTGACGAAGAGGGCCGGGGAGGTAGTTCACCAGAGGGATGTTGCCAAACCGGTAGCGGCCCCGCCAGAAGATGCCGTGGGTCTCGAACGGGTAGCCGCGGTTGGGGGTGAAGAGGACGAGGCGGCCCCCCGGCCGGAGTACGCGCAGGATCTCCTCCACAGTCCGCCGGTCGTCGGGCACGTGTTCGAGGACCTCATGGGAGAGGACCAGGTCGAAGGCGGCCGAGGCATACGGCAGCCGTTCGGCGCGCGCCTGCGTCACTGCCCCTCGCCCCGGACCGGCGAGGCTCAAACGCTGCCCGGCCTCGACCGCGCGCTCGAAGTCGAACTCCACGCCCATGGCCTTGGATGCGCGCGCCGCGAGGCGCTCGAGGTAGATGCCGAGGCCGCAGCCGTCATCGAGGATAGAACCCTCGGCTCTCGCGCCGACGGCCTGCAAGATCAAGCGAAGCCGCCTCTCCTGTCCGGCGCGCCAGACGTGGGAAGGTTCCCCGATCCGGGCGGCCTTGGCTAGATCATGCACGCTCAAGTTGCTCCTCTCAGCGGTCGCCATCGATCCAGGATGAGGGGTCCCTCACCACCGTTCGCGCAGACCTCCGGCTAATTGTATGCCGGCCGGTTGGAGACTACCACCCGGCTCGAAAAATCCTCTTGCCCGGCCTCGCTGGCGCGGGCAGTCAAAGCGACGATAATTCCCTGCCTTGTGGAGGCGCCTTGAAGCGAAGCACGATCTGGTTGACGATAGCTCTCTCGTTGCTGCTCCTGGCGGCAGGCTGCTCTTCCCCGGGACCTGAGGTTGTGGTCTACACCTCAGTGGATCAGCCGTATGCTGAGCCGATCCTGGCCGAATTCGAACGCGAAACGGGGATCCGGGTCCGGGCCGTCTATGACGTCGAGGCATCCAAGACCACCGGCCTGGTGAACCGGCTCCTGGCAGAAACTAGCTCGCCGCGGGCCGATGTTTTCTGGAGTTCTGAGGTCGTTCAAATGATCCTGCTGGAGGAGAGAGGCGTCCTCGCCGTTTATGAGTCACCTCAGGCGGTGGACCTGCCTGATCAATACCAGGACCCCGAGGGATATTGGACGGGTTTCGCCGCCCGGGCTCGAGCGATCATCGTCAACACCGATCTCGTCCCGGCCTCGGATTTCCCCCGCGGTCTCGCGGACTTCCTCGACCCGAGCCGGCCCGGCGAATCCATCGCAATCGCTTATCCCTTCTTTGGCACGACGGCGACTCACGCCGCCGCCCTGTATGCCCTTCAGGGCCCGGAGGCTGCCCTGGGATTCTTCGAGGAGCTGGCGGGGCGCGGCGTACGCGTCGTCGACGGGAATTCTGTTGTGCGCGATCTCGTGGCGAGCGGCGAACTGGCCTTCGGCCTCACCGACACCGATGATGCATGCGGGGCGCTGAGGCGGGGGGAGCCTGTGGCCGTGATCTTGCCGGATCAAGACGGGCCAGGGACGCTGGTGATTCCCAGCACCGTCGCCTTGATCGCCGACAGCCCAAACCCGGAGCAGGGGAGAGCGCTGATCGACTACTTGCTGCGCCCCGAAACCGAAGAAGCCCTGGTCCGGGCCGGGTATAGCCATGTCCCGCTTCACCCCGACACATCGCCGCCGGAGACTTGCATCTCCAGTGATGTGGCGGCGATGGAGGTGGACTACCACGACGTCTACGATTACTTTGCGGTGAGCCAGGAACAGCTCCGAGCCGTCTTCCTTCGCTAGCCACCCGATGAAACGCTTGCGGCCTCCCACAGCCATGCCAGACGCCTCACTCCCCGGCGGGCCGCTCGGGCAGGCGCTGGCGCTCGGAATCTACTTGCTGGTCGTGATGGGGCCGCTCCTGGCGCTGACGGGGCTTACCGTGAGAAGCCTCCTCGGCGGACAAGCCGACGAGCTGGCCCTCGTTCTGCCGACCGGCCGCCGGCTGGAGTTGCTGGCCAACAGCCTGGCCCTCTCGGCCGCGGTGGCGGCCCTGGTGACCGTGGAAGGATGGCTGGCGGCTACTGCCATTTGGGCCATGGCGCGCTCCCGGGCCAACGCCCTGCTTTTCCTTGTGCTGCCGCTCGCGGCACTCCCCCCGTATCTCTATGCCCTGGCCTGGTTTGGCCTCGTTCGGGGCCTTGAGCCTCTCCTGGCCCTCCTGGGGCTCGGAGCGCCCGCCCCCTATGGATGGACTGGAGTGCTGTGGGTGCAGGGCGCGGCTTTCGCTCCCCTGGGCCTGGGTTTCGCCTGGCTGGGGCTGCGCAATCTAGATCCGGACTTGATCGATTCGGGACGCACCGCGCGTCACGACGCCGCCGTCCTGGCACGAATCGCGCTTCCGATGAGCGCGCCCGCCCTGGCGACGGGCGCCGGAATCGTCTTCCTGCTCAGCCTGCTGGACTACAGCGTGCCCTCCTTGTTCCAGATCAATGTCTATCCTCTGGAGGTGTTCGCCGACTACAGCGCAACGAACAGCCCGGAGCGAGCGCTCTTGATGACGATCCCATTGCTGCTGATTGCAGGCGCGGCGGCGGCGAGCCTGCTTCGCCCGATCCGGGCGTTGACCACCCGAATGCCGAGTGGCGGAAGGCGCTGGTCGTCCCCGCCGCACTGGCCGGTCGGGTTGATCACGCTTCAATGGTTGGCCCTCGGGTTGCTCAGCCTCCAGGCCCTCGCTCCGCTGGGCGTCCTGTTGGCGCAATCCGGCGGGCTTGGCGGAATCGGGCTGAGCCTGGCGTCCGCCTGGGGCGATTTGCGATCGTCGCTCTGGTCGGCAGGATTGGCAGGCGCGATGAGCGCGCTTGTCGGGATGGGGTTGGCGCGTCGGCTCCGGAATGAGACGGGCGGCGGGGTGTGGTGGTTGCTGGCGATGGCCCCGCTGGCGATCCCGGCGTCGCTGGCGGGATTGGGCTTCGTTGTCGTGACGGCCCCCCTGGAGGGCTCCTTACGAGGGGCGCTTGTTCTTGGCCCCGCATTGGTGCTCTTCGGCCGGTTCGTGCCTCTCTCGGCCCTCATCCTGTTGGCCCAGATGAGGCGGCTTGATCCGCTCCTCTTCGAGTCGGCGCGTCTCAGCGAATCCTCGGCCTGGCGGCGGGCGATCCTGGTGGAGATCCCCCTCCTGGGCGGGGGGTTGCTTGCCGCCGCGGGGCTCGTCTTCGCCCTCAGCCTCGGCGAACTGGGTGCGACGCTCCTGGCAGTCCCCCCCGGCATGGGCGCGCTGAGCATCCGGATCTACAACTACCTTCACTATGGCGCCTCGGAGACCGTCGCCGGGCTATGCCTGGTCCTGGAGATCTGTGTTCTGGCGGCTGCCGTCGGGACGTTGGCACTGGCGGCGCGGTGGGAGCGGCGCATCGCCTCGGGGGAGGCGGGATGATCTCCCTTCACGGCGTGAGCAAGTCCTTCGGGCCGATCCAGGCTGTGGAGGCCGTCTCGCTGGAAGCACGACAAGGGGAGATTGTTGTCTTGCAAGGCCCTTCGGGCGGGGGAAAGTCGACGCTGCTGCGGTTGATCTCCGGCCTGGAAGTCCCTGACGAAGGCGAGGTCTGGCTCGATGGCCGTTGTGTCAGCGCGCCGCGTGGCTGTGAGGCGCCGCACGCCCGTGGGATCGGGATGGTCTTTCAGCGCTCGGCGCTTTGGCCGCACATGACGGTGGCGGGGAACATCGGTTTTACGCTGGGGCGGTCCGCGCCCGAGGAAACTCGGGCGCGCCTGAGCGAGCTCTTCGAGGCGCTTGAGCTGGGGCCTTTGGCTGGCCGCTATCCATCGCAACTCTCGGGAGGCGAGGCGCGCAGAGTAGCCCTGGCGCGAGCGCTCGCTCCCAGGCCGCGCCGGCTCCTACTCGACGAACCGCTGACCAGCCTCGACCCCGCTCTCCGAGAGCGAGCCCTGAAGGCCATCCTCCGGCAAGTCGAGGAAACGGAAGCCACCTTGCTCTACGTGACTCACGACGCCGATGAGGCCAGGCTGGTGGGCGGCCGCATGGTGCGAATGGATCATGGACGATTGGCGGCCGGATGACCGAGAATAGGGCGCCGACCGCCGGCCGGACGTCCGTGCTATGAGAATCAGGACGCTCCTCGCAGGGGTCGTCGTCACCGTAGTCTTCCTCGCCGCGGCGCTTGTATGGATCCTGGCGGCTCCGAGGCCCGGGCCCCTGGCCGTGCTACCGGGCTGGCAGACGATCCGCCCGCCCCACGAGGTCTCGGCGCTGGCGATCCAGGGTGACGCGGTTTGGGCGGGAGGCGACGAGGGTGTCTTCCTGATCGACCGGGTGAGCGGGGAGTTGCGCGGCGCCCTGCCGCACGACCCGCCCTTTCGACAGGTCCGCGCCCTTCTGGTGGACCGGCAGGGAAGGCTTTGGATCGGGTCGCAAATGGGATTGTGGCGATACGATGGGCAGGAATGGGAGGCCTACTCCATCGAGGACGGCCTTCCCGACGTGCGGGTCAATGTGCTCATGGAAGATGAGGCAGGCCACCCCTGGGTGGGGACCTGGGGCGGGGCTGCCGTCTGGGACGGGGGCCGCTGGGGGCCCGTGACCACCGCCGACGGCCTCCTCGACAACATGGTCAACGTCATGCTGGAAGACCGACAGGGCTGCCTGTGGTTCGGGTCGTACGTGGCCCCGCGCGGCGGCTTGAGCGTGCTTTGTGGCGACAGCTGGCAGCACTTCACCACCGAACAGGGGCTGCCGCACAACAACATCACCAGCCTGCTCGAGGATTCCGCAGACCGGATATGGGTGGGCAGCGGGCTGCTCGACCGGGGCGGCGCGGCGACGTTCCTCCGGGGCCCGGGAGGCTGGCGCCTGGAGCGGACCTGGGGGCCCGTAGACGGGCTTGCCGGCGAAAAGGTGCGTTCCCTCTTCGAGGATGAGGCCGGTTTCCTGTGGATCGGATCTGAGTATGATGGAGTGGCTCTCTTTCAAGCTCGCGTTCAACGTGTTCTGGCGGAAGCGGATGGGCTGGCCGATCCCGAGGTGAAGGTGATCATGCAGGATGAAGACGGCAGCCTGTGGTTGGGGACGAGGGATGGCTTGAGTCGCATTACCGCCCAAGGGTTGGCAGAACTCTACCAACACCTTGGGACCGACTGAGGGAGGGACATGACCGCAATCCCGGTTTCACCCCCCGAATCGATCAGCGCCCGGCCGCGGCCGCCGCTGGCCCCGCGGCGCGGGAAGCCGGAGCAGGCGCCGCAAACATTGGCCCAGCTCTTCGCCCTGGTCGTGCGCAGCACAATGAAATCCTGGCTGTGGCGGATCCCGCTGGCGCTTGTTGGTTCGTTCGCCGTGTGGTTGTTGCACACCTTTCTCTTGGTCGTAGCCAACGATGGTTTCAACGCCGGTAACAACTGGTTTCTCGACATGATCCTCGCCCTTCAGGGGCGGATGGCTTCGGGAACGATCTTCTGGACGCTCTTCGGCGGGCTGCTGAGTGGCGCCGGGATGCGCTTCCTGAAGGGTCCGGCGAAGTTCGTCCGGGATTTGATGGAATCGCCCACGTTCATTCGGTCTTGTTTCGCTGGAGCCGGGCCGGGGAGCTTCCCTCTGGGCCTGCTGGCCGCCGGCGGGGCAGGGGCGCTCCTGGCAAGCGCAATTCTGGCCAACCGCCTTGCCAGCCTATTGCTGGCCTTGACGGTGTTCTTCGTACTGGCCTGGCGCCTGGAGGATTTCTGGGTCCTGGTGGCTCGGCTGGCGTGGACCGACGCCCAGCGAGTGCTCAACCGCCAGCGAGCTCCGCGTCCACTCAATCTGGGTTGGGCAGGCCTGACCGTCCTGGGGGCCTCCCTGGGCTTTCTCGTCGGGATGATCCTGCCCTGGCAGCTCTACTGCGGCGGCGCTGCGTTTCTCGTCCTGGCTGCGTTGAGCATCGCCCTCATCGTGTCCTCACTTGCGCGCGGGAAGGGCGCCAGGGCCGCTTCCGTCTTGCTCTTGGTGATCTTGTGCTCGGCCTTCGCGGTGGCAGGCGCCTCCGCCGACGACGGCGGATGGTCGGAGGCCGGCGGGAGCTTCGCGGCGTGGATCGCCAGCGAGGGAGCCATCCGTGCGGTGGTGATGGGTTTCCCGGCGGCGACGGGCATGTTCCTCGGGCTGCTGGCCGGAGGACTCTCGGGCGTCGCGGGCGGCCTCACCGCCGTTCCTTCCGTCCCCGTGCCCCCGCCGCCGGCGGGCCCGCCCGGCTTCCAGGTAAACGACCAAGGTCAGGTCTGGTATCAACCGCCGTGGGACGAAGGCGGACCCGGCTGGGTGGATCGGGCTGAGTTCGACGTGATCCAACGCCGGCAGGCTGAGGGCATGGTCTGGAACAATACCTACGGCTGGCTGCCGCCGGACGAGCTGGCACAGCGCCGGGCGGACGTTGACCGTTGGAGGGAGGCCTCCAAGGGGCCTGGGATCATCAGCAAGGAGATCGAGCGCGATCGGGCGGAGAGAGCGCTCCGGCTCGAGCAGGCCCGCAGGAGCATGCCACCGGAGACGCTGGGGGCCGAGCCCGCAAAGAAGGTGGAGAAAGAGGAGAGCTTCTTCGATCCCGAAGTGGAGCTGGAATTCTCGCGATCGAGAGACCTCCGCGGCGGGGACCCGGACAAGGGGGTGAGTCTCGGTGTCAAACTGGTGGATGGGGCATACTACGACGCCGACGACGTTACAGGGCAGGCGATGGGGATTGACTACAAGGCGGACGTCCAGCTGGGAGCGGGAGAAGCGGGCTTCGGGTTTTCCAGGGACAGCAAAGGCGAGGTGTTCGTCGGTGCCTACGGCGAGTTCAAAGCTTACAACCTCGAGGCCGAAGGAGTCTATGGGAGTAGCGATTTGGCCGTTACGTCGGGCACGAATATCAGCGCCGGCAAGCTCGGCGGCAGTTTTGGCTACAAGGACGGCACGGTTGGGGGCTCATTTGGGGGGTCGCTAGTCTCGGGCGAGGTGGAAGTGGGGGCCAACGTGGCGGGAGTGAATGTCGGAGTCAATGCAGGTCTCTCGTTCGGATTCGAATTGGGGCTGCAGCTGGGGAAGAAGACCGAGGTCAAGCTCGGGCCATTCACGATTGGCCTGTCGTTTGGGGCTGCGAAGACGGCGAACTAAGCTGGACCGGGCGGGTGCCCGCAGCCGCGGACGTGGAGGAGCAAACGTGCAGGATGACGCGAAGAACGGACGATCCATCCAGCTGTCCCGCAAGGAATTCCGATTCTTGATGGACCTCCTGCAAGTCTCGACGATGATCGGCCTCGAGGCGCCGGCCGACGATCCGACGGTGGCCAATCCTCAAGCCAGGGCGAGGACGATAAGGGAAGGGCGCGAGTCTTTGGTCGCCCGGGGAATGATCCGGCCTGGAGGGTCGGGCGAGAAGGACAAGGTGCAGGGGAAACTGCTGCGGCACGCCCTCCCCTGCTTCTTTCCCGAAAAGGCGCTGTTGATGATTCGTGACCTGCCGCAGGTGGGGCGGCAGATCTTGATCCTCTTTCGCCGCGGCGCCTCGACCGTCGTGCACACGTTCCCCGATCCCGCGAGCCACCGGCTTGAAGAGATGGAAGGAGCGGAGGATGTCGCCGCTCTGATCTTGAGCGTCTTCCCGCTCCAGCCGCAGGAGGTCCGGCAAGGAGGAATCTCCATGCCCATCCAAGCCTTCGAGGCGCTGCGCCAGGCGGCGGAAGCAGGGGATGAGCGACAGGCCTTGAAGGTCCTTGCGGGCGCGCCGCTGACGGAGGAGGAGAAGCTTGCCCTCGTCCGCGCGATCGAGCACCGGGTCATCAGCGGATCGTTCGCCATGCTGACGTGCCAGGGTGAGACGATCACCGATGCCCAGTCGCTGGCGCTTGTGGCCGATACGATGAGCGGCTGGATGATCAGCCAGCCGAAGGACGACCCAGCGGGCAAGACGGCCGGCGTCGAGCGGATCGGCAAGTTTGACGGCCTGGCGGGGATGATGGCAACCTGGCTGACGGGTCCGCTCGCACCGGCCTCCGGCCAGACCCCATGACGGAAAGACGAGGCGGCTGAATGGACTTCCGTGAGGCAATGGCGCAGTACTGGAAACTACGGTCGCAACATGAGGCCGGAACGCTCGGTGATGCGGAGTTCGAGGCCGCGGTTGGCGATCTGACGGTGGTCGATGCCCAGGGGGACGCGTGGCAAATCGGCGTGAGTACCGGCCGATGGTACCGCTTTGATGGCCAGACCTGGGTGGAAGGTTTCCCTGCCCTGCCCAGCGAGGATCCGAGCCAGGCACTCTTGCTGCGGCCAACGCCAGGGCCTGCATCGCAGCCACGAGTGCCCCGATCCGGGCCCGCCTCTCCTCCGCCCGGCGAGTTTCCGCAGATGCCCCCGCCACCGGGCTGGCGGTCTGGGCCGGGGGCCGGGCAGCCCGGTCCTACCCCACAGGCCCCGCCCCCGTCGAAGTCGCGGCTCCCCCTCGCCGGGATCATCGTAGCCGTCGTGGTGGGCTGCCTCTGCGTGGTGGCCTGCGTTGCGGCGGTCATTCTGGCCAAGCCCGATATTCTGCCCGACGGGCTGCCCTTCTTGCCGTCCGCCTCCCCGGTGCCTGCTCCCGGCACGGCGGCGCTCCGCGTCGAAAACCGGGCAAGCACCGACATCTGCTACATGTTGATCAGCCCTTCGACCAGCAGCGAGTGGGGCGAAGACTGGTTGGGGCCAACGGAGACGATCCCGCCCGGCGCTAGCCGCGACTTCGCCGTCTCGCCTCCACAGAACTACGACCTGCAAGCCCTGGACTGCAATGCCTCGGTTATGGCTGAGCAGTACGGCGTGAACATCGGCGCGAGCGGGGCGACCTGGTCGGTCGGGCCGTAACCGGCAAACAGTGCGCGAAAGCGGAGCCCCAAAGGGGTGCTGCGCGAAGGGGGGAAGAAGGTCTAAGGACGCCTCCTTAGGAAACCTCCCCTCCCCCGGCAGATCTTCATCGACAGCTGATTCGAGCAAATGCCGGGGGAGGGGACGGGGGCCGTCCCCCGCACCCCGTTCGGGCCGCGCCCTGGCGGGCGCAGCCC
>Ga0209521_10000828_pt1 | contig 24592 bp, 24 predicted proteins | sample Rifsed19ft4_FD_184016 | JGI IMG/M metagenome (GOLD analysis project Ga0209521, IMG submission 184016) | Soil microbial communities from Rifle, Colorado, USA - sediment 19ft 4 (version 2) | ecosystem: Environmental > Terrestrial > Deep subsurface > Rock core/Sediment | place: Rifle, Colorado...
TGGAAGTCCATCTAGAGACTTCCTATATGTTGATGACGCTGCAAGAGCAGCTATTCTAGCAGCTGAAAAATATGAAAAAACTGAACCAATCAATATAGGTAGTGGTAAAGAAATTACAATAAGAGAATTAGCAAATTTGATAATAAAATTAATGAATGCAGATCTTAAAATAAGATGGAATACTCAAAAACCTAATGGACAACCTCGTCGTTGTCTTAACATAGACAGAGCAAAGAGAGAGCTTGGATTTGTTCCATCTGTGAGTATAGAAGATGGTCTAAAGAAGACCATAGAATGGTATGAAGAACAACAGAAAAGGAATCAATAGTCATAATGAGTTTTTAGTAAATAACAGTCCACTAGATTGTTTGAGCGTTTAATTGGAATAGTATACTTATATCACACATGTATAGTTTATTCAGTAATTTTGATAGTAGTTGGCATACCTGCTTATAATGAGGAAAAAAATATAGCGAGAATAATTGTAAAATTACAAAAAGCTGTTGATAAAATAATAGTGTGTAACGATGGCTCTACTGATTTGACAGGTGTTATAGCTGAAAAAATGGGAGCCGTTGTTGTAAATCATCAAAAAAATTTGGGATATGGTGCAGGCATTAGAAGCATATTCCTTAAAGCTATGGAATTTGATTTTGATATACTTGTGACGTTTGACGGAGATGGGCAACATAGAGTAGAAGATATCAAAGCTGTTTTAGAACCCATTATCAAAAATGAAGCAGACATAGTTATTGGTTCTAGATTCATCAATAATAATGACAAAAATATTCCAAAATATAGAAAAGCTGGTATAAAGACAATAACGAGCATTACTAACACTTCTACGGATATGAAATTAACTGACTCTCAAAGTGGTTTTAGAGCATATAAAAGCAAGGTTCTAAAAGATATCATTCCTTCTGACTACGGAATGGGTGTTTCAACTGAGATTCTAATAAAGGCCAGTAAAAAAGGATGCAGGATAAAAGAAGTTCCTATAACTGTACTATATGAAGGAGATACCTCTACTCATCATCCTGTATCACATGGAATCTCGGTAATACTTAGTACAATGAAATTCGTATCCATAGAACATCCTCTAAAATTTTATGGGATTCCTGGAATTGTTTTCTTGGGGATAGGTCTATTCTTCATAGTATGGACGATTCAGATATTTACCGATACACGTCAGATTATAACAAATGTTTCATTGATTGGAATAGGGTCTATAATCTTGGGAACGATGCTAACAATGACATCCATAATGTTGTACTCCTTGGTTAATGTAGTAAGAGAACGTCGTAGTGATTAAATTATTGTGCATACAGTTTAATGAAACCTGTTTAACATGACACGTGGATGGAATAAAATCAAAAGTATTGTAACAAGATTTAAAGATCTAACAACACTTGGGTTTGCTAATATATTATCCTCAGCAATTTCCGGAATTTTTTGGATTTATCTTGCTTCATTACTTGGTACGGTGCATTATGGTGAGGTTAGCTATTTCATTGCAATTGCTGGAATAGCATCTACAATTTCTTTCTTAGGAGCAGGAAATACCATCATAGTTTACACAGCAAAGGGGGAAAAGATACAGTCAACCATCTTTTTCATTACAATTATTTCTGGCCTTATTGCTTCAATTGTACTTTTCTTTATTTTTTATGATGTGGGAGTAAGTCTGTATATTCTTGGCTATCTCATTTTCAATCTTGCCACTGCCGAGATACTTGGTCGAAAATTGTATACAGATTATTCCAAGTATCTTATAACTCAAAAAATTCTATTTGTTGGATTTGCCCTAGCTTTCTACTACCTAATGGGCCCTCAGGGGGTAATTCTGGGTTTCGCAGTATCGTTCTTCCCGTATTTTTTAAGGGTCTACAAGGGATTCAAAGAATCAAAAATCAATATGTCTGTGATAAAATCACGGTTTGGTTTTATGATGAATAGCTATGGTTTGGATCTTTCCAAAACATTTAGTGGTCAGACTGATAAGTTAATCATTGCACCAATTCTTGGCTTTGCCTTACTTGGAAACTACCAACTAGGAATACAGTTTCTTTCTCTATTAAGCTTGTTACCCAATATAGTATATCAGTATATACTGCCACATGATGCTAGTGGAAATCCTAACATAAAACTAAAGAAACTAACTATACTTGTCTCAGTTTTTCTTGCAATTCTTGGAATATCACTTTCCCCTGTAGTTTTGCCAGTTCTATTTCCACAATTCAAAGAGGCGATTGAGGTTATTCAAATTATTAGTTTGGCTATAATTCCATTTTCGATAAATCTCGTTTATACTTCAAAATTTCTAGGAAACGGTAAAAGTAAAGTTATACTAGCAGGTTCTGGAATATACTTGTTAGTTCAAATTTTGGGCATTTTATCTCTCGGACAACTTTATGGCATCAATGGGGTAAGTGCAGCACTAGTTTTGGCAGCAACTTCAGAGTCTGTGTATTTAGTGACAATAGACCGGTTTATTAAGAAATGAGTTGACAAAGTTTTCAAATAATACCCTTATATCGCAATGATAAAATCAATGATTATAAGAATTGGTGCAGAATGCAAGATACGTGTTATTGCTAGAGAAGTTGGTTTATTAGCTTTCTAAAGTATAGTTTAATAACTTTTTTACATTCAACAGAACCAATTGGTTGAAGAACACGGCACTAATTCGAAGACTACATCGTCTATTGATTTTGTTGAAAAGAAATTAGATTTTTTTGTAAAAAATACTATCCTTTCTCTTTCCATAATTGGCTTCCTGGCACTTGTTCTCAGACTATATTATTTCCCATTTGGCATTCCAGTTACTCTTGATGCCCTCAATTATTTTTGGTATGCTATGGATATCAGTCTTCTTGGACACTTTCCTGCTTCCACCCTTGCTAATAATGGATGGCCTACTTTCTTGTCTATTTTCTTTTCAAGCTTTCATTTTAATAATTTCATGGATTATATGATTCTGCAACGTATCGTTACCGTTTCAATTTCAGTATTAACAATAGTTCCTGTCTATTTGTTATGTAATAGGTTTTTTGACAAACCCTATGCAATTATAGGTGCGGCCATATTTGCGTTTGAGCCACGCATTATCCAAAATTCATTATTGGGAATAACTGAGCCGCTATATGTATTTCTTGGAGCTACTGCATTGTTTTTGTTCCTAAGTTCAAACAAGAAAATGGTGTACAGTTCATTTGGTATTTGTGCACTCCTAACCCTTGTGCGGCCCGAAGGTTTGTTTTTATTTTTTGCTCTCTCAATTATGTTTCTCATACAATATAGGAAACAGAGTAAATTTATTGCAAAATATGCTCTGGCAGCAACAATCTTTGTTTTACTATTGCTACCCTTGATAACGATAAGAATACAAATCATGGGCGATGATTCAATAACCAGTCGTATATCAGAAACAATTTCGTATCATGTACTCTTGCCTTCAGATAAAACTAATGGTAATTCAGGTCTGCCTTTTGTAATAAGCGGTATTGAAAATTTAGTTAAATTTCTTGGCTGGGCTTCTATTCCAATTTTTGTAGTTTTTGTTCCATTTGGTGCTTATTTGATTCTAAAAAATAGAAATCATGAAACTAACACAATATTAGTGACCATAGGTATCATGCTTATACCGGCAGTGTATGCCTTTTCTATCATCTCTGATACACGATACCTGTTTTTTCAATATCCTATGTGGTGTGTATTGTCCCTTTTTACGGTAAAAACTGTAGCAGATAAATTCAGAAAACGTAACATAGTTTTGATTTTATTGATTGGTGGCATTCTATTATCATCATCTTTATTTCTTGATTTCAAGAAAGTTGATATGGAGCATGAAAAGGAAGCGCTTAGCCTTTCATATTACGTTACTAACACGACGTCTGGAATCAATCCATATCTTCCAGAATCAAAATATCTGCCAATGCCTCAGATGATAGATCAGAAATTTCCAATTTTAAGCACTTCGATTCAGGCTGGACCAAAACTTATTTCCACAGATGGGTTTGATTCCTTGGAAGAATACATTAAGTTTGGCAGGGATGCCGGTTTAACTCATTTAGTGCTTGATGGGACCGATAAATTTTATCGTACACATTTTTTTAAAGATGTGTTTTTTAATGAAGAAAAATATCCGTATTTAACAAAGGAGTTTGATTCTTGGGACCATGGTTACAAGTACCATTTAAAAATCTATAAAATCGATTATGATGAATTTTATTCCATAATAAAGCATGATTAAGTTCTCTCATCTAACAAATTTATTTTAATGTATTATTTAGTATATGTAATTCTTCGTTTATTTCATCTCGGCTTCTCCATCTGTGGATATCAATAAATAAACTATGTTTAACAAAATCTTCTCCTATTTTGCATTTCTTTTTGGGTCTATATTTTTTGTATAGTGGAATATCATATTGAACTGTCTTATAACCTGCACCAATTATTTTTCCTGGTCTGAAATTGATTCCTTTGATGTCAGACTTTGACTCATTCTCAAGAATTTTTTTTCTGTTTTTTGTCAACTTGTTAAGAAATGTGTCACGATCAATCTTTGCTACTTTTTCGTTAAATTTGCATCCCAATATTAAAAATGAATGTTCTATTCCGCGAGGTACTTTTGGAGGGATTATAGCGTCTGGAAGTCTATTGAAGATGTAACTAGCATTATTCCTAAAGGTACTAAGTATTTTCGGTAGTTTTCTAAGCTGTACTCTACCAAATACTGCTTGTGGTTCAGTCATTCTAAAATTATATCCTACAGACGAATCATCTTTGTAATATTCACCATGATTCCGTATTCTTCGACACTTTTCTGCAAATTCTTCATTGTTAGTGATAATCATTCCGCCTTCTCCAAGAGTCGTGATATGTTTTGTCTCCTGGAAACTGAAGATTCCGCAATCTCCCATTGAGCCTACTATCTTTCCTTTGTATCTAGCACCCATAGCTTGTGCACAATCCTCAATGACAAAAGTCCCTTTTTCTTTCATTTTCTGAATCATTTCATATTTGCAGGGGTGACCAAGTAAATGTACAGGAATAGAATATTTTATGGAATTATTTTCAAAATCATAATTCATGCAGTATGATGATTCATCAATGTCAGTAAAAAACGGCGTTGCATCACAGGCTATTACTTGTGAAGTAGTAGCTGTAAAAGTTATGCAAGGTACGGCAACTTTGTGTTTGTTTCGTACACCAGCAGCTTTTTGTGATACAAACAATGCAGTAGTGCCAGAATTTACTGCTATACCATATCGACAACCATGATACTTGGCAAATTCTTTTTCAAATTTTTGAATCTCCTCTCCTCCAAGGTACTTGTTAGTATAACCAGATAGAAAGGAGGCGTTTTTTATAGAGTTGGTAACTGCATCGATTTCTTCTTTACCAAACCTCTCTATCACGAGTACCAGCTATTTACCAATTGTATTTAATCCTTGATGGTTTGTCTCTGTATTTCAATGCAATTTGTTAACACATTCCGCCCATCATCGAATCCAATGTTCTAGCCCCATCAAATATTTTTTGCTTCTTTCTCATTATAGGTGCTAATTTATCATTATACTTATCAAGTAAACGAGCTTGCTCCGCTCGTAGTTCCTGATTTGACATGTGATTAGAATGCCACATTGTGTTAGCAAACTCATCAACACTAGACCAGTCCATCTCGTCATATTCCTTTGTCCAATAAGCTGTTCCTGGATACGGTGCTAATATTGAGAATCCAACTATTTCTGGTTCAATCTCGTCTAATAATGCCTCAGTTTGTTTTATGGTTTCATATGATTCAAGTGGTATACCAAGAAGACAGTATGTTCTTCTTCTTATTCCATGTTTTTTGGAAACTGCGAATGCCCTTCTTATCATTTCAACTGTGGTTCCTTTATTGATATGACGATGAATCTCCTCAGAACCAGATTCTAAACCCATCCAAAATTCTTCACAGCGAGCCTTTACAGCCCATTCACAAATCTCCTCATCTATTTTATCACATCGCATGTTACAACCCCATGGAACGTCTAACTTTTGTGCTACCATTTCCTTACACAAATTAATAAAGTGTGCTTTGGATGGATTAGTTTCTGCGTCATTCATCTTAAAAAATGTGATATTGAACCTATCTTTTACCTCAAGCATTTCTTGCACAACTAGCTTTGGATTTCTACCACGCACTCTTATTGGACGCTCATATTTCATTTCACCGTTTACCAAACCTGCCTTTCTCCATATTGTCCCAAATTGACCTTCAGCGCAGAAAGTACAACCAAAAGCACATCCTCGCTCTGTCATTATGGAAGTTACGCGTCTGCCTTCTTCCCTTTCAGCTATGGAAATGTATCTGTTAAGATCAATAGAATCCCTATCTGGATTTGGAATGCTATCAACGTCTGGAATTGGTGGGTTACTAACTATTCTATTAGAAACAGCACCATTGATTATATCTAACATAGATTGTTCACCTTCTCCCATTACGAGATAGTCTGTTGAAGGCTCTTGTAAAATCTTGTGTGGTTGTAGTGATGGGCCGTATCCCCCAGCAACAGTTTTTATTTTTTTATTTGCTGATTTGATCAATTTACTTAGATGTATCATATGAGAGAGTTGTGGGGTCGTTCCGGAAAATCCTACAAAATCTGAATCTACTACTTTGTTTAAAATTTCTTCATCCGAGTCAAAATAACCATCAAGAATTTGTACCTCAAGATTTCCTTTGTATCGACTCTTGATAAACGATGATATATACATGAGATTGGTTGGTTCCCATACGCTGATATAGTGTGCTCTGACAAGACTTACCTTCATACTTATTAACCACGTGCGTAACTGCATATAAAACTGTATGAGTGTATACAGATTACATAACAAGTCATTTTGATATCTTTCCTAAAATCATGACTATTTTTATGAAAGCATTAAGAACATAACTTTGAATAAAGATCTAGATACATCTTACCAACCACCGACCAATCATTGTTGTTTGCAACTTTATATGCATTTTCTGTTAACGTTATTCTTTTTTGTTTATCCGATAATAATTCAAATATTCCATTGAGTATTTCATCTGGAGAATTAGGGTTTACTAAAAATGCCGTTTCCATATGATGCAACATTTCTTTATTTACATCTATATTGCTGGTTATAATTGGTGTTTTACAGTACATTGATTCAAGTAACGTAGAGCTCAAACCACCCTCAAATATAGATGGTTGTATAAGAATATCCGATCCTCGTATTAGTTCAACTGTTTTTTCTTTAGTTTGGTATCCAAGAAAATGAAGATTTGTTTTTCTTTCCGATGCCTCTTTTACTCTTTTTTCTTCTGGTCCACTACCTAATATCAATAGATGTATGTCGTCAGGTAATTTTTCAGAGATTTCTAGCACATCTAAGATTCCTTTCTCCTTGGAAAGGCGGCCAGCAAAAATTATCTGTTTTTCATATCTTCTGTCTTTTCTTGATGATAAGGATGAAAAGTCCATCCCGTTTGATATATAGTGAACCTTGAATCCCAGCTTGGCGTAATGATCACATATTGTTTTTGACATTGCTGTCAAGGCATCAGCCCATCCAAGTGCATCTTTTTCAAAGTTTCTTGAAAGCCTACCTGCTGTTTTCCCATGCAATAGTTCAACCTGTTCAGGATGAACTCCTGTCAAGGTAAGCACTTTTTTTCCTGATGCGTGTTTCATGGGGAATGCTGCAGGAAGGTTAAATGCATGCACGATGTCATGTCCCCTCTTAAGCTTAGTTTTAAAAAATGCTGAAATCATAAAGCTTGGATTCTTTAATCTTCTAATTGGCAAGGTAAAGGTATTCTCAGATGAAATAATGTCAACCTCATGTTTTTCTTTTTTTAGATAATTAGAAAGCCCTTGCACATGCTGAGCGGTACCCCCAATGCCCTTCTGTGTCGGAGAGATAATCAGTATCTTCAACAATCACAAAGTGAATTGTGGTGTTTTTAAGGTGTTATGATAACACAGGATGTTGTAATAATTTAGGATAAGGCTTGTGATGCCTCATGGAACATTTGGCTTTTTGCACAGCCTGCAGCAAGTTCGTCTCCTGCTCCTCTTCGCATAATTCCTCTATACAACCCATCTTCTAGTTTAGCGCCAACTTTTGCCTCCCATTCCTCAACTGTGGTAGAATATTTCTTCTGAATTCTATCTCTATACCATTCTGGGATTACATTAAAGGCACAGAATGGAATTATTCTAAGGTCTGGTGTCACATAGTGAATATCACATCTTTGCAGTCTTTCCAAGTCTTCGTTGTATTTGTCTTGGAAGTGCATCATGCCCAAGAAGAGTCCTTTAACATGCCATGAACCAACAGAGCCAAATGATCTTTTCATCAAAATATTACCAAACATCTTTGCCAAGTCAAGGCCTGCTGGTTGCTTCTTCTTATCAACGAAACTTGAGAGTTTTCTTACAACTTCAAGCATTGTAAAGTACTTGTTCTTGCCAGATCGAATCTCTTCTGCCTTGTCTTCAAAGAGTTCTAGCATACCTTGAATGTCTGCAAATTTAGTCAGCGGTACAAACTTTTTCGTTTCTTGATCTTCAAAGATGTATGTACCAGCACCACATGCAAAGTGAATTGATAACTCGTATTTTGGTTTGCTTGAAAATGCCTCTATAACATTTGTCAGTGGCATACAGCTTGGTACTGGGAACCAATCATCTATAGTTACTTCACCGTTTGTCTGCTCTTCTATTCTTTGAATGCAGTCAGGAATTGTGATTCTGTATTTCTCACGCTCTTTTTTGCCCATTCTTCCTGTTAATGAGACTGGTTGGAAGTTTACTGCGTGAACAACATCAAGGTTCTTTTGTGCATATCTGATTATTCCACCTAATTCGTGGTCATTTATTGATTTGATAACTGTTGGAACAAAAACTACTGTAGTTCCTGTCTTTCTTGCGCTTTCTAGTGCATATGGAACTTCCCAATGATTCTTCGGATTTGTTCTGGCGGTTACACCATCAAAGCTTAGATAGAGATTGTTAACACCTGCAAGTCTTACTTCACGCATTGCTTCTGGATCCAAAGCAAATCGGATTCCGTTTGTATTCATCTGTATATGATCAACACCTTCTTCTTTCATTATTTTGATAACATCAACTATATCTTCTCGCAGCATTGGTTCCCCACCGGTAATCTGCATTGAATTTCCTGGAATTGGTCTTTCGGCACGCAGGGTCTTCATCATCGCTCTAACTTGATCCAGTGATGGCTCATACATGTATGCGCCTTCAAGGCCCTTTTTCACATAAAAGAAACAATACCAACAAGTTAAATCACATCTATTTGTAACAATCATGTTTGCCAGTCCACTGTGGGATAAGTGATTTGAACAAAGACCACAGTTGTTTGGGCATGAGCATTTGTCAATCATAACGTTTGGAGCGTGTGCACCCTTTCCGTCCATCCAATAGGTGCTAAACTTCTTGTACATTTCATAAGAGCCAAAGTAAAGCTCCTCACACTCTCCATGTGTTGGACAAGTCTTTGTCATGAACACCTTGCCATCTCTTTCAAAGACCTCTGCATCCAAAATCATGTTACAGTCAGGACATATACTTTGGGTAAATCTAATAGTAGCCTTCTTTCCTACTGTGGGTACCTTCTGGTTAACAATCTGAATTAGCTCCATACTTACTTCCTTACACGCATTTTTCTGAGATAGTATTTAATCAATTTCCTACAAGACACCGTGGGTTTTGGGAGACATCGTATACTTTCATGTTTTAGGTATGAGTACTTGTTCGTAACTACCCTAGTTGACATATATACCAAAAGCGTCTCGAGTGAGAATAGATGAGTCTTTCAGACAAGACCCGAAAGGCCCTTGAAAGAATAGGCCTGACAAGTTATGAGATAAAGACGTATTCTGCACTTTTAAAAACCGGTCAGATAAACGCTTCAGATCTAAGTCAGAAATCTGGTGTGCCATACTCAAAAATATACGAAGTCCTAGGCACGTTAGAAGAAAAGGGGTGGATTGGCTCTGATGACTCTAGACCCACACAGTATTTTGCAAAGTCGCCTGCTACTGCAATAGAAACTACAATGCAAAATCTAGAAGCAGACTTCAAAAAAAATGAGTCTATAATCATTAAAGAACTCAATCCACTTTACGAACAAAGTGGTACAAGCGAGAGGCCTGATATCTGGGTTCTTTCTGGTGTTGTAAATATTGCTTCTAAAATTTTGGAGATGGTGGACTCGTGCAGAAATGAAGTAATGATAGCCATCCCAAAAGTGGCAGAAGACCTAGCAAAAGAAGCACTGCCAAAGCTTAGATTATTACATGACAAGGGTGTTGACATCACCATATTAGTCTCTGAAGATGTGAATTCTGAGACTCTCAAATCATTATCAAGAGTAGCCAATGTAAAGATAAAGAAAGGACTCTTTGGTGGAGGCATAATATCAGACAAACGATACGTTGTCATATTGTTGGGCGAAGATCTTGGTACATCTGGCTCGGCTGAGGCAGTAGCAATTTGGGCAGATCACTCTGGTCTTGCTGGCTTTGCTCGCGAATATTTTGAATATTTATTAAAAGAATCAAAGGATGTAAAGTGAGGAAAAAAGATTCGATATGAGCACGAAAGGGGATGAAGTTCTGTTTGTTGGTACAGCGGAAGCGGAGCATGTAGAGATGTATCTTAAGGCCATATGGCACATAAAAGAAGGTGGTGATCCTGTAAAAATAAGCACAATATCCAAGATGCTAAATGTCAGGCAGCCAAGTGTGGTCCAGATGTTAAAAAAGCTCAATGAGTCAAAACTTGTCAATTATAATAAGACTGGCGTGTCCCTTACAAAGAGTGGCGAACAGGTAGGTTCCAATATGATGCGAAATAGTAGACTGTTGGAAGTGTTAATGGATAGTGCTCTTAAGGTTGACATAGATGAGGAAATGGTCTGTGGAATAGAACATCACATGAATGAACAGTTTACTGATGCACTTTGTACTATGCTAAAGCATCCAAGAAAATGTCCGCATGGACATGACATTCCACGCGGCAAATGTTGCAAAAATTGATTTTGAGATAGGTTATATCACAGTAAAAGTTTCTTAGCATCATGACATGTTTTTGTGGTTGTGAAACCTATGTTCGTGATCCTAATGGTTTCAAGATTGGATGTGTAAAATGCAATCATGGTCCACAAAACCATGAAGAAAGCTTCAAGCTAAAGTCAAATCTTGGAGACAGTCAGAAACGTGGTTCTTTATCATAGCTATTCTCCAATTAGTTTGACAAGTACTCTCTTTGGTCTTCTTCCATCAAATTCACCGTAGAATATCTGTTCCCAAGGTCCAAAGTCAAGCCTACCCTTTGTTATTGCCACAACAACCTCTCTACCCATTACCTGTCTTTTTAGATGAGCGTCTGCATTGTCCTCTCCTGTTTTATTGTGTTCATACTGATCTATTGGTTCATGTGGTGCAAGCTTCTCAAGCCACTTTTCGTAATCATGGTGCAAACCACTTTCGTTGTCATTAATAAACACGCTAGCTGTTATGTGCATTGCATTTACTAAGCAAAGACCCTCATTGATACCACTTTTTTTAACTATCTTTTCAACTTGCGGTGTGATGTTTACAAATCCTCTTCTAGATGAAACATTGAATGTTAGGTATTCTGTAATGAAATTCATGAACAATCAAGACGTGTTATTTTTGATAAAGATTATGTAAGTGCAGGCTCAGAACTCAAGATCCTTCTCATCAAATCAAAGGGATTTGGTCATCAACGCCTGCAACCCCTAAATTCATTTTGTTCCTAATTGAGTCTTTCAAGAAGCTTGATAAAAGGCAAAGAGCAAATTTAGCTGACATGGTTACAATAGATGCGGCGTGCTCACTTGAGAGTTTCAGGAAGTTTGTTATCCTTAGTACCTGTAATTCTTTCGTTCCAGAAAGCTACTATGAGGATTATGAAGTATTCCCAGAACGTGAAGAAAGCCCCGGTCTTATTTATGTAGAAGCTGCAGACAAAGTAACTCTAAAAAAAATTCGTGATATGACCTTTGTCAATGCAAAAGACGTTTTAGGCATAATCTACTCCTCAAAGAGTGGAAACACTAATCTAAAATGGCGACAAATTAGGCGAAATAGTGGAAAGGTCACTGGTGAAGCCTCAACAAATACACTTGTAAATCTTACAGAGGCTGGAGTTATAACACAAGAATGGGTTCAAAACTACCTAAGAAAAAAGGCCAAGACTAGTGAATTAACAAACTAAATCTCTTTTCTTTTTTATTGTTGCTATTATAATGTAAGGGGTAAGAAAAATGATCACAAAAACAATAGATGAAAGTTCTATTTCTTTAATGCCTGAAGAACCAGATGACCTCTTCGCCCTCCGAAGAATAATAAAAAATGGCGATAGACTTACTGGAGACACTACACGTGCCATAAGACAGGAAAAGGACTATGCCAGACCAGACAGAGGTGAACGAATAAAAATAAGAGTTGCATTGAATGTTGAAAAGATCTCAATTGATGATGTTGTTGATAGATTAAAAGTTCATGGAATAATAATAGAATCTGACAGCGAATCTGTGCAAAAGGGTTCTCATCATTCTCTGATACTCAAAATAGGCGAAGCAGTTACCTTGACAAAAAAGAGCTGGACTGCTCTTGAAAAAAAACTGATCTCTAACAAAAAGGAATATTCTGGATTCCTATTGATTGCTATAGATACTGGTGACTGTGGTATAGGAAGACTAAGTGGCACGCACCTCAAATTAATGCCAAATATGTACTCTGGCTCAAGTGGAAAAAGATACAAGACCAAATTCAATATTGAAACATTTTTTGAGGATGTTGAAGGTGCCATCTCCTCTTCTGTACAGGAAGGTGATGCTATTGTCATATTTGGCCCTGGTGAGACTAGAAAGAGGTTTGGAAACTATCTATCTCAAGGGCCCATTGGTAAAAAACACAAAGTGAATGTTGTGGAAGGAATAGATTCTGGTGGAGAAGATGGGATTTACACCTTCATAAAATCTGAAGCCATGAAACAGGCAATGGCAAAAAGTAAGCTTGCAAAAGTATCAGGAATCATTGATGAAATAATGCTAAGAGTAAACAAAAAGAGTAATAAATTCACTATGGGTTTTGATGAAACTGTGAAAGCAAATAACGCAGGCGCTGTAGAATCACTTGTCTTTTCTGATAAAGTTTTTGAGAAGCAAGATGAAGACGTGGTTATAGGATTTTTGAACGAGGCTGAAAATAAAGGAGTAAAAATATTTTCAGTTGATTCCACAACAGATGTAGGATTAAGAGTTTCATCTCTTGGTGGAATTGTTTCACTTTTAAGATTTGTTCCTAGTTGATCCTATTAACCATTCTAAATATGATTTGTTGATAGAATTTACTTTAAACTCCATAATTTCAGGAACATGATAAGGGTGTAATTTTTGTATCTCTTTTTTTAGTGATGCTTTTGTCTTATTTGTTGTCTTAAAAAGTGCCAAAAATTCCTGAGTTTTTTCAAGTTTTCCTTGCCAAGTATAGATGGAATGGATTTTTGTAAAATTAACACATGCCGCAAGTTGTTTTTTAACCACGACATTTGCAATTTTGAGAACAGATTTTTTGTCTGGATATGTTGAAATTATTACTACTGGATCCATAGCAACCGATAAATTTACCCTGATTAAAAAGAGTATCAATTACTTTGGCGCTTGATTTTTTGACACAGAACTCTATCTTCTATGTTCTGATTGCGTGGATTGTAGTGGTTGTACTAGCCAAGGCCTCTAAACTTGACAAACATGGCTTTGAGATAAAACCATACAGCCTAACCTACAAAAATTATAATGTACAGCTTGTTCTAACTAGATTTTTAGGTAGAACCGAGAAGGCCACAAGAATATTCTCAAATGCAAGCGTAGTTGCGGGGTTTATAATGATGGGTTTTGCCTTTTGGTTTCTGATCTCTAATTTATTCAATTTCTTTGTCAAACCAGAATCCTTTTCAGAACTAACAGTCCTAATACCAGGAGTCACAATCCAGTCTAGTGCAAACATTGCATATTTTTTGCTGACTGTTCCAATTGTTCTTGTTATACATGAGGGAGCCCATGGAATTGTTGCAACTTTAGAAAAAATAAAGATCAAGACAGGAGGATTTGCAGTGTTTATAGCACTATTTGCTGGATTTGTAGAACCAGATGAGGAAGAGTTTGCTAAAGCAAAAAAGATTTCAAGGCTTAGGGTAATAGGTGCAGGAGCAACATCAAATGTTCTCTTTTCGTTTCTTATAGCGGGTTTACTTATGTTCAATCCTACTTTTGCACTTTTAATGCCAGAACCTATTCGTGGTGTGTTTTATGATGAACCATTGGGTGTTCCAATACTTTCTGTAACTGAGGGCTCTGGTGCAGCTGCAGCAGGACTTCTTAAGGGCGATATAATTACTGCAATTAATGGTATAGTTATTGCCCAGCCACATGATTTTGAGAAGGCAAAGCTAACTCCCGGCGAGACAGCTATGGTATCAATAATCAGAGATGGAGAAACTTTGCAGATTCCAGTTGTAACTAAACCCTCACAGGAAGACCCACAAAGAGGACTGCTTGGAATTACAAGAGCGGCGTTTCCTTCTTACCAGCCTGTGGTACCCTACTACATACCATGGAGCCCTGAGGTGTTCATGTTTTTGCTTTGGCTTTGGATGCTCTCATTTTTCATTGGCATATTCAACATGCTTCCTCTTCCTATACTTGATGGAGGCAAATTCATCCATAGTATAATTGAGAAAAAGATCTCTGATAGTGCGCTAAAGGGTGTTATGTGGTCTATTTACTCCTTTACGTTTGCCTTATTTGCACTAAACATTGCCTTTTCAGTAGTAAAGTCTGGCTTTATTACAATTTGAGGTTACAAGTAAAGATGTTCTAAAAATTATATATGGTTAAATTTGGGCATAAAAAAAAGTCCTTATGAAGTGCGATAGATGCAACGATGTAGCTACATATTCCAGAAAATATTCTGCAGAGAACCTCTGTTCTGCGTGCTTTTCAAATTCCATATTACAAAAAACATCTAGAACCATTTCAAAATACAATATGATAAAAAATAGTGATCTTGTAGGAGTAGCAGTTTCAGGTGGGAAAGACTCACTTTCGCTTTTACATGTTCTTAAAAAAATGTCAGAATCACACAACTTTAAACTAAGAGCAATAACCGTAGATGAGGGTATTCCAGATTATCGAAACGAAGCACTCAAAATTGTAAAGGATTTTTGCAACAAGCTTGAGGTAGAACACAGAGTGTATTCATATAAAGAGCTTTTTGATGTAACATTACAAGAATCACTTGGGCTTAGAGAGAGTGAAAAAACATCTTCATGCTCCATCTGTGGAACACTTAGAAGAAGGGCAATTGATTTTGGTGCAAAAGACTTGGGAGTGGATGTAATAGCAACAGGTCACAACCTAGATGATGTTCTTCAGACTTTTATTATCAATCTATTGTCAGGTGACACAAACAAGATAGGATGGATGGATCCCGATACATCATCAAACAAAACCAGAAAGATAAAGCCTTTTTGCGAAATTTATGAAAACGAAATTGCGTTTTATGCCTTCACAAACGAAATTCCCTTCCAATCAGAACAATGTCCACATATGAATGAAGGAATAAGAACCGAGATCCGTGAATTCCTAAATTCATTGGAAAACAATCATAGCGGAATTAAAAATAGCATGTATAGTTCGGTCATGAGGATCTCAAATATGGTCAAAGGCACAAACTACAAGCAAAGAAGAATTTGCCCAAAATGTGGCAGTGAATGCACGGGAATGATATGCTCTGTGTGTAATATGCTTGTAAATCTAAAGCAAGCCAGAACCTAATGCAAATATAAGATTTCGTGGTGAGATAAACTGGTAGTAGGGAGGATCGGGGCGCCAGCCGTGCCCCAAATCTGAAACCGGCTACATGCAGAGATCAGTAACTGCTGGGTAAATCTCTAGATGGATAGTACTCGCTTGACTTGCGGAAATGAAATCACGCCGAAGCGGGTGGATACAGGACTGGGGCTGTCCGAAGGGACAGTCCCCAAGACCGAACTGCTGAAAGGGATGAGGTCCGGGAGGGAGCAATCCTAAGGCGGAGTATCCACGCTGTGTCGTCTACGTGGCGGATCTTGCTTGACTTGAGATGGGGCTATCTGTCTAGATTGGAACTGGCAGAGCTACTACTAAATATTCCGTAGAAGTTTTGAAAACATGGATGATCTAGTTTTTTCTGGGCATATAAAGGGCTATGATGATTTCAAAAAACAGATTACACCTTCAGTCAGACCGCTCTTAGATTCGCTAAGAGATTATTGTTTTTCTTTTGGAAAAAACGTGGTGGAGGATGTACGTATGCATAGAATAGTTTTTTGCAAATCGATGACTTTTAGATTCTTTGCAGACATGGAACCACAGCAAGATTCGATTTTGGTAAAAATAAGAAGGAATAGAAAAGAACCTCAAAAAGAAGTTGAGATAAAACCTGGTCAAAACCTTGATGAATTAAAAAAACTGCTTTTAGATGCATATAATACAATACACTAGTACAAGATATCGAATTTTGAAAACTCTCCCTTGTACTGTTCGGTTATAATTTCTACATCATCCACTACAGCATTTGCAGGTCCCGCGTGGCACCATTCTACTACTTCACTTACGTCCACATCATTTCCTTCAAGTACTGCCTCAACTCGTCCATCATGTAGATTTTTCACCCATCCTGTAACATTTTTCTTTTCTGCCATTACTTTAGTTGTTTGACGGAAAAAAACTCCCTGGACCTTTCCTTTTATAAAAATATGAATGCGTTGTTTTGCCACATTGTGAGTTTTTATTTAGTATTAATTAGTCTTAAGCAGGGTTATTTTTTAAGAGGAATTATCATCTTGCCTTTCCTTGATTCTTGCGCGACCAGTCTTTCTTGCAGCTATGCTACCCACTTTTCGTCCTGGTGGCGCGTTCCTTGAAACAGTTGAGCTTTTGCCAACATGCTGATGTCTTCCACCGCCATGTGGGTGTACATATGCAGCTTGCGCAACTCCCCTGACAATTGGATATTTGTGTCCCTTAGATTGTTTTCTGCGCCACGCAACACCAGCTCGCATAAGTGGTCTATCACCTACACCACCACCAGCAAGAATTCCAATCATGGCTCTATTCTGTGGATTAAGTGTAGTGAATTTTCCTGATGGAAGTTTTATTGTAACACCTTCCGAACTGTGGGAAAAAACTGTGGCATATGTTCCTGCCGACTTTACTATAGTCCCACCATCACCAAAGTATTTTTCTACATTACTTACAATTGTTCCATCCGGAATGTTTTGAACGCTTATTACGTTTCCTGGAGAAATTTCAGACTTTAGTCCAAACTGCACCTTTGATCCAATCTTGGTGCCAAGAATTGCCGGAAAAAATGAGGTAGAACCATTATCAAATCTAACTTTTGCAAGAGGTGCATCACGGCCGGTTTCATGAACCAGATCTATAACATGGCCCTCTCGTTGTTCTGAAAGTCCAAATCTTGGATACTTTGCAGGAAGTAACTTGCCAGTAGACGCTGCACGAAATTGCATTCCTCCCCGTCCACGTCTTCTAACTAGCGGTCTTTTACCCAAAAGCAGAAAACCTCTGTCTCATGTAAATTTTAAGCTTTGGATCGTTGTATGTAATAGATGAAAGCCAACAAAGGTATAAAAATTAGTTTAGGGGTGTTTACTCTATGAGCCAGAATACTCTTTCCCTTAAAGTACTTGAGGCATATACTCGTGATGTTGGCCGAGGGGTAGCACGTATTGATTATGATTCTATGGACTCACTTAGTGCATCAACTGGTGATGTCATAGAAATTAAAGGAAAGAGAAGGACTGTTGCAAAATGTCTCCCCCTTTATCCGTCTGATGAGGGAAAGGGAATTATTCGAGTTGACGGACTTGTACGAAACAATGCAGGAATAGCAATAGGTGATACGGTTGCAGTACGAAAGATAAAGGCGGTTGCTGCAGAAAAGGTTGTAGTAGCACCACTTGAAGCGATTCCTCCAATAGATGAAAGATATCTAGCAGACGCACTAGAAAGTGTTCCCCTGATCAAAGGCGACAATGTAATGGTCCCCTACTTTGGTGGAAGACTAACTTTTCAAGTCATTGGTGTTACACCTGTGGCAGATGCAGTTCTTGTGACTCAAAAAACAGTATTTCATATCGCTGAAAAAGGTGAGACCCTACGTGGAGTTCCACAAGTAACCTATGAAGATATTGGTGGTTTAACTGATGAAATTAAAAAAGTTCGTGAGATGATCGAGCTTCCTTTAAGACACCCGGAGATTTTTGAAAAACTTGGAATTGAAGCTCCAAAAGGAGTATTGCTTTATGGACCACCTGGTACTGGTAAGACACTTTTAGCGAAAGCAGTTGCAAATGAAAGTAATGCGCACTTTATCAGCATCTCTGGTCCTGAAATCATGAGTAAGTTCTATGGAGAGAGCGAAGCAAGGTTGAGAGAAATTTTCAAGGAGGCAAGGGAAAAATCTCCTTCTATCATTTTCATTGATGAAATTGATTCAATTGCTCCAAAGCGAGAGGAAGTAACAGGCGAAGTTGAAAGAAGGGTTGTATCCCAATTGCTTTCACTTATGGATGGTTTAGAGGCAAGGGGCAAGGTAATTGTCATTGCAGCAACAAACAGACCAAACGCATTAGATCCTGCACTTAGAAGACCAGGAAGATTTGACAGAGAAATTGAGATTAGAGTACCAGACAAGAAGGGAAGAAAGGACATTCTTATGATACACACAAGAAACATGCCACTAAGCGATGATGTGAACTTGGAAAAAATTGCTGCAATCAGCCATGGCTATGTAGGTGCAGACTTGGAATATCTTTGCAAAGAGGCTGCTATGAAGTGTTTAAGAAGACTCTTGCCAGAGCTTAATCTTGAAGATGAAAAGCTTCCACCTGAAACTCTAGATAAGCTTATTGTAAATGGGGATGATTATCAAAATGCACTAAGGGAAGTCACACCGTCTGGAATGCGTGAAGTCTTCATCGAAAACCCTGATGTAAGCTGGGATGAAGTAGGTGGACTGGAAAATGTAAAGCGTGAACTACAAGAGGCTGTAGAATGGCCAATGAAATATCCTACACTTTATTCTAAGCTTGGTCATAGAATGCCGCGAGGAATTTTGCTTCATGGCCCAAGTGGAACTGGAAAGACACTTTTAGCGAAAGCAGTGGCAACAGAAAGTGAAGCTAACTTCATTACAGTAAGGGGACCCGAGCTCTTATCAAAGTGGGTTGGTGAATCAGAGCGTGGTATAAGAGAAATATTTAGAAGAGCAAGACAGGCTTCGCCATGTGTGATATTCTTTGATGAGATAGATTCGATTGCTCCTGTTAGAGGAGTAGGCGGAGAAACAGCAGTTACTGAAAGAGTTGTAAGTCAGCTTTTGACTGAGCTTGATGGTATAGAAACTCTACACGGAGTAGTGGTCCTTGCTGCAACAAACAGGGCCGATATGATTGATACAGCTCTACTCAGACCAGGAAGGTTTGACAAGATAATACTTGTACCCATGCCAGATAAGGAAAGTAGAAAGAAGATACTAGAGATAAGTACAAAGGAGATTCCTATTGATAAAGAGCTCAAAAATGAAGCTGGTAAGAATCTAGATTATGTAGACCTAGAAAAGCTCTCAGAAAGTACAGATGGTCTAAGCGGGGCGGACGTAGCCTCTGTTGCAAATACTGCTGTATCTCTTGTCATACATGAATTCCTTGCAAAGTTTCCTGACCAGAAAGAAGCCGAAAAGCAGGCAGCAACTGCCAAAGTAACCATGAGACACTTTGAAGAGGCGGTAAGAAAAGTTAGAACACAAAAAGAGCTTAAGATTGGCGAAAAGGTAGCAGTTCCCTACTATAGGTAATTTTAATAAAATAACAGCTCTAATTCAGTCAAATGTTAAATCATGGTGGCTATAGAGGAAAATCTCTAGCTTTCTTGCAAAAAAACAGTGTTAGGGTTGGCGACGTGGTCAAAGTTATGGCAGATTCAAGTTATTCTGGCATATTGATGCCTCGCTACGAGTACAGTGATGATGAACATATAGTCTTGAAGCTCAAAAGTGGATACAATGTAGGACTTGAAATAGACAAAATTAAAAAAATTGAAACTGAATCTTCTACAAATATGAAAAAAGAGAACTTGCCACAAGCACAGATAGACCCAAAATTACCAAGACTCCTCCTTATTTCTACAGGAGGAACTATTGCGAGTAAGATAGATTACAGGACAGGAGGGGTAACACCTGCACTTACTGCGGCAGAACTTAATGCAGCTGTTCCAGAGCTTGGAAAAATAGCAAACATAGACACAGAAGTACTTTTTTCTGAATATTCTGAAAACTTACTTCCAGAACACTGGAAAAAAATAGCTGAGAAGATAGATTCTTGCATCAGATCTGAATACAAAGGAATAATCGTATCTCATGGTACGGATACGATGCAGTACACTGCTGCAGCACTTTCATTTACTCTGGCTGGCATTACAATTCCTGTTGCACTAGTAGGTTCACAAAGATCATCTGACAGACCATCTTCTGACGCTGCATTAAACCTAATTTCTGCTGCTAAATTCCTTATAGAGTCCAATACTAGTGGAATTTATGTTGTAATGCATAACAGTACCAATGATGATGAGGTTGCGTGTCATTGGGGAACACGTGTGCGAAAAAATCACACAAGCAAGCGGAATGCTTTTCAAACAATTGGCGGATCTCCTGCATATATAGTGAAAAATGGAACTATAGAAAAAAATCTGCAGTTTAATTATGTAAAACGGGAATACACCCCAAGAATTAATTTTGACACACGTGTGGCATTAGTAAAATACTATCCTGGTCTTGATCCAAAAATAATAGATTTCATTATTAGTTCAGGATACAAAGCGATAATTTTTGAAGGAACTGGTCTTGGACATATTGGAAAAATTATGTACGAATATGTTGATAAGGCAAAGAAGAGGGGGCTCTTTATGGGTATGACATCTCAATGCATAGACGGTATGGTACGTATGACAGTATATGAGAGCGGTAGAGACCTTCTAAATTTAGGTATTATTCCACTTTCTAATATGATTCCAGAAACTGCACTTGTTAAAGCTATGTGGGCGCTTGGAAATTCAAAAAATCCTGAAGAAATGGAGAAGCTAATGAAAGAAAACATAGCCTTGGAATTTTCTGACTAAGCTTAAAAGCAAGCATAATTGATAAATCAGAAGTGTCTGAGCTGCAAATAGATAAAATTGGACTAAAGGTAGGACTAGAGATCCATCAGCAGCTTGCAACAGATAGGAAATTATTTTGTAGTTGTATGCCAACAGAATCAGAGGAATATCCAATAAAGTTTTTCCGTAAGCTACGAGTTGCCAAAAGTGAGCTTGGTGAGTATGATCCGACGGCTGTATTTGAGAGAAGCAAAGCTAAAACAATAATATATTATTCAAATCCTGCAAGCAGTTGCCTTGTAGAACAAGATGATGAACCCCCTCATGAAGTAAACAGAAATGCAAAGGAAATTGTTCTCCTTATTGCATCTTCTCTAAAATCATCTATTTTTAGTGAAATCCATGTTATGAGAAAGCTTGTAATCGATGGCTCTAACACATCTGGTTTCCAACGAACAATGCTTGTTGCGCAAGGAGGCTATCTTGATGTAGATGGAAAGAAAATTGGAGTTCAAAGTATTTGCTTAGAAGAAGATGCTGCAAGACTTCTTAGTGATACTGTAGAAACAAGGGAATACAGTCTGGACAGACTTGGCATACCACTTGTAGAAATTGCCTTGGAGCCTGTTTCTGGCAAACCAACTGAAATCAAAAAAATAGCACTTACCCTTGGTAGGCTTTTGCGTGCTACGAAAAAAGTGGAACGTGGTCTAGGATCAATAAGACAAGATGTAAACATTTCCATTGAAGGCGGTAATATAATAGAGGTAAAAGGAGTCCAGAAACTTGATCAGCTTGAGAAAGTTATCGAGTACGAAGCAAAAAGACAACATGGTTTGATGATAATAGCTGATCGTCTTAAGAAAATGGAAATTGACAGAATAGCAAAAGAAAGAGATGTAAAGGATGTTACAGAGATTTTCAAAAACTGTAAATCAAAGATCATACAAAAGGCGTTGAAAGAAGGCTCCGTTGTAAGGGTAATTAGGATAAAAAAATTCTCAGGCATGTTTGGTTTTGAACCATATGAAGGAATAAGATTAGGAAAACAACTTGCCGAAGTTGTCAGATTTTTTGGGCTTGGCTGTGTTTTTCATTCTGACGAGCTACCAAATTATGGAATAGAGGATGTGGAGATTCAAGGAATTAAAAATACATTAGAGCTGGAACAAAAAGATGGGTTTTTGCTTTTAGCAGGTGATCTGCAAAAAATAAATGTCGTAGTTGAATCTATCATAAAGAGAATAGAAGATGCAAAGACTGGTGTTCCTGCAGAAACAAGAGCTGCAACAGCTACTGGTGAGACAATATATCTAAGACCCAGACCAGGTGCATCAAGAATGTATCCTGAAACAGATATTCCACCACTTACTGTAACAAAAGAAGAACTGGTAGATATACAAAAAATGGTGCCAAAGTCTTGGGTAGAAACACTATCTGATCTTCAAATGACGTATCAGTTGAATGCCCAGCTTGCAGAACAGATCTTTGACTCTAGTTATTTGGATTTATTTGAAAGGATTTGTCATGATAAGCGAATTTCGCCAAACTTTGTCGCTTCTGTTCTTTGTGGAACTATCACAAACCTAGAAAGACGGGGACTTGATTCCAGATTATTAAAACCTGTTGAGATTCTAAATGCATTTCAATTTCTTGCAGAGGGTAAAATTGCAAAAGAATCCCTTGAGATAATTTTTGAGAAGATGATGGCAGGAAAGGCTAATTCAGTTGTAGAATCGATCGAAAAAGCTGCTATAAACAAGATGGATGTTACGGAACTAGATAAGATGTTGGATGACCTCATAGCAGAAAATTTGAAAATTATTCAAGAACAGGGCACAAGATCGATTGGTCCGTTAATGGGGATTGCAATGCAAACTATGCGTGGAAAGGTAGATGGTCAAAGGATAAATCAGTTACTAGAAAGGAAAATTAAGGAAAAGATAGATTCAAAAAAATAAGAACTCTTGCCATTCTCTGGGTATTTTTATTAAAGGTTAAGTTACAACCAAAAACTTTATCATTCATAAAACCATTTGGTGATTATGGAATACAGAGCTACGTGTGAAAAAGCTATGGCAATAGATCCAAAGATTCGTTTTGCTACCATATGTGACATGAATGGAAGGATTGCTCACACTGAACACCGTACAAACATAAGCAATCTTTTGAGCCCAGACGAAAGCAAAAAATCACTTCAACAAGCTGTGAACGCTTGGAAAAGCCGTAATGAATTTGCCAGTAAGATTGGAGATGGAAAGTATGTTCTGGCAGTTTATGAAAAGATTAAACGAATAACTATGCCACTAAATAATGAACTTTTGCTTTACTTAACCACAGACGCTGATGCTGACCATGGGGCTATAATTGAAAAGGCCCTCAAGTTAAAGCAGTGATAAACAACCGTAGTTTAGTTCTTCTTTTACACTAAATTGCGTGTACGCCCTTTTGTTTACTTCCTATGTCTATTGCATCGTCTATCGTAGTAACAAAGATCTTTCCATCTCCTGCAGAGCCTGTTCCTGTAGCATCAATTATTGCAGATATTACCTTATCAACCAGAGAATCATCAACTACTGTAAAAACATAATTTTTTGTGTTAAATTCCGCTGTGTAGCTACCAGTGCCCCATGATCCTGCCAATTGAGAACGTTTTCCTTTTCCTCTACCTTTTGCATCAAGTACCGTAAAACCTCCAACGCCAATTTTTTTGTGCATCAACCACCATTCCAACCTTTTCGCTAGCTATTACAGCACCAATATTTTTCAATAGGTAAACAATTATCTAACAGATTATAAATTTTTCATGCTTTGATAATGAAAAATAATTGTATTTCAGATTCTAATTTAAAGAAATACTATATGTTCACTGATTTTCTTTTTACTTGTATCAAGTGAACAATTATTCGAGTTTGCGTTTTCCTGTGCCTCGGCCAGTGCTAACAGTGTATCCTTTCGTGGATGGTTTTTCTGGTGCGTCAGTCCACTTCTTGGTTCCCGTGCCTCGTCCGCTAGTTAATTTGAAGTCTTTTCCAAGTTCTTCCTTTCTTTTTTTCTGGTATTCGCGATATGAATCTCCTGCCCAATTCTCTGGCTTTTCATCCTCTTCACGAATTCCTGTACCACGGCCAGTTACTCGTTTGATTTTTCCCATTGTAGAATTTATTATTAACTTGGGTTTAAAGTTGTTGGCTAATTCTGGCACAAGTTAGTGTGTTTATAAACATGCGGGAGGTGGGATTTGAACCCACGAACTCCTAAGAGATAAGGTTCTGAGCCTTACGCCGTTGACCAGGCTAGGCGA
>Ga0209521_10000829_pt1 | contig 24586 bp, 28 predicted proteins | sample Rifsed19ft4_FD_184016 | JGI IMG/M metagenome (GOLD analysis project Ga0209521, IMG submission 184016) | Soil microbial communities from Rifle, Colorado, USA - sediment 19ft 4 (version 2) | ecosystem: Environmental > Terrestrial > Deep subsurface > Rock core/Sediment | place: Rifle, Colorado...
GAAAGATGGGCCTGAAATGACGCCGCTCTAACTCAATAACCCCAGCATGCGCCCATCTTTCTCCAATTCGCCTCTATGGTCTGGATGGGAAACTTCGAAGAGCGCTTTCGCTCGCTCCTTGACTGTTTTGTCTCTGAGCGAGGCTACTCCCCACTCCGTGACTATGTAGTCGGTATGAAACCTCGTTACAGTGGGCATAGTCGGGGATTTGGCGTTAGACGTGACGCTTGGATGTGCAACGATTCTCGAAAACTTGCCGTCTGAAGTCGTCGAAGGTAGAACGATGATCGATTTCCCATTTGGACAGAACGAGGCACCAACAACAAAATCGGGCTGACCGCCAGCGCCAGAGTACTCCTCGAATCCCAGTGTATCAGAGTAAACGTTTCCGAAGAGGTCCACTTGCAACGCCGCATTTATCGCAGTCATCTTACTGTTCATTGCGATCATCCCGACGTCGTTCGTGTAATCAAATGGCTTCATCGCGATCTTGGGATTCCTATCCAACCAATCATAGAGTCTCTTCGTACCGGCACTGAAAGCGCATACGATCTTCCCCCTATCAATGCTCTTCCTCTCACACGTCAAAGCCCCTTCTTCGACAAGCGTGATGGCGCTTTCCGGGAACATTTCAGTGTGCATTCCCAGGTCCCGTTTTTCTTTCAGGAAGGGCGGGATCGACTCTGAGACCGCACCGTAGCCGATCTGAATAGTGGCTTCGTCATCAACAAGGTCTGCGACGTTTTCGGCCATCCGCTTCTCAAGGTTCGTGATGCTTGGCACTGGCATCTCGTACAGAGATTCATGATCTGCGACCATGTAGTCTATGTCAGACAAGTGCACGAGTGAATCGCCGCCGGTGCGAGGGACATTTTCGTTGACTTCCGCAATGACTACTCGAGCCGTTTCGATAGCAGCGTGAGCATAGTCTACTGAAACTCCTAGACTGCAGTATCCGTTATTGTCTGGAGGAGTAACCGTAGTGACGAAGACGTCCGGTCTGTAGGAGCCGTTTCTGAAAAGCGATGGCACTTTGCTTAATGGAATGGGGTAGAAATCGGCTCTTCCCTCTTTCATTAGCTGAACTATCGGTTTGCTTCCTCCAGCAAAAGCCGTAGCGCACCTGACATGCTTCTCCATTCCAGGTTCGAGATAGCGCTCAATGAATCGCCCGCATGGTCTCAAATGAAAAAATCGAACATCTGACAAATCATGGGCTCGATCCATGATCAGGTTAGGGAGGACATGTGGCTCTCCACACAGATTAGCCAGAACAACCTTGTCCCCGGATTTGACAACTCGTGCAGCCTCTTGGCCAGAAACAGCTTTGTGCAATTTGATGTTCAATGATCAGTTCTTGCTCCTCTCATGAAACATTCGCCTGGTCCGACACCCTTGCTAAGTGACAGATAGTTGGGTACTCAATAACGGAGGCCTCAGGATAAATTCGTCGGACGGTGCCGCACGAGGAATGAGATTTTAAGATTCCAAGGACTGCCTACTTGAGACGTTTGAAGCTCCAAGTGCCGATTCCTATCATGACCGCGGCAAAACCTGCGAGTATCGCCATGTTAAGCGCGATTGGAAGCTGCGACGAGCCCAGGAGGAGCCCTCGAAGGCCGTCCACAGCGTAGGTCACTGGATCGATGACTGTGAAGAGCAATAGGTAGGAGGGAAGGTTGTCGATGGGGAAGAGGGCTCCGCTGAAGAAGAACATTGGGAAAACCAGGAAGCTGATGATCAACTGGAAACCTTCCACACTCTCCATGTTTGAACCGATAATCAAGCCGAGGCTCACTAGAGCGGAAGCAAGCACGAACATGAAAACGAAGGAGAGTACCAACGTGAGGAGATTGTATCTGATCCCCAACACGACACCTAATACGAGCATTGCAGCTCCCTGAAGTAGTGCGTCGATGCTACCACCAACCATTTTTCCGGCAAAGATAGTGACACGCGAAAGTGGAGCAACAAGCACTTCCTTGAAGAAATCTATCTTCTTATCCCAAACTATGTACAGGCCAAAGAAGACAGATGAGAACAGAATCGTCATCGCCAGAATTCCTGGAAAAATGAATATTTGATAATTGACTCCCCCCAATGAGACTGCGGATCCAAGCCCACCACCAAACACCACGAGCCAAAGCAACGGTGTAACGAGCGACGATACGATACGCGATTTCTCGCGACTGAACACTTTCATCTCACGATACCACAATGCGTAGAATCCTTCAAGCTCACCCATCAACGTCCACTCCTTACTCGCGCTATACGCTCAAACACTCCGCCTTCACCTGATTCTTCGCGTATCTCGCGGCCAGTATAGTTCAGGAACACATCATTCAGAGTAGGGGAGCGCACCTCAACAGATTCCACCTGGCCAATTGTACCGAGTATCTCCTGCAGGTGGGCACTCGCGTCTTTCACTGTTAATAGCAGTGTGCTGCCGGATTGATCGACCGAGAGCACGTAATCCAAGTCCTTAATCGGCTCGAGTCTGGGTGAGCGTACACGGAGCTTGATGATCTCTCCTCCAACCTTGGCTTTGAGTGCGGCGGGTTTGTCGAGCGCCACAATCTTACCATGGTCAATTATGGCAACTCGATCGCAGAGTCTGTCGGCTTCATCCATGTAGTGTGTAGTTATGATGACCGTGACTTTCTCCGCTTTCACCAGGTTCTCTATGTACTGCCAAATGTGTTCCCGGGTCTGAGGGTCGAGGCCCAAGGTTGGTTCGTCGAGGAACAGGATTCGAGGATTATGCAGAAGTCCACGCGCCAGCTCAAGCCGTCTCCGCATTCCACCAGAATACTTCTTCACGATGTCGTTAGCCCTATCCTGAAGATCCACCAAGCTGAGAACGTAGTCGATCTTCTGTTTCCGTTCATGTTTCGGAACTCCAAACATGAGCGCGTGTAAGTAGAGGTTCTCCCTACCGGTCAGAACATCATCGCTACTGGGGTCTTGAAATACGATTCCAATTGACCGCCGAACTTCATGAGGCTGCTCGATTATGTCATGGCCGTTTACTCGTGCAGTTCCTGAGGTTGGCTTGAGGAGAGTGGCAAGCATAGAAAGGATCGTGGTTTTTCCTGCCCCGTTAGGTCCGAGCAAGCCGAATATTTCTCCACCCTCAATTTTCAAATCCAGACGGTCGACGGCGAGTAGCTCGCCATAACGCTTTGTCAGGCCATCAGTCTCTACGGCACTAACCATTGAACTTCACAGTCCCCCCAACGGAACCTCCGAACCACTTGAACGCTCCGACTTAAATTGACTGATTTCAGGTCGCACTGAAGTAAACTCGTCGACTGGATAGTCAAAGAGGCGCAGAGTGCAGACAAGAAGCTTCTTGTGCAAGGGAACCTATGAAATGATTGGCGCACTAGAATGAAGAAGCGCAAACTATTCGTTGCCATTGATTTCTCAAAGTACAAGGGCAAATACATCGCTATCGTAAATAGGAAAATCGTCGGTAGCGGCTACGACGCGGAGAGGGTTTGGTTGAATGCCAAAAGCAAGCATGCTCGAGCTCAGCCTGAGCTTCTCAAGGTGTCCAAAGGAGAAACACTTGTGCGACTTCGCTAGCGTTTTTCTATCGACACGACTTTACGATCGACCGGTCCTGTGTATTCGATTTCGGGTCGAATCAGTCTGTTGTTGGCAACCTGCTCTAGCACGTTTGCGGACCATCCCACAGTTCTACTTGCGGCGAAAGTTGCTGTGAATAGGTCTGGGGGGAGGCCTACTGAATCCATCACAACGGATGAGTAGAACTCTACGTTTGTGTAGAGCTTCCGTTCAGGTCTATGCTCCTGAAGAATCCTTACACCTGTCTGTTCAACGTTCGTGGCGAGTTCGAAGAAGCTCTTCTCGGCAGATTTGCTAGCTATGCCTCTTAGGATCTCAGCCCGCGGATCCGTCGTCCGGTAGACTCGGTGACCGAAACCCATGAGCCGCTGACCCGCTTTCAGCTGCTCTCTAATCCAAGGCTCAGCCCGTTCCGGTTTCCCAATCTCCTTCAGCATGCGCAGAACCGGAGCGGGGGCTCCTCCGTGGAGTGGACCCTTCAAGGCGCAGACTGCGGCAACAACCGCAGAATGCATGTCCGACCAGGTTGACGCAACAATTCTTGCGGTGAAGGTTGAGGCGTTCATCCCATGATCGGCAAGGAGAATTAGATACTTGTTCAAAGCGTCAACTTTGTTTCGATCAGGTTCACGTCCAGTTAACATGTAGATGTAGTTCGCAGCATGATCCAGGTTGGGACGAGGTTCCAGCGGTTCTTGACCGCGTCTAATACGATCGAAAGCCGCGGTGATAGTTGGAATCTTCGCGGTTATTGCGATAGCATCTCCTATGTCTGGTTTCTTGATGGGATGTCCCGTTCCGAGCGTGGAGATAGCTGTCCGTAACACGTCAAGTGAGTCTGATGAAGTGGGCAGTTTTCGTATCGCGTTCTTGAGTGAGTCCGTTACTGGTCGTTCGGCGATTAGGTGCTTCTTCAGGTCGGAGAGCTGGTCTTGTGTAGGAAGGTCACCGTTCCAGAGCAAGTATGCAACCTCCTCAAAAGACAGGTTTGATGATAGGTCGTGTATGTCGTACCCACGATAGATTAGCCGTCCCTCGTTCCCGTCTATTCGGCAAATACTGCTCGTATCGATGACGACACCTTCAAGGCCTTTAGCGACCATCATAAACACAATCTCGAATCAAAAGCAAACGAGTCCTGCCTTATTACCCAATCTCATAATTGCTAGAACAAACGCGGTTACTTCGTTCAATTCGCTATGCATGCTGCCGTTTGTGTAGCAACAGAGCTAGGGCGACGGATATGCCGGCGTAGATTGGGCTGAGCAACCAGGGCAGGAAGGGGTTGCCAGTAATCTGCCAGATTGTGCCCCCAAGAAGCGGAGACACGTTTCCGCCAACGCTCAAGAATAGGCTGAATGCTCCAAAATATGTTCCTCTTTCGGCTTCCGGCGCGATCTCCGCGACGAATGCGGAAGCGATTGGGAAAAACATGTTCTCTCCAATCGTCATGATGACAACTGCAAATATGAGCCAGTGGAATGAAGGCGCCAAGGCCAAGCTTGTGATGCCCGCGGCCATGATCACCACTCCTAAGATGTAACCGGTCTTCCTAGGCAACTTTTCCAACCAACTTGAAGTTGGGAGCTGCAGGGCTACCACCGTCGCGCCGGACGCTGAGAACAGCAATCCAATCTCAATTTCACTTAATCCTCTAACTTGAGATGCGAAAATGGGGAGCAGTGAGTAGAATTGAGTATAGAAGAGCATGCTAAACAGAGATGCAACACAGAGCACAAACAAATCCCTGTCCTTGAGAACACTGATCTTTGGGAGCGAAGGTTTCTCCAATCCGGTTTTTCGGGACTCGGGGACAAGCACAATGAAGAGTGCGAATCCTATCAGCCCCAGAATCGCGGAGACAATGAAAAGTTGACCAAACCCCCGTTCGGCCAGCAAGATGGCGCCGGTCATAGGAGCTATGATCCATGCTGCATTGCCGATGATTCGACCTATCCCATATCCTGTATTGCGCTTGTTCTCTTCTACTTGGTCGGCGATTATGGTTGTTTGGGACGTGCGTTCCGCAGACTCCATTACCCCAGAAATCGACATTAGAGGCAGCAATTGTCCGAATGCGTTCAATCTAGTGAGAGCTGCGGGGACAATTACATGTGCCGAGTTTCCGAAGATGTAGATTAGCTTCCTACCGAACTTGTCTGCGAGCCATCCCACTAGGAACACGGAGACAGTGCCGAGTATTCCACTCGTGAAGTAGAGTATTGAAACAGCGCCCACTGAAATGTTCAGGTCCCTATTCAGGAAGACCGGCAGGAATGGGTCGATCGTTGTCCTAGCGAAAGTTGAGACGCCTATGCTAACCATGAAGTACCAGAAGTGTCTGGAACGCGGAAGAGCGGAAAGATAGCGACCCTTCGCTTTGCGCTGCATCAGGCTAGTCACTTTTTGAATGCAGCATTCGCTCTCGGCACTTAAGCGATAAGGGCAGTTCTACAGCTTCCTGCTTCATTAAAACCTGACGCCAGCATCAGCTGTGAAACCCTTCATAAACAAGTCAACTAGTGTAGTGAACGGGTCTTGGGAATTGACCTATGAGATTGGGGGGCGCGAATCCGGGGTCCTCCTATTCAAAGAGAATGATGAGGTGCGAGTCAATGACGATGCTGTACTCGCGCCTGAAGCGATTCGCGGCGAAACTGGAGTCATAAAGAAGATCGACCGATTTCTCGCCCAACCCTCTCAGATCTCCGAAGACCGCGTAGCCGTCGACCGATACCAGCAATTGGTCAAACAACCACGCGAAACAGAGATACTGGGATTTGCGTTGCAGGTGTATTTCCCGAAAATAGGAGACGCAATGGTTGTCGCTTCCAACGAAGTCACGCTCCTATCAAAATTCCAAGAACGAATCAACAGACTGGAGGAGCGCCTGATTAGCCATCTGACCAACCCACAACAGTTCTCCGTGTTGGGAGATGGAGGGCTTGATGTGCCTTTCATAAATCAGAATTTCGACGCGCCCTTCTTCGGCGACTTAGTGCGCTACGTACTCCGACCGAAGCTTGGAAGGAGTGCCACGAAAGTTCTCTCCCCAGAAGCCTCCGGACCGCCCTTAGCCGCGGTTTATGCGAGCATGTCTGGATTGAGCTTCGTTCGGGCCGTTAAGATCTACGATAGAGATCATCCCCAAGTGCCCGGAACATGGCGCGGTACGATCATTGGAGATGTCAAAGTTCCGTCAGCAACCAAGAAGACCGAACATCACTTCGCCGTCCCGCAAGGCGCAATCGCTCCAGACGATCGTGTGATAATATTCGACGACGTAGGTTTCACTGGAAGAACCCGAAACGCCTGCATACAGCTAGTCGAGAAATTAGGCGCGAGGGTCTCCGCTATCGTTAACGTGGTTGAGAAAGCCTACGGCGAGCAACGCAATGTGGAAGTTGATTCACGGGCTATTCTTGGAATCAGCGGGTTTGAGCCGAGGGGCGAAAGGACATGCGATCTTTTGATAAACGAGCTTCTCATGGAGCGCCTCAAGACTCCTAGGATAGTGCACGACGTGAAGTACGAAGCAACAAGGTCGCTATTCACGCTTAGAAATCAATAGTAGCCAATTCAAGGAGCATGCGCTTGGAGATCGACCACTGCGAATTCCCTGATGACAGGCTGTACGATCTCGACAACAACGTGTGGATAAGAATAGACGAGAAAAAGGTCGCGACGCTGGGCATTACAAGTGTGCATGCAGCGCTTGCAGGGAAGCTCAAGCAAGTCAAGTTCAAACCTCTTGAGACGTTCTTGGAGAGGGGGCGTAGCGTAGCGACGATCGAGAGCATCAAGTACTTCGGAGCAGTCCGGACGCCAATAACAGGCAAGCTGATTGAAGTAAACTCCGCATTGGAAAGCAACGGCAAAATCGCCAGCGACCATCCTTACGATGAGGGATGGTTCGTCAGAATCCAGCCAAGTCAGTTGGATGAGGAGATCCAGATTTTAACTCAACCTCGAACAAACGAAGAGAAGATTAGATCTCAGATCCGTGAGCTCCGAGTTCGATGCTTCAAGGCGTTCCCAGATTATGAGATGTGGGAGATCGGAGTCGACTGCGCGGCCGTCCTGGTCAGATTGAACGAACTAGTGAACCAGATTGCAATTAACGAGGTGGTTCACATTATCTCCGATGACCCAACTGCGGATATCGAGATGGTAAGATGGTCCGACCAGACAGGCCAAGGGATCTTGGAGTCTAGGCCGGAAGGAAAGCTCACGCACTTCATAGTAAGAAAAGTGAAGTGAAAAAGAAGAAGAGTCGCTGATTGGGTCTTAGGGTTTTTCGATCGGATTGCGGACCATGTTGCCCCATTCGGTCCACGATCCGTCATAGTTCTTGACGTTCGAGTATCCGAGCAGGTACTTCAGGACAAACCAGCTGAATGATGATCTCTCGCCGATTCTGCAGTAGGTTAGGATTTCCTTGTCTGGGGTGACGCCTTTGCTCTGGTAGAGTTTGCTCAGGTCTTCTGCGGATTTGAAGGTCCCGTCTTCCTTGACGGCTTGGGACCATGGTATGTTGACGGCTCCTGGAATATGTCCGCCACGTTGGGCATGTTCGTTTGGATATTCGGGTGGGGCCGTTATCTCGCCGGTGAATTCTGCGGGGCTTCTGACATCAACGAGAACTTTGTCTTTGCGGTTCAGCGACTTTCTAACGTAATCAAGATACGTTCGGATTTCTTCGTTCGGTCCATTTGCCTTGAAGGAAGCTTTCGGGTAGGAGGGTACATCTTTTGATATGTCTCCGTCCTCCGCGATCCATTTCTTGCGGCCGCCGTTCATCAGGACAACTTTGTTGACGCTATAGTATTTCATTATCCAGAATGCGAAGGCAGCGAACCAGTTGTTGAAATCCCCGTAGAGCACCAATGTCGTGTCGTTGCCGACTCCCGCTCTACCAAGGAGATCTTCGAGCTTCTGCCTGCTCAGTATGTCCCGGGTAACTGGGTCGTTCATGTCCTTCAGCCAGTCTAACAGGACAGCGCCTGGAATGTGGCCGAGGTTGTAGTTTGCGGTGGGATCGTAGTCGACCTCCGCGATGCGTACCGTTGTATCATTCAGGTGATCTTTGACCCAATTGGTTTCAACAAGAACTTCAGGGTGCTTGTACGACAATATGCGCCACTGAACCGGCTGAATATGACGTACGTTATATTAACCTACCTAACGCACACCTAACTGGACCGCGCCCCTACTCCCAAGAATAGGGTGAGTTGCAGGCTGCCGATTTCTCCGCGTAAAGTCGCGTGCTCACAATCAAAGTTTAAATTGGCTCACAAAACTGTGACCCAGTAACGGGCACATTGTTGACGCTCGGTGAATCAGAGATTTCCTTAACCTCATCCAGCGCAACGTGGCGTCGCATGCGTTTCCAAAGTCGAAATTGAAAGGATTGTGTCGGCAAGTTTGTCATCAGACAAGATTATGGACGGTTTGACCTTCGACGATGTCCTACTGATACCTAAGCGATCTACTGTTCGATCCCGAAAGGAAGTCGACACGACGACTAGACTTTCTCGTCACATAGAGTTGAAAGTCCCGATCATCAGCGCGCCCATGGACACTGTAACCGAGCATGCGATGGCGATCACAATCGCAAGGGCTGGTGGGATCGGGATCATTCACCGTTTCATGACGATCGAACAACAGGTCGAAGAGGTCCTGAAAGTGAAACGCTCTGAAAGCATCGTGATCGAACAGCCCTACACGCTAAAAGGTGATCAGAAGCTTCGAGACGCCAAACGCCTAATGTCCCAATACGGCGTCTCCGGCTTGCTTGTACTCGATGAACGAGATAGGCTTCAGGGGATCCTTACGACTCGAGACATAGTCTTTGAGCATGATCCCGAGAAGAGAGTCTCTGAAATGATGACAGGAACCAAGGACTTGATCACAGCATCCTCAGATGTGAACCTCAAGCAAGCTGAGGAGATTCTTCGTAAACACAAGCTGGAGAAGCTGCCTTTGGTCGACAAGAATGGCAAACTCCGAGGTCTGATAACAAGCAGAGACATGCTAAGCCTAGAGCAGTACCCCAACGCCTCCAAGGATGCAAAAGGGCGGCTTCTGGTTGGGGCGGCTCTCGGAGTGAAATCCGGTCACCTGGAAAGAGCCAAGGCGCTCTTCGATGCGGGTGCTGATGTGCTCGTTCTCGATGTTGCTCATGCGCACTCGGACATAACACTAGATGCGATTCGCTCAATCAAGAGGGATCTGCCCGAAGCAAACTTGATCGCAGGAAACGTTGCAACCAAGGAGGGCACGGAAGATCTGATAGAAGCCGGCGCAGACGCCGTCAAAGTCGGAATCGGATCCGGTTCAATCTGTATAACAAGGATAGTGACAGGCGCGGGCGTTCCTCAGTTGACAGCCATCATGGAATGTACAGAGGTCGCTGATCAAGCAAGCGTACCAATTATCGCTGATGGAGGAATTCGCAATTCGGGTGACATCACAAAGGCCATTGGGGCTGGGGCGTCCACGGTGATGGTTGGCAGTCTCTTTGCAGGCTCGGAGGAAAGTCCTGGGATGACTGTGATGAGAGAAGGTCGCAAGTACAAACTGGTTAGAGGTATGGCTTCTGTTGCCGCTTCATATGATCGGTCGGCACGAGAGTCAGAGCAAAACGGGGAGGACAGTGCGATCGGTCTTATTGACTATGTTCCTGAGGGCGTTGAGGCTTTTGTTGCTTACAAGGGCAGTGCCTCGGAGTTGATCAGCCAACTGGCTGGTGGCCTGAAATCAGGCATGAGCTATTGTGGCGCGAAGAATATTCCCCAACTTCGCGGCAAAGCAAACTTCATCAAAATCTCTCAAGCTGGTCTCAAAGAGAGCTACCCGCACGACGTAGAAGTAATGTAGCCACAAGCCGAAAACCAAAGTTATCAGGTAGAAACAGTAACAAATCGAGAATGCCATTGGCCGACTTTCGAATAGTGTACTTCGACGAAGTCGACGATCCATACCAGGTAACACTCCTTTTTCAGCTCAGCCTGTTCTTCCCGGCCATGCCAAACGTTCTCGAAGAGATGAGAGCGAATGATGATAGATACACGTCCGAGTTTGGAATCTTCGCGGTAACCAGAGACGGAGCCGTTGCTGCCGGCCACTTGCTCATGCGAATTCCCACGGCAACCACAAGGGGAAGGCTGGATGTGGGAGGGGTGAATGCGGTGGCCACTCGTCCGGACTTTGCCAGGCGTGGCTTCATGACCTCTATCATGAACGCTACTCATCAGTACTTCAGAGAAAGGGGCCTGGACCACAGTGTCCTAACGACTTCTGGGCGTCTCGGAGCAATGGTAATGTACGAACGGCTTGACTATGCCGAGCTCAGTCGCTCACACATTGCAGTGAAGTACCCTAAGCAACCACGCACACCTGTACCGTCTGAAGTTCTCGTTCGCTCCTTCTCCGACGACGATATTCCCATCGTCAATAAGGTCTACACAGAAGCGGTCCGCAAAAGTTATGGATTCATCCATAGGCCAAGCGACTTCCTGAAAGCACGTAAGTATGCAACCGGCGAAATGAAGCCCAAAGAGAACCTGCGCATCGCCCAACGCGGAGACACAGCCATGGGATACGCCTACTGGGATTCGAATCCGCGGATCTCAGAAGCTTACGAAATAATCGCCCTCGACAGTCAATCTTTTCAAGCGCTACTGGCTGACGCCGAGCAACGGAACCCTGGCGCAGGCATATTCGTATGGTGCGATGGCCTCACAAGCCTTGAGATTGGATGGCTTAGGGATGCAGGCTACCAAGTGCCGATTGAAACATACGGCATAGCTCTAGTCAAGTCTTTGAAGGGAAAGACAGACTCAAGAAAACTGAAGTCATTGTATGGTGTGGAATTGGGAAAGTTCAGACTTGGATTATGGGATGGAACATAATCAAGTACTATGGAATTCTTCGTGTGTGCGCAGCTAATGGTTTCTGTTCCGCCACATGATCACAGCGAGGACTAGAATTACGAGTCCCAGCACGTGCGCGGATGTGCAGAATGGGCAAATCGCCCCAATGACGACAAGTTCAATGTAGGCCAGCGCGCCGACTCCCGGAATCGCCAACAACGACCAGCCGAGAAGGTAGATCAGGCGAGCTTCACCTCGAGTGACACCAATCGCAAGCCACAGGACTACGATGAACCAGAGAGCACCGAGGAAGGCTGTTGGGACGCCACCGATCCTAGAATATTGACTTGTGAGAATTTCTGAGCACCCGAAGAAACCGGTAAGAGAACAGAATCCTCTAGGGGTGAGGATATCATACCATGTAAGGAAGGCCGAAACCCCTAGCCCAATCAGAGCTAGGGCAGCAACGGCCCACGCAAGTGCCCTTTGCTGCAAATGGTGTCAGCTGTTTAGTCTGGTTAGACCTGCGGCAAGTATCTCGAAGGTTGCGTTTGTGCCCTCGTATCTCGTATCGATGGAGCCGTTCTTGGCTATCAGAAAGAATGTTGGAGTCGCCGACACCCCATATGTAGTGAAAGTCGTGCCTGATGAATCGTACACAAAGGTCCAGGCGGTTCCATAGTCGCGAATGAACTTCGCAGCGTCGTCTGCTGTTGCACTGTTATATGGACCCGCGACTGCTAGGAATACAACGTTCTGAGCTTCATACTGCGCGTATAGCCTGTCCAACATCGGAGCCATATCTTGGCACACACTGCACCAAGGCTCCATGAACTCCAGCAACACAACTTTTCCTCGGAACGAGGATAGCGAAATCCTCTGACCAGTCAATCCGTCCTGGGTCACTACTGGCAGAGTGAAATCAGGCGCAACAGGAACTCCCGTCGCCGTGGTTCCAGTGCTCGTGGTAGTAGTTGAAGGAGAGGGAGGCTGGGTAAAAGAATATACTGCCCAGATCGCGACGACCAGAATCACTAGCCCGATGATTTTCTCACCGCGACTGAACCCTTTCTTCCGTTGTTTGCTGTTGGATTTTGAGTGGGATGACATTTACAGTGCTACCTAAGCCCAGAAGCTCTGCCGTTTTCTTAATGCTTTTGGTCTATAGAAAATATAATTCTTGGCGCGTTACCTTCACCCGCAAAGAGCTTGGCTAGGGGATTCCGACCATGAGGTCGTCTCCTTGGACCACGACCTTGTATGATTTCTCAGGCTGAATGCTGTCCGCGCTCTCTCCATCAGGACCTAGCAGGACCCTGCCTGTCGTCACGTCGAACTGGGCACCATGTTCAGGACAGATGAGAACGGTTTTCTTCAACTCGCCCTTTGAGAGGTTTCCTTGCTCGTGGGTACACCAATTGTGCAACGCATAGAATTTTCCGTCCACATTCGCGATCACTAAGTCGTTGCCACCAACGCGAACCCACTTCAAGCTGCCAACGGGAACCTCAGATGTGGCGCAGGCGCGAACTAACGTCGTAGACACACCGACACCTTACACAAGGCGCAGGGTCTTTATGGTTTTAAGTCCTGTGTCGAAGCCTTCCGTTTAGCCTCACGCAACTTGCTTGTGAGCAGCGGGACTATTTCTGCAAAGTCTCCGACTATCCCGTAGTCGCAGTTCTTGAAGATAGGTGCGTTCGGGTCATTGTTTATGGCTACTATGGTCTTGGCGCGACCGACGCCGACCATGTGATTGAAGGCACCTCTCACCGCCACCGCAACATAGACTCGGGGACCAACAGATCGTCCAGTTAGTCCAACTTGGAGTTGTCTAGGAAGCCAACCCAAGTCAACGACCTTCCTCGTCGTGGCCAGGGGAGCATCCAGGATCTCAGCCAGTTCTCTGATGACATTCAGGTTCTCAGGCTCGCCGAGTCCTGCCCCGGCTGTTACTATCACATCCGCGTCGTCCAGCCTCACAGCCTCATGATCAGCTTCGAGCCTTTCTTCGATCATGCGCGATAGCGGCTTGATGTTGATCGGGGTGAAGTCGATCACAGAACCCCTTCGGAAAGGGTTCGATTCAGACGGAGTGAGCATCCCAGGGCGCACTGTGGCCAGCTGTGGGATCGTTCTGCTCAGTATAGGTGCTACGATATTTCCGCCGAACGCGGGCTTCAGCTGAACAAGCTGTCCCTGCTCGTTTATCTCCAAACCAATGCAGTCGCTAGTCATCCCCAACCCCAGCTGCGCTGCGACTCGAGGCATGAAATCCCTTCCAAGAGAAGTGGCAGCTGCCATCACTGTGAAAGGTTTGAATTTCTGGATCGCTTGCGTTAGCGCTTCAGAGTAGGCATCGCTTGAGTACGCTGACAGTTCTTCATGATTTATGACGTACACCTTGTCGGAACCGTGCTCGATCAGATTGTGGATTTGGTCGTTGGAGGTCTTTCCGAATATGACCGTGCAGAGCTCGCTCGCAACGTTGGCTGCAAGTTCGAGGCCGCGTCCCAGAAGTTCGTAGGTTACGCCCCTCAATCCACCTTGAACGCGTTCTGCTACAACCCAAAACGCTTTCTCACTCTTCATTCGGCGGGAGTCCGGAGGCTTGATTCTTGCCTCTACCCGGTCCCTCCGACCAGAGAAGAGTCCTTCAGCGAGAAGCTTCTCGACAAGGCGTGAGACTCTATCCTCACTGGTCGAACCCTCAATGATCTCGTTTCTTCTCTTGGCTTCGATTGAGTAGATCTGACTGACAGAAGTTGGGGATCCTGCGGAACCGAAGATCGACGGGTCGTTACTCAGCTCTGACGCGGTTATCACTCTGTATGGTTTCGTCTTTGCTGCTTCCAATTCGTCAGGAATGGGACGGCCTGGTCTGATGAGTCTCTCAGCAGTCGTGAGGAGGAAAGGCATCGGAACTTCAACTCGCTGAAAACCATAATCAGTTTCAGCTTCAATCAAAGCGCTATCAAACGGATCAGAGAAATCCACCTTAGTCGCTCCAGTCACGTGCGGAAGGCTGAGCATTTGCGCCAGCTCTGGTCCGATATGGCCAGTCTCGGCATCGACGCTGTATTTTCCACATAACACCATGTCGAAAGGTTTCTCGCGGGCGGTCGCAAGGGACAGGGCCCGCGAGGTTGCGAGGGTATCAGATCCAGCGAAGGCTCGATCAAGAAGGTGCAATGCTCTATCGGCACCCATCGCCAGTGCTTCCACTAGGGCCTCCTTGGCTTGCGGCGGTCCCATTGTCATCACAACGACCTCCCCACCGTACCTCTTCTTGGTCTCCACGGCGAAGGTTATGGCGCGTCTGTCGAAGGGGTTGATCTCATTGTGCACTCCCTCGCGAATGAGCGTTTTCTTCTCATTGTCGAACCTGAGTTCAGAGACCGCAGGAACTTGCTTGACGCAGACAATCGCTCTCATGGCTGAAGTATCACCATCACTCGAAGCATACTAATTGGTCGCGTTTCTTGGTCGGAGGTAGAAAAGTGGAACCTTCTCCAAATTTCGCTTCTCTTCCAATCCGCGTTAAATACATCTCGCGAGAGCCTCTTTGCTGGGTACAGACGTTGGCAGTCTATTTCGTTGGCGATCTGAAGCGAACGATACAAGCTGATCTTCGATGTCTCTATTGCGAGCGCCGGTTCAAAGAGAGGCAGGAGATGAATGTGCACTACCTGACGACCCACGAGGAGGCCTTTACCGAGGAGGAGTTATGGATGGCTCGTTCTCAAAAGGTTAATTTGGAGCAGAAGCTGAAACGCTCTCCTCTCGCTCAGGACAACTGAGACCTTTCCAGCCCTCCGTCAGTGTAGTCTCTTCAACTGCTCTTTCAGAATGATGCGATGGCACAGTGCTGGATCGGGGTGGCTGAGGAATGCTGTCAGCCGATCTTTTTGCCCGTCCCAGGGCCGTAGGTCAACGACTGGACCTCTTCAAGCGCGATGCTGACAATTGCTTTCGGTTTGAATCCCATGTTCTCCAGTTGATTAGCGGCCTGTTGGAAGAGAGGGCCGAAAGTTTCGAGCACTGCCCTACCTCTCATCCTGTAACCGATTACGGCCTTTGGATCGAAGAAGACAACCGTGACGTCAGGATGCGTCTTGAGAACGTCACTCAAGGTTTGAGAAAACACGTCTGTGAACTCTAAGTGTTCGTCATCTCTGATGCGGAAGTGCTTTGGCGAGGCATTAGGTGTGCCGTCACCTCGGAACGACGACAATACGCCGACGGCGCCGTTGTACTCCTTGTCGTGTCGTTCTTCGATGAATTTCTTCACTGAGTCAGGGAGCAAGGTCATTATCCTCCGAATTTTCGAATTGCAGGCAGAAGTTGATTCGGTTTACGCGTTCTCGCCGTATTTATGTTTACTTTTTAATTACTTCATACTGTTTAAAGCATTTTTGGGCGGTGTAGATCACTGACAAAGGCAGCTGATGGCCCAGTTACTCTTCTACCAGATCAGAAAAAGCGCATCATGAACCTGTTGCTCGAAGAGCCTCAAACCGCTGTCGACATCGCACAAAAACTCAAGATCTTCGAGAGCGCAGCGCGACAACACATACAGATGCTAGATAATGCGGGCTTGGTGACTGCGACTTTTGAGCAGAGAGGCCTCGGTCGACCCAAGAAAATATTCTCGCTTTCGCCATCAGGGGCGGAACTTTTCACGCGCAAGTACGATGTGCTATTGGACTAGGTTATCAGAAAAATCGGTGAGACCTACGGACCGCCAGCCTTGCGATCAATCCTTCTCTCTACCGCACGCGAACTGAGCGTAACACTCGGAGCCGTATCTGATGATTTGCCGTATCGAGAACGCCTCAGAAAGGTGACCGACGCGCTTGATGGCCTTGGGTTCGCCGCAAAACTAGAAGAGAAAGATGGGAAAACCTCCATAGTCAGCAAGAATTGCATACTCTTGCGGACGGCAGAAGCAAATCATGACCTACTGGGTCACAAATTCCACTCAGAGCTAATTCGCGCAGCCCTTAAACGCGGGAGAGTGGAGCTACATGAATGCATGGGTGATGGGGCGCTGTTCTGCAGAGATACCGTCATCAAGTCAGATCGGGATGATTAGCTTGCGCTCAAGGGAAAGTGAATAATAATGGTGATGTGACCAAAGCCATAGAGGCGTGAGATCACATAGTGAGCAATGGAATCTACGTTTCGAGCTTGAAGTATGCCGCTGAATTCGATCATGACGCGGTAGTCGGGGGTATCGCTCGAACGTATTCTCAACGTGGTATTGCGGTTAGGTCTGAACCCACGCTGCCTGGTGGTAAGCGAGCTGACCTTGCTGTCGTGATGGACAACAACTGGACATACATTGAGGTCAAGACGAGGTCCAATGGTACGCTGAAAGGCAGACGCAGACCGTCGCTTCGGCAGGATTTTCTTCGAGAAATATTGCGGCTGAGAGCTCACTCGCTCAAGCAGCTGCCTAGGAAAGAGTCTTCACTCATGGTGCTGGCGACCTCAGCGTCACCTGACCGTAGGAAGGCGATCAATAAGATTGCGATCGCCCGTTCCTTTGCAAGCAGAATCTTCGGTCATGATTCAGACAAAGTTCTGGGGTTGATGATATTCGCTCCCTTTCGAAACCCGAATCGATCCTACAAAGCTTGGAAATATGCCTCGACATTGATCCCGAACCCAAACTGGAAGGCTAACGGTGAGAGTTACGAGAAGCTCGCTGGCGTCCAACTATAAGAAGCCCATCTGTCTTTAACTACGTGGAATTCCGATAATTGTAGTTGACCGTGCTTTGCAGGAAACCGAAGGTCTAAAGACAAAAGTCCTTGCGGGCATAATGGAATTCAGAAAGAAGTATCCGTCATTTGATGAGGCACTCAGCAGATATACCGCTCAATATGGTGAGTCATCAGTAAAGGTAAGCGAACCTTTCAAGATCAGCGAAACAATAGACCCAGTCATAATAATCCTGGGCCGGACCACGCCGCTGTTCTATCACGACTCGAAAAGAACTCTCACTGGCAGTCAGGGGACCGTTTCGATCGAGAGAGGGCACGTATACGTGCTCGGTCGACGCGAGCCCCCTGATTCCAAACTGATTGTATGGTCTTCAAAAGAGGAAAGTGAAGTCGAGCACTACGACAGCAGGGTCAGGATCATCCCGTCGAGAATTCACGCCGCGATTCTAGCTTTGGACAGCGGCGAAGTTCTCTTCACTGACCTCGGAAGTTCTTCAGGTTCCATATTGGCCGGTGAAAGCACGAAACCAGAACCTTTCATCGCGTTATATTCGGCGGCCAGCGTTGAGGTCCATAGAGTCACGATACCATCAAAATACTCTGGAAAAGGGCGCAACGGCGTCTGACCGCAGCGGAGACTGGTGCTGCATGTCTCGGTAAAGCTAAATTCCGCATGTCTGTCGCTTGGGAGTGAGGGTACCGGGGGAGCTGGGAGGGCCCGGCTGAGAGGACGGTTCAACTGCCGTCGACCCCGAGAACCTGACCCGGGTAATGCCGGCGTAGGGAGTGTGCACATTGAGTATCTCGAAAGCGGATTTCTCTCACTTCGCGTTACACGATCTGCTGACGTTAGTCCTCGGTAACCTTCGAGAAAATTCTGGAGGTGAAGGTCAGTCGTGAAGATTCAAACCAGGATCCTAACAGAAGTGATTGCTGCTGTAGCGCTTTCAGGAGTTCTACATCTTATTACTCTGTACCAATTTCCGCAGGGAGGCAGAATTACAGCTGCCGCAATGGTCCCTGTGCTTTTTGTCGCACTCAGACGAGGACCAAAGATCGGTATTCTTGCGGGAATCGCCTTTGGTCTTGTAGTTCTAATCGAGGAGCCATTCATCTTTCACCCATTGCAGGTTCTATTCGACTATCCTTTGGCGTACGGCGCACTGGGGTTGGCAGGGTTCTTCCGCAGGTTTCCGTTGGGGGGGGTTGTTGTTGGGATCGCAGGAAGGTTCGTCTGCCATTTCACTTCGGGCTTGGTTTTCTTTGCTACATATGCGCCTGCAGGGATGTCGCCGGCTCTATATTCAGCCCTATACAACGGTAGCTATCTCGTTCCCGAACTAGTCGTGAGTTCGATAGTGATGTTCGTACTGCAGAAACGAAAGATACTTCAGATCTACATGTGACCACATTGACGTCAGCATTGCCACCTTCCTTCCCCCCATTTGTTTATCGCAGGTTTACCGAATAGGAGAAACGTCTGGGTTTCAAGATGTCGCAAACTTCGCCGTGGTTGGGCAAATTCAACCAGAGATACTTACGTAGAGTGATCTTTCGAAGATTAGGTGTCAAGCGACGTGAGATTGTTGTTGGCCCAAAGTTCGGCGTAGACAACTCTGTGGTTAGAATCGCCAAGAGGAGTGTGTTGGTTGCCACTACGGATCCACTGTCTTTCATACCAGAGCTGGGTGCTAGCAGTTCTGCTTGGCTTTCCGTGAACCTTCTTGCTTCTGATCTTGCGACAAGCGGGTTTGCACCCCAGTATGGGATCTTTGATTTCAATCTCCCACCGAGTATGAACGATCGGCTATTCACTGAATATTGGACGGCATTTCACAAGGAATGTTCCCGGTTGGGTTTAGCGATTGTTGGAGGACACACAGGGAAGTACGAAGGGTGTGACTACACGATAATTGGAGGAGGAGTTCTCTTCGCGATTGGGGCAGAAAAAGAGTACTTGACCTCTGCTATGGCTAGAGAGGGAGACGACATTGTGCTAACGAAAGGCGCAGCTATTGAGACAACAGCAATCCTTACACGAGTATTTCCGCGGACAGTCAGAAGAGCGCTGGGGGCCAGACTGTTCGAAACAGCGAGGAGGTACCTGAGAAAAGTCACCACAGTCAAAGATGCTCTGACTGCGAGGTCCATCGGAGTGCGCCAAAATGGCGTGACAGCGATGCATGACGCAACTGAGGGAGGCGTGATTGCCGCTGCAATGGAGTTAGGTATGGCCTCGGGACTGGGAATGGAATTGGATTTGGATGAGATTCATGTGTCCCAGGAAACGGAGGAAATCTGCAGATTGTTTCAGATTGATCCGTTGACGTCGCTGAGTGAGGGCAGTCTCATAATCGCGTGCAGATCTTCTAAAACGAAGCGGCTGCTGAACAAACTCCGATCCAGTGGGATAGATGTGGAAAAGATCGGAAAGCTCACAGCACAGAGACGAGGCATATATGGGACAGGGAAGCAGAAACGAGTTCGTCTCCATTATCCGAAATCGGATCCGTATTGGAAAGCCTACTGGAAGGCCGTCAGGAAAGGTTGGAACTGACCGAGCAAGATTGATCAGTCAGCTACGTCGACCTGAATGTTAGATAGCCAACTTTCCCTATGCAGTTCCTACACCAAAATTGGTTTTTTTCCGGTGAGTATTCTGCGTAAGCATCGACTACAACAGTCCCGCAGTTAGCACATCGAAGTAGAAGCATTCGTTTGATCTTGTGGGATTTCAGTTCCTTCTGGTGCTCTTGCCAGACCGGGTCTCCATATTCGCAGACCGAATTGCAGGCCTCACAAAAGAAGAAGTTGCCCATAACCGCAAGCTCTCTAGACTGGAAGCTCTTCGTTTCGGATGCCGTTTGTATCATCTCGCATTCAAAGTGGGGTTTCGCGAGAACCGGATGCTTACTGTAAATATGTTTTTGGTTTTAGGTTTCGAGGTCTGATCTCCACCCGATAATCCTAACCGGGCTTATCCGAATGACAGGGGTTTCTTCGATGTGCATCTTGCGATATTGTCGGTACTTTCGTCTGAGAAGCGCGATTGCGCGTTTGTGCTCGTTGCCTCCACTGATGATCGTGGCCAATCCATGTACGATCACGTACCGTAACTTCTTCCAGTCTTCTGAGTAGGTGTCCACGACTAGGCAGACTCTGGGATTTTGAGTGATGTTGCGCGCGCGTCGCAATCGTCCTGAGCTGACTCGTTTTGGTTTTTCGTCGATTGAGCTGTAGATGGTCTTCCCGTTGAATACATAGCAGATCGGAACTGTGTGTGGTCTTCCATCCTTTGTTGAGGTTGCCATGTGGCCAATGCGTGATTCGTGCAGCAGCTTAACCGTCCATTGTTGTGCTCTCATCCGTGGTCCCCTTTCCAAAGCTGCAAAGCTCTTATTCTGTCCATGGGGAAGGATTCAGAGCGAACAGTGTTGCCTATCTTTTTCACTCCTAAGCAGGCTAACGAATTTCTGCCTGAAGTAAGGCAAATTACAGAAACGATCATAGCCATCAAAAAGGACGCGGACACCAAGACGGATGACGATGCGATGACTAAGACGATGGAGGCGCTTGAGAAGGAGATTCAGAAGCTTGAGGACCTTGGCTGCGTTCTCAAAGACATGAACACCGGACTGGTTGACTTTCCCGCTGTCAGGCTTGGGATGCGTGTTTGGCTATGCTGGAAACTGGAGGAGGAAAGAGTAGCTTTCTGGCATGGATTGCACGAAGGCTTCAACGGAAGAAAACCTGTGAACGAGAAGGAATTCTACGAAGACGATCTAGCAATTAAGTCGCTAACGGGCAGCGTCTCCTCGAAACCTCAACTGTAATACTCGCAATTCCTCGAAGAACAGACGGCGGCTCGCGACAGTCGAGAATTCGAACATAGATTGCAGCTTGGCCAGAGACTCCAAATCGCTTGAAGTGCCTAGAAGCAGTAAGGCCGATCCATCCTTTCTCAGGTGATCAGCCAAACCATCCAGGAATTTCCCAGCCACCATCTCACCCCACTTGCCTCCATCAACTGTCCGGTCCTTGGTCGTTGCGCTTGGGAGGTATGGTGGGTTGAATATGATCAGATCAAAATGTCCGGTAACGTTTGAGAAGATATCAGACAAGGCGACGTGAAGGCTTACTTGGAGGTCTTTGGCGGCCTGCGCGGTGTGATGCAAGGCCTTCTCATCGATGTCTGTTGCCGTCACGTGGGCCCCGCGCATGGCGCAGTATAGCGCCAATATTCCCGAGCCGGTTCCAACATCCAGAACCTCCTTCTTTTCGACGGCCATTTTCGATAGGACATCGAGCATCAGGAAAGTATCATCGCTAGCCGAGTAGACCTCTGGTGGTGCACCTGCTACTGCTCGCAGAAGCCTCGTGACAATTGCACTGTCAGTAGGATGAGACGATTCATGCAAGTATTATTTCTCTTGCACGGTTTTTGGGCGTCAAGGTTCTGCCATGAACTTGATGAATTCCTCTCGGCTACGAGGCTTCAATGTGTAGTTGTTCTCACGCTCGTATCCTATCGTGGATGATGGTTTCTTCCCATAATCGTGGCCTGGATAGACCTCAAGGGAGTCTTGGAGAGGCAGGATTTTCTGAAAGAGGCTATCGTACATGTCACCTGGATTACCCCCAGCAAGATCCGTTCTGCCACATTCGCCCACGAAAAGCAGGTCACCAGTCAGCAACTTCCCATCAATCAAAATGCAAATGTGATCCGGGCAATGTCCCGGAGTATGAATCACCTTGGCTTTCAGTGAGCCGATATCTATTGCGTCACCGTCTTTCACGGCAATATCCTTCTTGGCAAGAGATTTCTCGTGCATTACAACCTTGGCACTAGTTTGTCGAGCAACCGAATCATTTCCCTGAATGTGGTCATGGTGAGAATGCGTGTTGATCACGTAATAGACCTTGAGACCTAGGTCCGTGCAGATCTTCAGCAGCTTGTCAACTTCCCAAGCGGGGTCAATAATCGCCGCCGTCATAGTTTTCTCATCTCCGATAATGTACGCGAAATTTTGGAAGGTTCCGACCGCGACTTGTCTAAAGATCATTGTCGGCGGCTAGGAGGTCTAGCGAACTTTAATCAGTTTCGTTCCATTCCATGTTCAGCAGGAACGCAGGCGCAAGCTGAGCTGGAACCAAGGATGACCACAGGGACCGAAATTGTACTGTTCGAACCTGATCTGCTCTTTTCATCAAAGATCGAAGGTGCTGCGAAGAGGCTCAATGTCGAACTCAGAGTAATCACAGACCTTGCTGAGCTGTTGCGTGATTTTGAGGGGAACGCCTCTCGAGTATTCGTCATTAGCTTGGATGCATTGGAAGGCAAGCTATCGGCTCTCAAGAATCATGTGAGCGGAAGGCCTCGCGTGATTGGGTACTATTCCCATGTCAAAGCTCACTTGGCAGAGGAGGCAAAAGGTGTTGGGATAGAAATTGTGCTTTCTCGTGGAGCGTTTGTAGCTAGGATGGAAGAGGTGTTGACAGGGGCTTTTGGGAAGTAATGGGAGTGTGATTCAGGTCGAAAGGTCCCTTACTCTCTTGATTTCCGCCGAATCATCTCTGCTTTCTGGTGTTTCCATAATGAATGGCAGGTCGCTAACGGCGGCGTTTCTGAAAAGCGCTCTGAATCCCTCTTTACCTATGAATCCCAATCCCACGTGCTCATGCCTGTCCCGACGACAGCCCAAATCCCCTTTTGAATCGTTAAGATGAATTACCCTCAGTAATCCAAGTCCCAGAACCGAATCAAACTTTCGTATAGTTTCCTCCACGCCCTGAGCAGTCCTCAAGTCGTAACCAGCAGCGAACGCATGCGCGGTATCAAAGCAAACGCCTACTCTGTTTTTCTTCTCAACTCCGCCGACAATTCTCTTGATCTCCTCGAATGAAGAGCCCATGCTGTTCTTCGTTCCCGCCGTGTTCTCCAAGAGAAGCATCACATCGCTCTCGTCCTGTGAAAGGGCCTTATTGACAGCGTTCACAATTTGCTCCAACCCTAACTCTGCTCCTTTTCCGAGATGGCTCCCCAGATGCGTCACCACGTAAGGTATGCCAAGAGAGGCACACCGATCAAGTTCTGCAATCAACGATTTCATTGACTTGTTGTAGATCAGCTTCCTCGGGCTTGAGAGGTTAGGAAGGTATGGCATGTGCGTCACGACCGGATTGAGTCCGGATAATTCGACCTTGCGTTTGAACTCCTTCACCTCCTCATCGTTGAGCTTCCTGAACTTCCACCCCCGCGGATTACGAGTGAAAATCTGAAATGTGTTGCAACCTATCTCCTGAGCTCTATCGACTGCCTGATCAATGGTGCCCGTAATCGACACATGAACTCCTAATCTGACCAACGACTTCAGCCAACTGAGCAAGTGAACGCCCGAAAGAGGAGTGACTGGTTAGAAAAATCGTTCGATTGCCACGCGAGATGTTGGAAAATTCGTTCGGGCGTTTCTTGGAAAGGTTGATATGACGATGTGAAGGCACCGTCCAGCGATGGCCGCCGTAGCGTAGAGGAGTCCAACCAACTCCACGAAACTTGGTAGCGTATAGACCATACAAGGGTACAAGGCTGTGGACCCTACGGGAGGGGTTCAAAGCGTCGTTCTCGCGACGTGAAAGTCCCCTCGGCGGCCCTCACTTCCTCGGTCTGTGTCTTGGTGGAATGCCGAATGTGTATTTTCCTAAAGTTTTCGTCTCTAGATAACAGCGTCGTCTTTGGAGCAGTTCCGTATTTTTCCGCGGGATGTCAACATCGACGGAGTCTCGAGACAAACCTCAATACCTGAGGTGGCGAGTCAGAGTTACGCTTAAAAGTCTACTAAACGCCGGATTGCCAGGTGATTGCTCATGGGTCAGGCTGTGGAGGCTAAAATCGGGCGGAAGTATGCAATCTACCTTCCAAAGGTCATAGTGAAGGAGCTCGATCTTAAGGAAGGAGAGAAGGTTTTGCTAAGCGTTTCTGGCAAGACGGTTATCGTGCATAGCCTCGAGGATCCCATCAAGCTTGCCCTGTCAGGCAAGAAGTTCGCATCCATTACGCCTCAGAAGGCGGAGCGAATAAGTCTTGAACAACAGCGCAGAGCCGCTAAGAGTACTCATTGACACGACATTCCTGCTTCCGACATTGGGTATCGATGTGGGGAAGCAAACAAACAGGGCTTTGAAGAAACTTGCCGAAATTGACGCCGAGATCTACTATTCACGGTTCAGTCTTCTTGAATCCCTCTGGATCGCAGCTAGGAACGTTGGAAATTCAGCATTTGATATACGTGACAGACCTAATCTTTGAACGCTTGTGAATCTGCGAGGAGTTTTCGTGTACAAATACTAGGGTGATGATTACGGAAACTCGGGATTTTGGATTGCATTTCGTCT
>Ga0209521_10000832_pt1 | contig 24564 bp, 20 predicted proteins | sample Rifsed19ft4_FD_184016 | JGI IMG/M metagenome (GOLD analysis project Ga0209521, IMG submission 184016) | Soil microbial communities from Rifle, Colorado, USA - sediment 19ft 4 (version 2) | ecosystem: Environmental > Terrestrial > Deep subsurface > Rock core/Sediment | place: Rifle, Colorado...
CTGGTCGATCTCTGCCAGGGACACAACCAATTTCTCGCCTGCCAGGGTGCGGGCCTGCTGGTAAACCTCAAGAAGGACGGTATCCAGGTCTACCTCGGCCATTTCCAAGGTCAGACGGCCCGATTCTGCCTGCGACAGCAGCAAAAGATCGCCTACCAGACGGGTCAAGCGGTCCACTTCGCGTTCGATATTGCCAATCGACTCCTCGTCAACGCTGCCGGTCAGGCGCATCAATCCGACCTCGCCTTTGATGACTGTCAGCGGAGTGCGCAGTTCATGACTGACATCCGCCGTAAAACGGCGCTGGGTATTGAAAAGGTTTTCCAGACGTTCCAAGGTTTCGTTGAAGGCCCGGATCAGCTTACCGACTTCATCGCCGGAATTGGGCGAAGGCGGAATACGCCGTGAAAGGTCGTCTGCCTGAGTGATGCGCGTGGCAGTGGCGGTAACGGTTGCCAGCGGCGCCAACGCCTGACCGGTCAGGAACCAGGTACCCAGGCCTACTAACGCCATTAAAATAGTGGTCAGCAATGCCAGGATGCCGATTAGCGTACGCTGAACAACATCCACCAGTGCCAGGCTTAACCCCACCTGCAGCACGCCAACCGGGCCGCGCGGCGTTTTCAGCGGCACCGACAGCACCCGAATGCGATCGTCGTTCATCGGTTTCGACGCGTAAAAAGATTGCCCAACTCCCAGGCCATTCTCATCGAGCGCATCCAGCAAGCCTACCGGCCGGGTCAGTTGGAGATTGCCGTCCATGTCCCACACCTGAAACAGTAAATTTTCAGTCGGTTGATAACCGGCCACCGAGCGCGGATCGAATTGGTCGGTGGAGTTGATGCGCAGGCGGTCGACGATCTGCTGCGACGCCGTTTCCAGCCGGCTGTCAATCGAATCGAGCAGCGTCACGGTGATAAGGGTATAGACCAGAACGCCAAATACCAGCAGGACACCGCCCAGAATCGAGGTGTACAGCAGTGTCAAACGTAAACGCAGTGACATAGATTATTCGGTTTCGCGCAAGACGTAACCCACCCCGCGAACGGTATGGATCAAGCGCGTTTCACCTTCCAGCTCCAATTTTTGGCGTAAATAACGGATGTAAACATCCAAAACATTGCTTTCGCCGCCAAAATCATACCCCCAAACGCGGTCGAAAATCATTTCACGGGTCAAAACCTGGCGCGGATGGCGCAGGAAGAGCTCCAATAAATCGTATTCTTTGGCTGTGAGTGAAATCGCCCGCCCTTTACGCATCGCCAGGCGCGTCGACGTATCCAGATTCATATCGCTAAAGGATAATACCGGGATGCGTTCCGGCTGCGTGCGGCGCAATAAAGCCCGTACCCGCGCCAAAAGTTCATCCAATTGGAAGGGCTTGACCATGTAATCATCGGCGCCAGCATCCAGACCCTGAACGCGGTCCTGCACGGTATCTTTGGCAGTCAACATGAGAATAGGAATGTTTCCCCCGCCGCGCAGCCGCTGGCAGACTTCCAAACCGTCCATACCAGGCAGCATCCAATCCAAAACAACCAGATCCGGGTGCGCATCCCGTGCCAGTGCTAAACCCGTTTCTCCGTCATTGGCGGCGTCGACGGTGTAGCCTTCATAAGCCAGACTGCGGCGCAAGACCCGTACGATGGCCTCATCATCTTCGATGATCAATATTCGTTCTTTCATGGCCCCTCCTGCGGAAACTATATCATATTGAATTTTGGATTGCTATGCGCCGTAGGACCTATGATCGGCACGGACGTCGAATTTCTTGATGACTAAATTGTACCGAATTCGCGAAAAAATAGCGTAATAAAGTTACCGCCAATTTAGCGAAAAAGAATATTAGCCGCGGAATAGGCTATAATCCAGCCCATGATGGAACCCCCCGACCAGCCGCCAGTGATGGTGGATCAAGTGAAATCCTTGATTCTCCTGGCAGACACTCTGGCAGCCCAGCCTCAGGTTGCCGTTGATACCGAATCCAACAGCCTTTTCGCCTACCAGGAACAGGTTTGTTTGATTCAGTTTTCCATTCCTGCCGATGACTACATGGTGGACCCTATCGCGCTGCCGGATCTTTCCGTATTAGGAAAAGTCTTCTCCGACCCAAAAATTGAAAAAATATTTCATGCCGCCGAATACGACTTGATTTGCTTAAAGCGCGATTTCGATTTTCAATTTAATAACGTTTTCGACACCATGCAGGCTGCCCGCATACTTGGCCGGACCAACGTGGGGTTGGCTGGCATGCTCGAGTCGGAATTTGGCATTCTAATCGAGAAGAAATACCAACGCGCCAACTGGGGTGAGCGACCGCTCTCCCCAGCCATGTTGGCTTATGCCCGCCTGGATTCACGTTACCTGATCGATCTGCGCGACCGGTTGCACGCCGAACTGGTCGAAAAAGGATTGTTGGAATTAGCCCAGGAGGATTTCCGGCGGGTTACACAGGTTGACCCTGGCGTAACCGAACTGGAGCCGCCAGTTTACTGGCGCATTACAGGTAACCAGGCCTTGACCCCGGAGCAGATTGGGGTTTTACAAGCATTGCTTGAGTACCGCGACCATCAGGCACGCCGGACCGATTTACCGCCATTCAAAGTCCTGTCCAACCAAACACTGATACAAATTGCCGAGGAGTTGCCGCTCACCTGGGACGCTCTGGCGGATATCCCCAGCCTGTCCGCGCGGCAGCGAGACCGGCATGCCAACGGCCTACTGGCAGCGGTCAAACACGGGCTGCTCACGCCTCCAATGCCCCGCCCCACCAATCACCGGCGCGCCGATGCTATTATGGAGCGGTTGGAGCTCCTGCGCGACTGGCGCAAAGAGACTGCGCGCAAACTGGAAGTCGAATCGGATGTGGTGTTACCGCGCGATGTGTTGGAGGAAATCGCCAATAAGAACCCGGCTACACGAAATGATTTGCGCGTACTCATGCAATACATCCCCTGGCGCTTTGAACATTACGGCAACCAGATTTTGGCGGTCATCCACCATAAGGAGCTGGAGTGAACATACATTTCAATGGAGCTGCTCAAACAGTCACGGGCTCGCAGTATTTGTTGGAAGTTAATGGTTACCGTTTGTTATTGGAATGCGGCCTGTACCAGGGTCACCGCAAGGATTATTTCCAGCGCAACCGCACCTTCGGCTTCAACCCGGGCAAGCTGGATGCGGTATTTCTTTCGCATGCCCATATCGATCATTCCGGCAACCTGCCAAACCTGGTCAAGCACGGATTGAACGCACCCATCTACACCACACGCCCGACAGCCGGGCTGGCTGACGTCATGCTGCGGGATTCGGGTCACATCCAGGAAGCGGATGTCGAGTATTTAAACAAACGACGCGCCAAGCGCGGCGAACCCCCATTGGAGCCGTTGTACACTGTGGCGGATGCTGAACGCGTGAGCCAGTACTTTAAGCCGGTTGAATATAACCAGACAATTGAGCCGGTGAAAGGCGTACGGGTCACATTTGTGGATGCCGGGCATATTCTGGGTTCTGCCGCCGTGGTTTTTGATATCGATGAGAATGGGCGCAATTACCGTTTTTGGTTCTCGGGTGATATTGGCCGAGACCGCTTGCCACTGCTGCAGGATCCCGTTTTGCCCAGCGCAGCGGACTTCCTGATGATGGAATGCACCTACGGAGACAAACCACACAATGAGCCTGAAACAGCTTATGCGGAGCTGCGCGAAGCCCTACTCCGGGCAATCGCCCGCCGCGGCAAGATCATCATCCCGGCTTTTGCGGTCGGACGTACGCAGGAGTTAGTCTACGCATTCAACCGCATGATGTCCTCCGGAGAAGTGCCCGCCGTTCCGGTTTTTGTCGATTCGCCGCTGGCAGTCGAGACCTCAAAAGTTTTCATGAAGTATGCCGATACATTCGACGCCGAGACGCAAGAGTTCGTGCGCAGCGGACGCCACCCTGCCTTAAATTTTCCGCACCTGACCTACATTGAGTCAGTGGATCAGTCCAAATCGCTGAATGACCGGCGCGAACCTATGATCATTATCTCAGCTTCGGGCATGGCAGAAACCGGACGCATTTTGCACCACCTCCGCAACAATATTCAAAACCCGAATAATATGGTTCTGATCGTGTCCTGGCAATCACCGCACACGCTTGGCCGCGCACTGGCAGACCGCGCACCGATGGTGCGCATCTTTGGCGATCCGTATGATCGCCGTGCTGAGGTGGTCACCATTGGCGGTTTGTCGGCGCACGCCGGGCAAACCCAACTGCTTAATTACGCCAAAGCCACGCAAGGCACACTGGACGAAATGTTCCTGATTCATGGCGAGGATGATGCCGCTGGTGCATTCATAACTTTATTAACGCAGCACGGGTTCAAAAACATCCATTATCCCGGCTGGGGACAATCTTTGGAAATTTAGGTCATCCTCGGGTATAATTGCGCTGCAGTTTTCGGAGAGGTGCCTGAGCGGTTGAAAGGGGCGGTCTCGAAAACCGTTGTGGTCCTACGGGCCACCGTGGGTTCGAATCCCACCCTCTCCGCTGAGCATAAAGTCCGGGCGAAATCAGCAGATTTCGCCGCCTCCCGGCTCTCGATCTATTGAAAAACAGATGTGAAAGAACGGGGTTTTACCCTTTGGTGTGGGGCAAACAAATATGCTTGCCAAACCCGAGATCGCTCAGTGTCCCATGGGCGATTTCAACTTTTAAGCGATACTCCTTCAATGTACGTACCCCTCGGCGATTGTCAAGGTATTGTTGGACGCCAGTTACTAGCTTGTCCTGTATCTGCCTCTATGTCACAGGTACTCTTACGCAGCCCCAAATGCTCAATAATTGCCCTTACCCCTCATTGTGAGCAGGAGAGTGACAATATGATTATTTTCCTGGGAATCTGGGGAGATACGGGAACGCGGAGACAAGGAGACGAATTACCCGCGTCTCTCTTTCTCCGCGTCGTGCTACGGCACTGTTACCGCGACTGCGTTATCGGAAATGTCGATGTCGGAGATGCTCGACGTGTCCTCAGCAGTATTCACAATGGCAGGATGCTGACCTGAACTCATCAGGAGGGCTGCACGGAACGGTTTTGAGCGCTACTCTTCATGAACACTCCTGGTTTCTATTCAGGATTGGTGAAGAGTCTTACCTCAATTAACCGAACTTTCCTGAGATTACGGCGTCATAAAATGGAGTCCTGATACGTCCGCGTTTGCGTTATCCCAAGCCGCGTATGGAACCCAGACATGACTCGCTGCTCCAGTACCCGGTGCATGAAGAGGGTTTGCACACCGCCCCAGCCCAGTTTCGCTAACACCTGCAGCAAAGACTGGAACCACCATAACTGCCACGATCAACAAAGCAAGCATCATAGCTACCGTTAGTTTTCTCATCGCGAATTTCCTTTTTCGAAGAAGTCTTTCTGGTTGATTATTTGATTGAGCCTTGGAAAATCTGCTGAATGCAGTTTCCTTTGTCGATAAATAATCCTCTTTTGGCAATTCTTTACACCCCCTTCCGTTGATCTAATAGTCTGCACCTTGGCTTGAGATTGGCGGGCCTCAACCAAGCACTCCACAACTCTGAGGTAAGGATAGCCGATGATCGCAAGGAAAACGCAAGGGCATACTTGGGTATAATATTTATGATGAGGAGACACCGGAATCATGGCGCAGCTCGCGTTTTCTTTTCTCGGAAGCTGGCAGGTCTCACTCCATGGACGGCCTGTAAAGGGCTTTGAATCCAACAAGGTGCGCGCGTTGGTGACATACCTCGCCATAGAGGCCGACAGGTTGCACTACCGCGAAGCACTGGCTGGTATGCTCTGGCCTGATATGTCCACAACTGCGGCGCTTGCCAATCTCCGCCAGGCCCTCGCCAACCTCCGCAAAACCATCGGCGATGCTACCGCCCTGCCGCCTTTCCTGTCCATCACGAGTACGACGATCCAATTCAATCGCACCAGTGATTACACGCTCGATGTGGCCGATTTCACCACGCTGCTTATCGGCTGTGACCGCCATCCCCACCGGCATATTGAAACCTGCCACGCTTGCGCGGCGCGCTTGCAAAGGGCAAATGAGCTTTACTACGGCGATTTTCTGGAAGGCTTCTTCCTGGATGGAAGTTCTGCGTTTGAAGAATGGGAGTTAAAACTGCGCGAACACCTACGTAAACTGGCACTGGGCGCGCTCGCCCATTTAGCCGGGTATTACGAACGCAGTGCTTCTCATGATCTGGCCCAACTTACGCTCGCACGCCTAATCGAACTCGATCCATGGAACGAGCCAGCACACCAACGCCTCATGCGCGTTTTCGCTTACTCCGGCCAGCGCAGTGCCGCCGTGGCGCAGTACAACACATGCCGCCGTGTCCTGGCCGAGGAATTGGGTGTGGAGCCGACAGGCGAAACAATTGCGTTGTACGAGCAGATCAGGACCGGGGAGTTAGAGGGGGAAAATCCGGGGGCGACACCTCAGTTGCTCAATTGGCCTCACTCCGTCCAACCCCTCATCGGGCGTGAAACCGAACTGGCTGAGTTGGCCGAATTGATTGCCAAACCTGATTGCCGCCTACTCACCATTCTCAGCCCAGGCGGGATGGGTAAATCACACCTGGCGCTGGAAGTGGCGGCTGCCCAGTCATGGTCGTTCAGGGATGGCGCAGCCTTTGTCTCCCTTGCGCCGCTGGGTTCGGCCGAGTATTTGGCCACATCCATCGCAGACGCTATAAGTGTGTCGCTCTCCAGCCTGGCTAACCCTGGCGAACAGCTTGTCCATGCGCTTCGGGAATGGGAGATACTCATTGTTCTGGACAGCTTTGAGCACCTTCTCCAGGGAACAGCCCTCCTGTCTGAAATCCTGGCACGGGCGCCGGGCGTGCAATTCATCGTCACCTCACGCGAACGGCTGGATGTGGATGGTGAATGGCTATTTGAACTCCATGGCTTGCGCTACCCCGATGCAGAAAGTTCCGAGCGGGAGTTTGAGAAGTACAGCGCTATACAACTTTTCCTGTACAGTGCACGCCGGGTTTGCTCGAATTTTACAATGTCGGAGGGGGACGGACCCTGGATTGCCAAGATTTGTAGGATGGTGAGGGGAATGCCGCTTGCGATTGAGCTGTCTGCAGCCTGGGTGCGCGTTATCTCGTGCGCCGAAATCTCGGTCGAGATCGAGCGCGGATTCGGGATTCTATCCACCTCTTCGCAAGAAATTCCGAAGCGTCATCGCAGCCTGCGAGTAGTGTTTGATAATTCGTGGCAACTGCTCACGGCAAAAGAACAGCGGGCCTTTCGAAGCCTGTCCGTTTTTAGGGGGCCTTTTGAGCGTGAAGCCGCCGAGTGCGTGGCCGACGTAAGTCTGCCTCTTCTCTCGACCCTTGTGGATAAGACGCTCGTTAGTTGGGATCACAAATGGTATTACACCATGCACGAGTTAATTGAAGATTATGCTCGTGAGAAGCTGCGTGAGTCTGGCGAGGAAGACACCATCTTCGCCCGGCTTGCCGACTACATTTTGCAATTGGCCGAAAGCGCTGAGCCGGAACTGCATGATCAGAAACAAAGCACCTGGCTCGACCGGTTAGATGCCGAGCGTAACAACTTGCGCGCTGCGTTAGATTGGATTTTGAAATCCGATAGCGATCGAATCCTGGAAATTGGGTTGCGAATCGTTGGCGCGCTAGCGGGTTTCTGGTGGATGCGGGGCATGAGCGAAGGTCGTGATTGGCTAACAAAGTTATTGCAGCATCCGAAGGCGACAAAACGTACGGTGGCGCGCGCCAAGGCACTCGCCCTGGCTGGCGATCTCGCTGTAGAACAGGAGAGTAACTACGCGGCAGCGCGATTAATGTATGAAGAGAGTTTGTTGACATCCAGGGAATCAGGATACAGGCAAGGAGTTGCAACTTCGCTGCTCGGCTTAGGTGCCATATCTTGGGCTGGCGGGGATGTGGCAGGCGCACGAGCGTTAACTGAACAAAGCCTGGCAATCTGGCAAGAGTTAGAGGAGCGTTGGGGCATCGCCTGGGCAATTCATCGGCTTGGAGATCTGGCTTTCGACCAGAGCAATCTGGAGGTGGCAAACTCGCTTTATAACCAATGCCTGGAAATACGGAGGGAGTTAGGTGAAAGGTCGGGTATTGCCTGGCTGTTTCAAAGGCAGGGGGATGTGGCGCGGTATGAAGGCCATTTTGAGCGAGCCCAAGTGTTGTACGAAGAGAGCCTGAGATTGTTTCGAGAATTAGGCAACAATGGTGGTCTTACCGCTACGATCACCAGCCTGGGTTATCTTGCCTTGGACCAGGGCAACCACCGGCTGGCAAGAGCACTCTTCGAAGAAAGCCTGTCACAGAACTCAGGGAACAAGAGCCTGAATGCTTTCTGCTTGATAGGGTTGGCTGGCGTGGTGCAGGATTCGGTTCTTGCAGCGCGTTTGTTGGGAGCGGCAGGACCTTTTCAGGACCTTTCCATCTCACTTGCCGACCGTGTCGATTACGATCGGATTGTGGCCGTAGTGCGTGATCAACTTGATGAAACCACTTTTGCAGTGTCCTGGGAAGCAGGACGATCATTGAACCTGAATCAGGCAATAGAGATTGCGCTTCAGGATGAGTGGCCCAGGTAATCCTGGCAACAATCCTATTTCATGTACATATATTCCGGTTTATATGGTTAGGCTACCAAACCATGACCCAGAAGGTCTGTAATTTTACGCCTATAAATATATGACTCACAGAAACAATAAGTTTGGGTACTGTTGTATCTCATTAAATCGTACCTGGAAAGTCTCATAATGTCGTACCACCCCGTGGCGGCCAGTTGTTCATAGAGCAACGCCCACCATTCGTAACATATAAAGGGCAAAGCAAAGTCGAGGTCGCCGCTTACCGAATATCCCGGGAAGCACTGACGAATTTCGTCCGGCACAGCCAGAGGTCCATAGCTAAGTTTCCTTCGCCAAGATCGACATGAATTTGCAAATTGAATTTTATTAACCCACCGGGGAGAAGGGACCCTCCTTCTCCGCAAGAGTAATAATGGGCCCAGAGCCTGTCGAAGGGTCCGCCGCAAGTCCCCAGAAGGGGATTTTATTCGAGTCACACCCTCTCCGCAGGCCGGATGATCCACGTAGCAGCGAAAGCTGCACATTATCGCCAGCCTCAACCGTTTGGGGATATGTTCCTAACCGACCGAGGGCTTACGACAGAGATCGCTCAGTGACAGCTGGGCGATCTAACTTTAATAGTGCATTAACCCATTTTACGTACACCTCTGCAAATGTTAAGACGTTATGGGACACCGGCAGAGCAATTTTGACTTCCGTTACCGCTTGTTCCATCGCTTCCCCTGTGCCAACAATATTTCCTTCTTCGCCTCATTCTCGGATCCAATAGCGTCACCTACCGTCAGTGCGTAGTCCATCCTTCAATCTAAAGAGTATCTCGTAATCCCGATTGACCTTGACCCACAAGATGCGCTTTGTACCCGCATCGCAGCCAACTTCCTGGATCATCGTTCTCACCAGCATTTTGCGCTCTTCGCGTTGGGAGGAGATTATCATCCCGTTAGAAACTATCAAGAGTCGGGCAAGTAGCATTGGAGCAGTATTATCGCTCGCGCTGTCATCCCATTTTGACCCATTGGCAATTTGAGAGAAATACCAACTGTTAAAAAACGACTTTTTGTCTGCGCTTGGGGATTTATTTCATATTGCCGGGCTTATCCGGCAGTATCAGCCACAGGCACATGTTTTTTTCTGTGGAATGATATCCCCGCTCAGGATCCAACCGAGAGCAGGTGGCGTGATTGAGTGTTGAAAGTTGAACAGGTCTTATCATTTGTACGCATTCAGGTGTATGACATTGGCAACCTTTTATATGGTTACATTTTGGTAAAATCCAACCATGAGTGAATGGGTGGATTACTACCGCGCTATGGAGAACCGCCAACCGCGCCAATTGTTTCAATACTGGCAACGAATCTGGGAGGCCAGCCGCGAAAAGCCAGGTTTTGCCATCGACCTGGGCTGCGGCGATGGGACCGAAACGCTCGCCCTGCTGGCGCATGGCTGGAGTGTGCTGGCCGTCGACTATACCCCTGAAGCAATTGAGTGGGTTATCCGGCGAGCGCCCGAGGAAGACCGGGATCGCCTGCAGGTACAGGTGATCACCTTCCAACTGGCTCGCTTTCCGCCTGCCAACTTGATTTACGCAGGCCTGTCGCTGCCTTTTTGCTCACCAGAGGATTTCTTACTTGTGTGGAGGAAGATCTGCACTGCACTCAAACCCGGTGGGCGTTTCGTTGGGCACTTCTTTGGCGTGAGGGACTCGTGGGCCGGGAAACCTGACATGAATTTTCTGACCGCCGTCCAAGCCCGCTCTTTGCTGGATGGACTGGCTGTTGAGAAATTCCAAGAATTTGAGCAGGACGAGCCGACGGTATTCGAGGCGGTAAAGCGCAGGCACACCTTCGAGGTGATCGCGAAACGGAAGACCAAGACAGGTGGATAAACATCCCACCATGACCGCATGACGACAATCCTCACCTCGAGGACAGTAAAAATACCTGCCACGCCCCGGCAGCTCATACACAACGTCGCGCCCAGAACTGCCGCTTCGCGCATTCTCGAGCTCTGCTGTGCCCGATTGACCCCTTTTGGTAGTGGCGTAAGAGCCTGCCATGAACCTGCCGTATGGTACGCTGGAAACAACGCTTGGTGAACGAATATCAAAGTGCTGTAGGTTTACGCTGGAGATCGCTCAGTGACAGCTGGGCGATCTCAGATGTTAGTAACCCAAATTACCAATCACTTCGGTTATGGTGCAGGGTATTATCAGGCTTTAGCGTAGGCTGAAGGGTGGATACTGGTCGGTTACCAGGAGAAAGGCGTAGGCATTAACCCGCAAACCCCATCGGCCTACTCCGACGACGAAGTCGAACAGCCCTTTGGGATAATGACCCGCGAAAAGGATGCCAAACCAGGCGAAAAGAACCGCAAAGACGGCACCAACAGCGAGAAATGCAAGGATGATATAGTGCGGAATCGCTAAAAACCATTTAACCAGCGGCAACCACCGATTGAGGTCCTTCTTCACATCGGGATAATCGATTTCCAGGTGAACTGACTGCTCATCGACAGTGGAGGGATATTGGTCTGTGAGAAGGCACAAATAGGCGCCAACACGGGCGCTGAAGCGAGCCAGTTCGCGAGAAAAGTCGAACCACCAGCGCGGATAAACCTGACGAAAGATGATCATTAAGCCAGTCGCTACGATCAGACCGCTCATAAGCCCGCCAGCCGTCTCTTGAGTTTTCTTCAATATCTCGCCAGCTTCATTGTAGAAAACCGTATTGTTGACCGTCTGACCCGCACCTGAGATGAGCCCCAGGATAATACCAATCGGAATGATCCAGATCAAGCGGAAGAAAGTTGTAAACCTGTCCAGTTTCTCTGGATAGTCGATATTCAAGCGAGCGGCAAATTCGGGATAATCATTCACTTCGTTTCTCCTCAGTTGCAAATAGGTTTTTCAAGTCACTATTTTTACGCAATAAGATCGTGAAAGTTGCAAACCCCGGAGATTAAATAAACTATGGTGCGTAAATGACTATGTTGGGGTTCCTGGCGCCTCTACCCGGTTTCACAGCAATATGTGCTGCCTGTTCCACTGGCCGAACAGGAGACGGTGTTGGTGATCTTTTGACCAAAACAATTGATATCGGGGTTATTTTCCCTTTGCTCCTCAGTGGATAGGACACAATGTTTCATAGCCTATTTGTCGGCTTCCGAATTCTGGATTTTCAAATTGGTATCGGCCTTTAGTAGACAATGATGAAGGTCAAGGAAAATAATTTTCTAACATAATATACAAAAATTCAGCGAAGAGAATTAAAATCTTAGTTGAAAACTAAATACATGTATTTTCGCAATCCATTCAATCTGAATAGGTGAAAAACATTGTAATTGCGCTGTACTAGGTCTGTATAATTAATAATTGGGCGGCTCATAGGCGATATACGAGGTTTGGTGAATGGATTTGAATTACAGGTATTCCTTATAAATGGAGGTCAGTATGGCTCACCTGATCTACACGATAAACACGTCAATCGACGGCTACACCGAGGACAGGGATGGCAATTTTGACTGGACAGACCCTGAGGAGGAATTATTTAGGTTTATCACCAACCTCATTCGAGCTGAAGGCACGCATCTCTACGGACGTCGAATGTATGAGTCCATGATGGTTTGGGAGACCAACCCCAGCTTAGCCGGTGAGTCTCCACACATGCTCGATTTCGCGGAAGTCTGGCAAGCCGCTGACAAAATCGTGTACTCCAGGACGCTGGAAGCAGTATCCACTCGTAAGACCCAAATCGAGCGAACCTTCAATCCAGAAGCGATTCGACGACTGAAAGAGACTGTCGAACAGGATATCCTCATTGGTGGTCCTGAACTGGCTGCCCACGCCTTTCGCTCAGGGTTGATCGACGAATATCATCTTTTCCTCCATCCGATCATCATCGGAGGCGGTAAACAATCGGTCCCAGACAACATTCGATCGGAGCTCGAGCTTTTGGATGAACGCCGCTTTGACAGCGGCGTGGTTTTCCTCCGTTATCGAACAAGGCAAGGAAGGGCCATCTAACATAACATGCAGCGTATGGGCGGGTACGCGCCGCGTTTTTAGCCTTTTTCGCGGCTTTGGTTTTTTTCGTTTCGGCGGCGTCTCTTAGTCCTCACACCTGCCACTAACGCACACTGTTGGCTGACTTCGGCAGGCTCTGGATTGAGTTTATTTCTAGCTTGCCGAAATAGTAAATATGTTCTACGATCTCGTTAAGGAGATTTACCATGAGAAAAGTCATTGTGCTTGAACATATCTCCATTGATCGCGTCATACAAGCCCCAGGCGGGCCAGACGAGGATACCAGCGGCGGCTTCGCGTATGGCGGGTGGATAGCGCCATATTCTGACCCGATTCTTGGAACGGTGCTGAGAAGGCAGATGAACCTGCCGTTCGACTTGTTGTTAGGGCGCAAAACCTTTGAAATTTGGTCGCCGTTCTGGCCGCATCACGGCGACGAATGGCCTGGCGTCAATATGGCGACCAAGTACGTCGCCTCGAACACCATCACGTCTGCCGAATGGCAGCCATCCGTGTTTTTAAACGGAGATATTGCAGAAAAAATAGCCAAAATCAAGCAACAGCCAGGGCCGGATTTGCACGTATGGGGAAGCGGCGATCTCATACAGACGCTTATCAAGCATGATTTGGTCGATGCCTTCTGGCTGATGATCTATCCGGTAACCCTGGGCGCTGGAAAGCGGTTGTTTGCCGATGGCACGATGCCGATGGCATTCAAGGTTACGGAAAGCACAGTCACCCCGATGGGCGTCATTGTTGTGAATTACGAGCGTGCAGGCGCAGTCACAACCGGAAATTTATGATCATTCGCATCGTATCGAGCCTCTGAAGGCAAGGCCAGGGCAGCTATAACGCCTTCTACACCGCAAAACCAACCATAACCGGCTTGGTCTACCCCAAGCACCATACACTCCGTAGACCTTGCCAAAGGGTCTACAAGTTAGATTCCGGCTCGTAGAAATCGACCGGCTGAAAGCTGTCCATATCCAGACTGATTTGCACCAGGTGTGTAATGAGTTCGTATCAGGGGAAACACACCGGAAAACAAATCTTGAATTTGAATATTTTACTGCCAACGTAAATCGTAAATAGGTCAGAGCGCTCCGGCTACGCAAGCTATCACCGCCGGGCTGTTGGCGCATCTGTCGAGACTCTGGTGTTGATCCGCATCCTGCTTTACTTAAATGCGTATATTGAGGGGATTTGATCATGCATCGGATGATCTTGGCCAAGCTATTACTGACAATTGTTCATCCTCTGTTCTAGTATAGCGAGCTGCCGTCGCTATCACTAAAGCGACAGCAATCGGGCAATCAATCGGATGCGAGTGATGCTGGGTTGCACCAAGGACTTATTCACCGACCCGGCCAAAGCCGCCTTTGAGTTCGGTCTCCGACTGACTTTGGTTGATGAATATGGTCAGAAGGTGCTGGAAAATCCTCCGGCATCATAGGAAGAAAAGTTAGCTAGTTCATAAAAGGAAATAAACATGAATAAATCAATCTTGAGAAAAAGGAGCAGCATGACCAGTGTCGTGGCCGCTCATGGTGGAGGGATTCGCGGCTGGCAGCGCTGGGCGCTGAACGTGGCGGTAGTGTGGTCGCTGATTTATGCCGCGCTGGGGCTGTATTGGGCAGTAAGCGGGCAAGGATTCCCTTACGCCTCCGGTCTCGTGGCGAGTATTGCAGGGCCTGTAGCGGGTAGGTTTGGTCCAGGTGTAGCCTGGGTCGTCGTGATTGCGGCAGGCATCCCGGCTGCAGTCACGGGAACGGCGATGCTGCACGGGGTTCGGCGGCTCCGGTCCTTCCTAATAGCAGCCGGAGTTCTGCTGGCCGCAATTCTTCTGCTGTTCATGACCGATCTCAATCTTCTGGTTATGCTCGCCTACATTCCTTATATAGTTTTTAGGATGTTCACAGGTGCCGAGATTAGCGTCTATCTGGAATCTTTAGCCCAGTCACAATGGATGTTAGCGCACCAATTGCTGTGCATTGCCGGCGGGTTCCTCTGGCTGGCGGCTACTGTCAGTTATGCACGAAGGAGCACGGACGCGTGCTTGTATTGCGGCCGCCGGGATGTCCCGGAAGGTTGGACTAGCCCAGACCATGCCGCACGCTGGGGCCGGGTCGCAGTGTACGTGGCCTTGGTAGTGCCTGTTCTATACGCTGTCACCCGTTACGCCTGGGTATTGGGAATTCCATTGGGAATGAGCAAGGAGTATCTGCGCCAAGGGCAGGAGAGCGGGATGTGGATCTCGGGACTCTTCCTGGCGAACTTCGGCCTGGTGGGGGCGGTATTAATGCTCGGATTAGTGCAGCGCTGGGGTGAGGTGTTTCCACGCTGGATGATCGGTCTGGCTGGACGGCGTGTGCCTATCGCGCTGGCTGTAATCCCAGCCTCGCTCATATCCGTGTTGCTGATCGTGGGTGGCCTTGGGATATGGTCCGGCTTAGACATGATGGTCACTAACCTGGTAGCCAGTGGGGCAGAGGGCACAGAAGTCATCGGGGGCATAATATTCCAGGTCGGCCCCACCTTGCTATTACCAGTATGGGGAATCTTACTTGCGGTGGCGACACTGGGTTACTACTACCGGCGGCGCGGCCAATGCAGCGTTTGTGGTCGTGGTGTACCCGGTCAAGCTGTTGAGCGGGATGCAGGGCAAGTCCAGCCTGGTAGGCACCTGCCCGCGACCGAGTGAAAAACGCCGCCTTCAACAAATAATGTTAAACCAGGTTTGACCCCGCTCAATCCTGCGACTCTAGTGGAAGAAAAACACAAACGGAAAAGCTGGCTGTCATTCCTGTTGGTGCAAACCAGACTCGGATTGAAAGCCAGCTTAACATTATTAAAGATCTGGTTTACAAGCGTTGGCAGGGATTCCACTCCCAGCGGGAGCGCAAGCGGCTCTCTTCACCTCACAAAATACCCTAGGCCCGATCACAGATCACCCTGCGAGTGGGGCGCAAAATTCGCAGCCCTCTCCATTATAAATATTGGCCACTGTGGGTCCTCATGGAGGGGCTAATAATCAGACGCTCTCCCCTCGTTAGACCCAAAAGTTGCTAATCCCATTCCTGCTGTAATCGGCGGTAGAGCAAGTTCCAGGCCACAATAAACATCAGTATGCCCATCGAAAGTAATCCAATAAACATCAGCGGATCGATCGAAATGCCGCGCAGCATGATATCCTGCAGGAGTTGAATGGCGTATGTTGCCGGCAGTAAATAGGATACAACCCGGACAGGCTCCCATAAATTGCGTAAGTCCAGAAAGAATCCGCTGAAGAATACACTCCCCAACAGCAATAACATGGCATACTGTACTGCCTGCATTTCCGTTTTAGCCAGCAAAGAAATCAAAAAGCCAAATCCCAATGCAGTGAAGAGCAGTGTCAGCAGAACAATTGCATAATTCATCCAACTTCCGAGCATCGGCACATTTAATACCAGAACCACGGTTGCTGTGATGACCGCACCGAGGACGGTTGCGAAAATAAGATAGCTCAGGTATTTCCCCAGCAGTGTCTCAAAAGAACTTAAGGGAGAAATGCGGAACAACTCGATGCTGCCAGAGCGCTGCTCTCGGACAATGGCAAGCGCGGAGAAGGTGACTGCCAGGTGTTGCAGCAATAGAACGATTACCGCCGGGGTGAAAAAATCCACTGGTTCGAGTTCGTTGCCTTGCAGGCCTATTGCTTCGCTGCGGAATGGCGCCACCAGCACGTTCGGCTCTATACTCTGGAAACCTTGCAGTGCGGTTTCCAAATCCGTCAAGTCGCGATCCATTTGATCTAATTTCGCAAGTTCCTCATCATAATTTGCTTTACCCTCTTGAATGCTGCCCATCTCTTGATTAGATTGCTGCAGTCTGGCGAGTGCTTCCGTGATCCCCTGGTTTTCTGAGTCCCCGGTTGCCGATTCACCGGTAGGATTATTCTCAGCCGTCTGGCCATCCGGTCCGTTCATTAACCCCAGGCTGCCGCCAACCAGGAAAGATAGTGCGTCAATATCTCCACTCAATTTTTGCTGCTCGCCTTGTGCAGCCAGGGCATCGCCTGCTTGAAGTAACTGGCGCGTGGTCTGTACCTGCGTGCGTGTCTCTGCCAGCTTTTGTTCCATCGTGGAGGCATTTTCCTGGCCCTGTTCGGCGTAGGTTGTCACAATCTGCCGGTTCACCTCGTCGATATTTATGTCACCAAATATTTCTATGAAATTTTCTTGAAGAGGATCAATTTCATTATGAAAAAACTGCACAACCACCTGCTCGCTATTTTGGATAGTCTGCAAAGCATTCGGCGGGATCACTACCACAACATCGACAATCCTATTTTTCAATTTCTCCATTGCAGCGTTTCGGTCAGTTGTCGACCCTTCGTAAATCAGACCAGCTCCACGACTCACCTGCTCCTCCAGCTGCTTTTGAAAGGGATCCCCTTCCTCCATCACTACCAGAGTTTTCAACGGGCGGGCTTCATTACGATAACCGACCCCGAACAACAACATGATCAGAAACGGTCCAAGAATCAGGGTCAGAAGCAAGGGAGTCTGACGGACGACTTCCGTCATTTCCTTACCGATGAAAGCCGAGGTTCGAATAATGAATCGGATAAAGCCCAGGTTAGATTTCGGCATTTTCACTTTCCTTATGGATTAACATCACAAACACATCATCAAAATCAGGGAGGAATTGTCGGATAGATTCAACATTCATACCAATGTTCGTGCTCCACTCCATCAGTTCGGGTATCGCCGTTGCCGCATCCTCTACCGTAATGTGCACTTTATTTTCTCCCGAACGGTCGGCCCGCTTTACAAAGGGCAATTGAGTGAGCTGTTGAACATGTTGATATTCGATCCGGTCATTAGAGCTCAGAACAATCACCTCGCCACCCAATGCCCGCCGTCGGAGTCCCTCTGGAGTGTCAACAGCAACAAGCCTTCCTTCGACCATCAGCCCCACCAAATCGCAGAGCGCGGCATCGGAAACGGTTTGGGTGGTCACAAAAATTGTGGTCCCGTTATCTTTTAGATTGTGGAAATAGTCCCACAATTTCTTCCTCAGAATGGGGTCCAGCCCAGTGGTCGGCTCATCCAGGAACAGGAGATCCGGTCTATGGGTCAATGTTGTCGCCAAACTAAGCCTGCGCTGCATCCCGCCGGAAATATTTCTCACACGCTTGTTGCGGTGATCCAACAGTTCAACAAATTCAAGCAGTTCTTTCATTCGCTTCGATCGCCCAAAACCGACTCCGTATATCATTGCAGCGAAGTTCAGGTTTTCCCATACCGACAGCTCCGGATACAGGACGAAATTCTGGGGCATATAGCCGATCCGCTCCCGCTCACGGCGGGGAAAATTCACCGGGGCATGGCCAAAAACTTTGACTTCACCGGAAGTGGGATGATAAATCCCGGTGAGCATACGCAGCGTGGTCGTCTTGCCGCTGCCGCTGGGGCCGATAAAGCCAAAGACAGTGCCAGGTGAAACTTCAAAACTCACCCGGTCGACCACCAACTGATCTCCGAATTGCTTGCTCAAATCCTTCACGATGATCGGTTTATCCGTGACTGAATTGAATGGGCGGTTAATTTCTTCAATCTCGGGTATGGCTTGATTCATAATTTATCTGTCCTTATTGCCTGGCTGACTGGGTGCGGAGGCGGTCGATACACAGTTGAAATTATTAGTTTACATTCCACTAGGTCGCAAGTCTAAAACAATTAAGTGATTCATTATATCGAATATATAGTATTTTGACCAATTTTATAATTTATCGTACGCTTGCATTAAGCTATAATTGTTCTATTAATCCCCATATAATCCAGCCCAATCGAGAGGCTTAGCAACACTCAATCCAGTCACCCTTTTGGTGAGGCTACCATTTTCGCCGACATTCTCACCGAGAGGGGTGTCCAATGGTTGAGCTTCTACGAACAAAGCTCTTTATTCCCCGTACACAAGGAAATCTCGTTCCGCGTCCGCGATTGGTGGAACAGCTAAGCAGTGGGCTGGATAAGGAACTCACTCTGATCGCGGCACCAGCCGGATTCGGAAAAACCACCCTGGTGGTCGACTGGCTCAAGCAGATCAACCTTCCGACGGCATGGCTGTCACTGGATGAAGCGGACAACGACCCGCATCGCTTCCTGGCATACCTGGCAGCAGCCCTCCAGCAGGTAGATGAGGAAATCGGAGCGCCACTCCGAAGCGCACTCCAATCCCCACAACCTCCAGCGATCGAGAAAGTGCTGACAGCTCTGCTCAACGAGCTCGCTGCCAGAACCGATCCGCTCATTCTGGTGCTGGATGATTATCACCTGCTTACTGAAGCCGGGATTTTGGGGGTGATGGAATTCCTGCTCCATCACCAACCACCTCAATTGCACCTGGTGCTCATTACTCGCGAAGATCCCGACCTGCCGTTGGCCCGGCTGAGAGCGCGGGATCAGCTCGTTGAAGTTAGAGCAATGGATTTAAGATTTACGCAGGATGAGACGGATGCTTTTTTACACGGCGTGATGGGACTGAAACTCTCGACGCAGGAAGTGGCAGCGTTGGAGGATCGCACCGAAGGCTGGGTCGTGGGCTTAAAACTCGCCGCGCTATCGATGCAAAAACAAGACGATCTGAAGTCATTCATTGCAGATTTCTCGGGCAGCCACCGGCATATATTGGATTACCTGACCGATGAGGTGATCCTGCAACAGCCGGAAGGCACACGGGCCTTCTTATTGCAGACTTCCATCCTCGACCGTCTTTGTGGTCCCCTATGCGACGCTCTGACCGGTCGGAATGACAGTAACAGTTTATTAGCCCATCTGGAAGCTGCTAACCTTTTCGTCATCCCGCTGGATGAAGAACGGCGCTGGTACCGCTATCACCATCTATTCTCCGATTTGCTTCGCAACCAACTGGCCCGTTCGCAGCCAGAATTGATTCCCGAACTTCACAGGCGTGCCAGCCGTTGGTACGGGGAAAACGGGGATACCCTGACCGCGATCGATCACGCTTTGCAGGATACCGATCTGACCCTGGCAGCTACCCTGATCGAGCAACACGCCATTACTATGTTGTACCAAGGTAAGGTCACCATGGTAGTGGGTTGGTTCGACCAGATGCCGGAGGATATTCTGGAGTCGGCGCCAATGTTATGCATCGACAAGGCCTGGGCGTTGGTGTTGATGCAGCGGTCTTCGCGCAGCGGAGAGGTGGAGCAGGCTTTACGGTGTGCGGACCAGGCCCTGGATCGTGTGAACGCAGCGAAAGAGCTGCGTAATCTAGTCGCCGGACACACCGCCAGCGTTCAGGCTTTTTTACTGCGGCAATCGGCGTTGGTCGGTGAAACACCAAATAAAGTGATCGCTCTATCGCAAAACGCCCAGCAACTCTTGCCGGAGCAGGAAAGAGGGATTCGCAGTGTCAATTCCCTGAACATCGGATACGCTTATTTGGCGCTGGCGGATCTACCGGCTGCTGAGCTCGCATATAAAGAAACCCTGGAGGATGGTCTTGCCGGGGGCAATTTATACGCTGCTCTGTACGGGCCGATCAACCTGGTTTTGATCGCTCTTCTGGCGGGACGCTTGAAAGAAGCCCTGAATCTATGTGAAACGTACATCGAACAGTTCAATAAGATCCTGGCCGGTCTGAATTTCCCGCCGATCGGCGGACTATATGTTTTGAAAGCCAGAATCCTCATAGAATTCAACCGCCTGGCAGAGGCCGAACCGGTTTTGATGGAAGGGCTCGATTTGATCCGCTGGACCGGGGAGTATGAGGCACACCATACCGGCTATACAGCGCTGGCGCGTTTGCGCGCCTCCCAGGGGGACTGGCCTGCCATGTTGGAAGCGGTTAAGATCCTGGAAGAGATCTGGCCTGCCGGCGTCTTCTGTGCCGAGGCTTGGCGCCACCGCTTGTCTATACGCCAATGGCCTGATGACCCGGAGTTGCTGAAGGAAGCCGAGACCTGGTTGGCTGCTTCTGGGATCGATTTCAAAAAGCTGGGCGTAATTCACAGTGTAGATCCCTTGAGCGCAGCCCAGCTCGAGAGCTGCCTTGGCGCGGCTCACGTGTTGGCGCGCCTGGCGCAAGGCAAGCCGGGCGCATACCCGCTTGAAGATGTTCAGGCTTATCTAACGCGGCAGATGGAATTCGCCGAAGCCCAGGGGTTCGTCAGCTGGGTCGTAGAAACCGCCATCGCCAGGACCTTGCTCTATCAGGCCGGAGGAAAGAAAGAGAAAGCGCTCGAAAGCCTCAATGTAGCTTTAAGGACGGCAGCCCCCGCGGGATTCTTGCGCACTTTTGTTGACGAATACGGACCCCTGCAAGTTTTATTGGAGGAGCTCAAATCCCGATTGGCAGACGAACCCTTGATTGCCTATGCCAGCCGCCTGTTGGAAGCCTTCTGCTGTGAGCCTGCGAAACCCGAAATCGGAAATCGACAGGAGGCACTGTTGAGCGAGCGTGAGCTGGAAGTGTTGTGTTTCCTAGCCAAGGGGTTGACCTACGAAGGGATAGGTCAAAAGCTCTTCCTTAGCCTGAACACAATTCAATTTCATGTCAAAAATATCTACAGTAAGCTACTGGTCAACAAGCGAGTCCAGGCAATTGAGAAAGCCCGAGAGCTGAATTTGATCTGACCTGCCTTCAAAACTACATATTTGTTCGTTACGGAACCACATGATCATGTGGTTCTTTTTTTTAACCTGGGTCATAGAATACTGACAAATCAAACCCATTTTGTACGAAGGAGAAAATACCATGAAAGCAAGATTTTTATTGATCACGTTCGTTTTACTTCAGGCTCTGCTGCTCGCCAGCTGTGGTGCTGGTGGCAGGGTAGGCGCATTGCAAAGCGAGTCTCAATCGGTCGACCTTGCTGACGTCGAGGCGGTCAGCGTCAAGATCGATTTCGGCGCAGGCGACTTGCGGGTGACTGGCGGTGCAGAAAAACTGCTGGAGGCCGACTTTACCTTCAATGTCGATAAGCTGGAGCCGGCGGTCACTTACAAGGACGGCGCACTCGTTGTCGCGCAGCCCGACCGGAGAGGAGTCCCAAACTTTTTGGGCATCCTAAACTTCCGCAATGAGTGGGATCTTCACCTCTACGATGAAGTACCCATGGATTTGACCCTGGATGTCGGTGCCGGTACCAGCAATTTGGACCTATCCGGCCTATCCTTAAGGCGGCTTAATTTCAAACTTGGCGCAGGTGAAAGCGCAGTCGACCTGAGCGGAGATTGGGAGCGTGACCTGGTTGCCAACATCGACTCAGGCGCGGCAAATCTCACCGTGTTGCTGCCAAGTAATGTTGGTGTCCGCATTATCGTCGATCGGGGTGCTACCCTGATCAATGCCTCAGGATTGACCAAAGATGAAAATGTTTACACAAACGCTGTCTATGGCAAATCAGATGTGACCTTAACGTTAGGCCTGCAAACCGGCATCGGCTGGGTAAATCTGGAAGTAGAGGATTCCGCCGCGGCGAATGAATACTCTGTGACCGAGTAAATAACAACTGCAAATAATGTCCGTTCAAATAAGGAAAGAGATAAACATCATGAAGAAAGTCACTCTGTTTATTGCTCTCATACTCTTTGGCACACTGCTGCTCGTCGGCTGCACAGCCGCAGAAACACCAGCTCCTCTCGTTCCAGAGGGCGCTCAAGCCGGTGACCTGATCGATCTCAAAGCATGTGAATTCCAATATCGGTCTAGTGAAACAATTTATGCCGCCGAGTGCGGAACCCTGGTAGTGCCGGAACGCTGGGACGCGGAAAGCTCCCAGTTGATCGCCTTGCCAGTGGTGCGTATTCCTGCAAGCGGAGAAAATCCTGCGGAACCGGTGTTCTACCTGGAAGGCGGCCCCGGACAGTCAAACCTGGCCTGGGCGCCGCCCGATTGGGTGCTTGAAGAACATGATGTGGTGATGGTTGGATACCGGGGAGTAGATGGGACAGTTAAACTCTCTTGCCCGGAGCTAGGCGGCCGAATAAAAGCCCACCTTGGCAAAGACTTGTTCAGCGATCAAGCACGTCTGGAGTATAGTGCTGCTACTGAACAATGCGCCGATGATCTCCAGGAAGCCGGGGTTGACCTGTCAGGCTACACGATCCCGGACGTCATCGAAGACATGGAGGCAGCACGCCAGGTGTTAGGCTATGACCGGATTAACCTGTTTAGCGTGAGTTACGGCACCCGAGTGGCCCAAATATACGCATACATGCACCCCGCCAACCTTCACAGAGTGGTCCAGATCGGCGTCAACACCCCGGGGCACTTCCTCTATGACCCGGCTATCATGGACCAGATGGTCGAATATCTGAGCAAGCTGTGCGCCCAAAATATTGGCTGCAGCAGCCGGACAAGTGATTTTGCCCAGACGATGTACGACGTAAATCACAACATGCCAAAAAACTGGCTGGTTTTCAAAATCGATCCGGATACGATCCGCTTTGCCACCCATACCATGTTCTTTGACAACCCCAATATGGCGATGATCTTCGACGTCTATCTGGCAGCTGCCGAAGGCGACCTGTCTGGCATGGCGATGGCTAACGCGTACTCAAAGATGATGTTTCCGGTGGAAGAATTTGTATTCGGCGACACTTTCAGCAAAGGCGGGACGATGGAAGTGGACAAGTATGGCGGGATCGAAAGCATCAGCCTGGGTGAGTCGATCATGGGCGCGCCGTGGAGCGAGTTTGGCTGGCCTATGGCGGCGGATTGGCCGATCGAATTAATCTCGAAAGACCTGCGCGAGTTCCAGGAAAGCGATGTGGAGATGCTCCTTATCAATGGAACAGTAGACTTCTCTACGCCGCCCAATGCCTTGGACGAGGCTAGACCTTATTTCCACAAGGCGCAGATGGTTCTCCTGCCGGAATTCGGCCATGTGAGCGATGTTTTGAATATTCAACCTGCGGCATTCGAGCGGTTGATCACGTCCTACTACGACTCCGGTGTTGCCGACGACAGTCTGTATGTGTATGAACCCCTGTCTTTCGAACCAGGCCTCAGCCTGATCGCGATGGCCCGGAAAGTACTCGCAGCTATGATTTTGCTGCCAACGTTATTGCTTCTGAGCGTTGCACTGATTGTGTACCGCAATCGCCGACGCAATAAGGTCAATAGCGCAGCAGTCGCCAAGTGAATCGATAATGGGCGCTTTAAAAGCAATTTCAAAGCGCCCATTGAATTAAACCTGAATGGAGTTATCGATATGAAAAAACAGAAGTTATGGATTTTAGGTACTGGCGGATTTTTCCTCTTCACTGTGTTGTTCCTAGGCGGGCTGGGCATATTTGGCCGACTCCCCTGGCAAAGCGGCGATCTGTATGCAGATCCTCAGGGGCGATTCACCGTGGAAATTGACCCCAGTTGGGAACTGCTCCAGACGGATGGCTCCTACGCCCAGTTTAAGGTGCAAGACCCACCTGTGAATATGTATCTACTGGTTCTCGAGTCTGGCACGCTTGATGACGCCTTTTCCCAAGCATTTGAGGTCCTCGGATTCGATCGGGGATTGCTCAAAGGAGGAGGGTATGCCAATTTTGGCGATTGGCAAGCCTACACCCAGGACGATGCGGCCGGGTTGAATTATGGATTGGCTGGTCAGATTGTGGGAGAAAAAGCCTATGTATTGGTCGCAAAAGCAGACAAGCCGGGTATTTCGCCTGAAAATCCAGCTACCATGCGCGTGCTGGGATCCCTAAAGATCACCGGGAAGGAAGAGTTGGATGGTACCACCATCGAAAGCTACACTGCTCTGGAAGCTATGGTGCGGGAACAGGTAGACAAATTGGCAGGCAGCGTCTCGGTCGCGGTGGTAAGCCGGGATGAAATCGTGTATTCCTATGTCTATGGAGAAGCCAATCCGGTCGAGGGGATACTGGCTGACATCCAGACGATTTATCGGTATGG